>Ga0256833_1000250_pt1 | contig 43023 bp, 43 predicted proteins | sample 356284metaG_FD_190535 | JGI IMG/M metagenome (GOLD analysis project Ga0256833, IMG submission 190535) | Hydrothermal vent microbial communities from Mid Atlantic Ridge, Atlantic Ocean - 356-284 | ecosystem: Environmental > Aquatic > Marine > Hydrothermal vents | place: Atlantic Ocean: Mid... | reverse complement strand
GGATACGGTGAAGGAGCTGTACTTTATGGCCTGGAAGGAAGGAACGAAGGGCATCACCATATACAGGGAAGGGTCGAGAGAAGGGGTCCTAATAGCTGATAAGGAGAAAGAGGAGAAGAAGGAAGAGGAGGTTTCCAGGGAGGCGGAGCCCCTCCAGCCCGCCCGGCCTGTGAAGAAGGCGAGGCCCTTTGCCGTGAAGGGGGTTACATACAAGATTAAGTACAAGGGCAGGAAGTGGTATGTGACTGTGAATGAGGATGAGGAGGGGAGGCCCTTCGAGATATTCGCCCACAGCTCCGATATGGTGGGACTGGAATGGAGCACCGCCCTCGCCATGATGATTTCTGCGGTCCTTCGCAGAACTTCTGTAACCGGCGATGATCCCAGGTTCATAGTGGAGAACCTCTTCAAGGTCAAGGAAATTCAGGGGCAGGGCTACATGTACAGGGGCTACTATATTCCTTCGGAGCCCGCTGTCCTGGGTCTGGCCCTGAAGCTCTTCCTCGATGGGGTGAAGAATGGAAACTTCGATGCACGGGGGGAGCTTACCAATCTGACCTTCACATTCGTCGATGAGCAGGGAAACATCGGGGAGATTTCTCCTGTCGCTGGAACTCCGGGTGCTTCCAGAGGAACCGGAGAGAAGTCCCCTTCCATACAGGTAAATCTGGATTTGGGATCCGAGCAGATGAAGGACCTTCTGACGGATGCGGAGATCTGTCCGGTATGCGGAAACAGGACCCTCATCAAAGGGGGGAAAGCCAAGATGATAGCCAACTGCTCCACTTACTGTCTGAGCTGTGGATATTCGGTTTGCGACTGAGGGGAGGTGTTCCCCTCTTCAATCCGGATTCCTGACGAACTTCTCGATTATGGTGGTCGTTCCGGTTTCTCCGGTCCTGTAGCGGTGCAGGATTCTGCGTATCAGGTAGGCTTCCACTATGCTGTTCCCCGTGTCCCGGACCACAATGAGGGATATGTCCATCGGGTCCGTGCTTATGAGCTCCTTCCTTCCGGTCTCCATATCGAGACTCTGCACTACTTCCCTCACGCCCTGCGCTCTATATTCCTGCACCCTGTAGCCCTTTGCGGACATGTCTATCCTCCACTGGAGACTTCCCACTGCGTAATCGTTGCTCCTCACGGGGTGAAAGCCCATCCTGATGAGGCTGTCTATCATGTGGTTCAGCTTTTCCCCTCCCTGGAACAGGGGGAATCTCGAGGGGGAGCGGGATGGAGACTCCATTGCAGTGCCGGACGCCCTTTCGGGTCCAGGGCTTCCGGGTGGCTCCACCGGCTGGAGCTGAATCTGGGATATGATGAGGGCACTCAGCGGCATGTTTCAAATTTTACAATGGGGCGAATTGTAAAATTCCGCTCTGGAAAACGAATCTGGAGAAGCATGAGTCCTGCGGGCAAATCCATGGGGATCATGGCGTTTTCATTGCGGCCCGGGTTTCGGAACTTAACATGTTGCATAAAAAGTTAACCTCCCTTTAAAATTTTAGGGCAATCGGAGGTACTCCAAAACAGGAGGTGAAGCCATGAAGATAAGACCTCTTGCCGACAGGGTTGTGGTCGAAAGGATAGAGGAAGAGGAAGTGAAGAAGGGCGGAATCATAATTCCGGATACCGCAAAGGAAAAGCCCCAGAAGGGTAAGGTCATCGCTGTTGGGCCCGGCAGGAAGACGGAGGATGGAAAGGTCATACCCGTAGATGTGAAGGAAGGCGATGTGGTGATCTTCTCCAAGTACGCCGGAACCGAAGTGGAGATAGAGGATAAGAAGTACCTCATCATGAGGGAAGATGAAATACTTGGAGTAGTCGAAGAGTAAAAAGGAGGTGTAACCATGGCAGCAAAGGACATCATTTACAGCGAGGTTGCCCAGAGGTCCCTTTTGAGGGGTGTTGAGAAGCTGGCTTCTGCTGTAAAAGTGACTCTCGGTCCTGCTGGAAGGAATGTGGTTCTGGAGAGGAAGTTCGGCTCTCCCGTGATTACCAAGGATGGTGTGACTGTTGCTAAGGAAATAGAGCTGGAAGACCCCTTTGAGAATGTGGGTGCCCAGCTGGTGAAGGAGGTGGCTTCCAAGACCGCCGATGTGGCCGGTGATGGTACCACCACTGCTACTGTGCTGGCGGAGGCCATTTACCGCGAGGGTGTCAAGATGGTAACCGCCGGCGCCAACCCCATGGAGGTCAAGAGGGGTATCGACTACACTGTCAGTAAGGTGGTGGAATTCCTCAAGTCCATCTCCAAGGAGGTTAAGGACACCAAGGAGATAGAGCAGGTGGCCACCATATCCGCCAACAACGACTCCGAAATCGGTAAGAAGATCGCCGAAGCAATGGACAAGGTGGGTCGCGATGGAGTCATCACTGTGGAGGAAGGCAAGGGTATAGAGACCTATGTGGAGGTGGTCAACGGTTATCAGTTCGACAGGGGATACATTTCTCCCTACTTCATAACAGATCCCGATAAGATGGAGGCAGTTCTGGAGGATGCTTATATCCTGATTACCGATAAGAAGGTTTCCTCCATCAGGGATATCCTGCCCGTTCTGGAGAAGGTGGTCCAGACCGGAAAGCCCCTGCTCATTATCGCGGAAGATGTGGAAGGGGAAGCCCTCGCCACGCTCGTGGTCAACAAGCTGAGGGGAACCCTCAGGGTTGCGGCTGTCAAGGCTCCCGGATATGGGGAGAGAAGGAAGGAGATGCTCAGGGATATTGCAATACTGACCGGCGGTATAGTGGTTTCCGATGAGACCGGATTCACCTTCGAGAAGCTGAGTCTGGAGGACCTCGGAAGGGCCAAGAAGATAGTCATAGATAAGGATACCACCACCATAATCGAGGGGTACGGAAAGAAAGAGGATATAGAGGCCAGGATCAAGCAGATCAAGAAGCAGATAGAGGAGACCAAGTCCGACTACGACAGGGAGAAGCTCCAGGAGAGGCTGGCGAAACTCTCCGGTGGCGTGGCTGTAATCTATGTGGGTGCTGCCACTGAGACGGAGATGAAGGAGAAGAAGGCCAGAATAGAGGATGCTCTCCACGCCACAAAGGCGGCTGTCGAGGAGGGTATCGTTCCCGGCGGTGGAACCGCATACATCAGGGCCATAGAGGTAGTGGAGAAGGCAGAGGAGGAGCTGGACGACGACAGGAAGATCGGTGCCAGAATAGTAAAGAAGGCCCTCGAAGAGCCCCTCAGGCAGATTGCCTACAACGCTGGATACGAGGGCTCCCTGGTTGTGGAAGAGGTGAAGAGGAGGGGCAAGGATAACCCCAATATAGGATTCAACGCCCTGACCGGTGAGTATGTGGACATGTTCGAGGCCGGTATCATAGATCCCACCAAGGTGGTCAGGAGTGCCATACAGAATGCATCCTCTGTCAGCGGCCTGCTGGTGACCACAGAAGCCGTCGTGGTGGAGAAGAAGGAGAAGGAGAAGGAAAAGGTCCCGGGAATGCCCGAGGAGTTCTAAACTGAAATCTTCCATGGGGATGCGGGGGTGTGGTTCCCCCCGCCTTTAAAATTTGGATGTTCAGATGCCGAGAAAGAAAGAATTATTTCGCATCAGAATCTACAACGGCTCCGGTGTCGATAGGGAGTTCGTGATAACCTGGAAGGGGTTTATTCTATTTTCCATTTTCTCGGGTTTTATACTGGCTGGAGTTCTCCTTTCCTTTTCGGGAATACTCAGGTGGTCCCTTCTCAGGGTGGAAAATTCATCTCTGAGGTCGGAGAACCGCTCCCTCAGGGAAAAGATGGAGCACCTGGGCAGGGAGATCGCTTTCCTCAGGGCACGGATGGACAGTATGTTCGAGATCAATAATCAACTGCGTCTTGCCATGGGACTGCCCGAAGTTCCCGAAGATGTGAAGTACATGGGAATGGGAGGTTATATAGACAGGGATACGCTGAAGAATGAACTATACGCCATAAAGAACCTCGTGCGGATGGAATACAGGGACCTGCAGAACCTGAAGAAGCTCCTGCGCCAGAAGCAGGAAGAGCTCAAATACACCCCCTCGATACTGCCCTCCTATGGTTATATGACATCGGGATTCGGGTACCGGAGGGATCCGTTTACCGGAAGGATCAAGTTTCACGAGGGTCTGGATATCTCAGCGCCCATTGGAACTCCGGTATATGCTCCTGCCGATGGAATTGTGACCTTCGTGGGAATCAGGAATGGATACGGACTTACCGTCGAAATCAAGCATGGAGACAGATACATCACCCGGTATGCCCATCTGTCCGAGAGTCTTGTCAGGGTGGGGCAGAGGGTTCAGAGGGGTGATATGATTGCGCGGGTTGGAAATTCCGGACGCTCCACCGGTCCCCATCTCCACTATGAGGTCATGAAAGACGGCGTTCCGATGAATCCGAAGAGGTTCATCATTCTCGGAGAAGTGGTTTACGATTGATAGCCCATGACACCGGAACTTTCCAGAATCATGGAAGCCCTTTTCGAGGATGAGGGCTTTACCGATTCCATGTCAGACGATGAGGCCCTTGACTTTTATGAGCATATCCTGGGCTTCATTCTGGAGCACTTCGTGGAGGGGGAATCCCCTGGAGTTCTGATGAGCAGAGTCCTTCATGTAAGACATCTGGTGGAGGAAGGATACGACTGGAAATCGGCCATAGAGGTGGCCTTCAGTTATGGGAAGACGGAAGACCAGGTCTAAGAGGCGCAGGCGCTCCAGCAGAAGAACCAGGAAGTGGGCCCTGGCAGACTGGATACTCCCCTTTATCCTCGCAGTTATACTGGGCCTGTATATGCTGGAGAAGGCCCGGGAGCGATTCTCTCCTCCTGCCGAGTATGTTTCGGGGCATCCCGTGGAGGTTTATTTTACGAAGGTGGATGACCCATTCAGGACCATAATGCATCTCATACGCTCCGCCAGGCACAGCATCCATGTGGCCGTATTCGAAATCGACAATATGGAGCTGGCCCTTGCTCTCGTGGATGCACGGGAGAGGGGGGTTGATGTCAGGGTGGTCACGGATGAGAGAAATGCCAGGGAGAGGGCCCTCAGGTACCTTATGAAGAAAGGGATTCCCGTTGTCCTCGATTACAGGCAGAATTTCATGCACGATAAGTTCGCAGTCATAGACGGGAAGTATGTAATTACGGGATCCACCAACTGGACCGATAACGGCTTCTTCTTCAACGATAACAATGTGGTAATAATCAACTCCAGGAACATCGCCGCTTCGTATGAAAAGGAGTTCGATGAGATGTTCGAGAGGCACCTCTTCGGTCCGGACTCCCCTTCCAATACCCCATGCTGTTACCTCCTGGATTCCATGAGGGTGGAGGTCTATTTCGCCCCTGAGGATGGAGTTTCCGGACACATCGTCCGCCTGATAGATGATGCAGAAAAGACGGTCCACTTCATGGCCTTTTCCTTCACATCGAGGAAGATAGCGACTGCTATGATCCGGGCCGCGAAGAGGGGGGTAAAGGTGTCCGGAATCGTCGAGAAGAGGGATCTTGCCAATCCCCATACCCAGTATCGCAGGTTGAGGAGGGCGCGTGTGGATGTGGTTCCCGATAGAAATCCCAGAATTATGCACAATAAGGTCATCGTGATAGACAGCAGCGTGGTGATAACTGGGTCATATAACTTTTCCAACAATGCCGACAGGTACAACGATGAGAATGTTGTCATTTTATTCGACAGGTCCCTTGCTCTCCGTTATCTCGATTACTACAGATGGCTCAGGGGCTATTCGAACCGCCGGCAGTGATGCATGTCCGTATATGTAACTATCCCTGTGTGAGCTTTTCCTCCGGTTTCATAGGGATACTGGCCGGATGGATGGAACTGTAAAATTTGCATCCATGTACTACCTGCTCCTGTCTTCCATTCCCCTCCTCTTCGTATTCTATGGGATTCTTGCCGTCATTCCCTTTTCCATGTATCTCACCTTCATGAGGATGGGTTTTCTCCGGACCGCGGCGGTGATATTCGTCTCGGTCGTATTCCTCTACAGCATTTATTTTCAGATGGGCCTTCTGGATATACGCACGGCAGGCATTTTGATACTGCTCTCTGGTCTGCTCGGACTGGCTTCCTACTGGATCTACAGCAGATATTACGAAACTGTAAACCTCCTGTTCGCCGGAACCATAATTGGATATTTCCTTTCCAGGGGAGGGGGAGCGCTGTCCGCCCTGATAACCGCACTCCTCGTATGGTGGCTTGCTCCCTGCACATACGCTCTTTTTGTTCTGTTTGCCTCTCTATTCTTCGCCTCTTTTTATTTCGTCAGATTTGCCATAAAGCACTACAGAAAGCCTGATCCCAGGAGGGTCACCATAGACGAGGTGCTGGGAATGATGATACTCCTGATATTCGTTCCCCACCAGCTGCCCCATGTACTCGCCGGATGGGCGCTGTTCGAGCTTCTCGATGTGACGAAGGTTTTCCCCATAAACATCTTCGACAGGGTCAAAGGGGAGGGTGGGGTGATTCTGGATGATGTGGTGGCGGGAGTAATGGGAGCCATGATATGGATGCTGGCAGAATACTACTTGCCCTGGCTCTGATTCTGGCCCATATTGTACAGATAGTCATTCCCTTCATACCGGGCCATCTGGTCCCCGCGGCTGCCGGATACTACTTCGGAGTCTGGGGTCTGGCGGTGGACTGGACGGGCATGATGCTGGGCTCCTTCATTGCTTTCTGGCTCGCCCGCCGATTCGGGGAATCCATCGTCCTGAGATTCGTCGAGAGAAGCAGATACGAAAGGTTCAGGAAATTCATGGAGGATAGGGGGGTTCTGGGCCTCTTCGTCCTGTTCCTGCTCCCCGGCATGCCAAAGGATGCCCTCTGTTTCGTTGCAGGGGCGTCGGGGGTGCGCTTCCGGGATTTCGTGGCCATAGTGCTTTTCGTAAGGTTGCCTGCAGATTCCATTCTTGTTCTTATGGGAGCGGGTCTGCGGATGGGGTTCAGGGGATGGTATCTGGGTGTTACCATCGCGGGTGCCTTAACATTCCTTCTGTACTTTTTTCTCAGCAGGAGGCTGGCACAGAGATGGAAGATGTGAAGTCCTTCTTCGATAAGATTGCCCCCTTCTACGACAGGATAGTGCGTATGGCTGGTGCTGATTATGTCCTGTGGAGCAGGTACCTGAAGCTCCTCCTTCTGCAGAATGCTCCCGGCAGAAAGGTTCTGGATATTTCGGCGGGCACGGGCTCTCTGGATGTGAATCTTCTGAGGGAAGGGTTCGATGTGTATGCGATGGATGTATCTTTTCCGATGCTGAAACAGGCTGTTGCCAGGGGAATGGGGGGCAGGGTTGTGGCGGGTTCCTTCTTTTCCATACCCTTCTCCGGTAAATCCTTCGATGCAGCCATATCCACCTTCGACAGCCTGAATACGGTTCTCTCATCGGAAGGGCTTCTGGAGGTGTTCCGGCAGGTTTACGATGTGCTCGTGGATGGGGGTGTTTTCCTCTTCGATATGAATAGTCCCCATTCCTACAGGGTGTACTGGGATGGGCTGGAGAGGGTGGATGAGGGGGAAGGGCTCGTGGTAATCTGGAGGGCCAGGAGGGAGGGGGCCATAACCCGCCTCGCCATAGATGTGTTTTACCGGGAGGGTGGAGTCTGGAAGCGCATATCGGGGGAGCTGAGGGAGAGGGCATATACCCTCAGGGTCATCAACGGGCTTCTCCACAGGGCTGGATTTTCCAGGGTTGTGTGTCTGAATCACATGGGTCTGGCCCTGTGCAACAGGAATACGATGAGGTATCAGATTATCGCCTTCAAATAGTTTAAACTTTTGACACATACGGGGCGGTAGCTCAGCCGGGAGAGCGCCTCGTTCGCAACGAGGAGGTCGGGGGTTCGAGTCCCCTCCGCTCCATGCATTTAAAATTGTGGGGACGGGTATGGCTATAAAGTCGGACAGGTGGATCGAGGAGATGTCCCTGAAGTATGGGATGATTCAACCCTTCGAGAAGGAGCTCATCAGAAAGGGCGTCATCTCCTATGGGCTTTCCTCGTACGGATATGACATAAGGGTCGCCGATGAGTTCAAGATTTTCACCAATGTGTATTCCGTCATCGTGGACCCGAAGAATTTCGATGAGCGCTCCTTCATAGACTTCAAGGGGGATTATGCGATCATTCCCCCCAATTCCTTTGCCCTCGCAAGGAGCGTGGAGTACTTTCGAATTCCCCGCAATGTTCTGGGATTGTGCATTGGAAAGAGCACCTATGCCCGCGCCGGCATAATAGTGAATATAACACCCCTCGAGCCCGAATGGGAGGGGTATCTTACGATAGAGATTAGCAATACGACTCCCCTTCCCGCCAAGATTTATGCCAACGAGGGAATAGCCCAGATTATATTCCTGGAGGCGGATGAAATCACCAGGATGTCCTACAGGGACAGGAAGGGGAAGTACCAGAATCAGGAGGGGATAATCCCTCCGATGGTTGAGCTTTAGAGGGGGTTAGCATGGATAAGGATAAGCAGAAGGCTCTCGAAGCCACCCTGAAAGTTGTGGAGAAGGAATTCGGGAAGGGAACCGTTATGCGCCTGAGCGACAGGGCGAAGGTGCAGGTTCCCGTTATACCCACAGGTTCTCTCACTCTCGACTATGCCCTTGGAATAGGAGGATATCCCCGCGGAAGAATCATAGAGATCTATGGACAGGAGGCATCCGGTAAAACGACCCTCGCCCTGATGGCCATGGCCGAAGCTCAGAAGAGTGGTGGATCTGTTCTCTTCATAGACGCAGAGCATGCATTCGATCCCGAATATGCCCGCCTCATAGGGGTCGATGTGGAGGACGGGAATCTCTTCATAGCGCAGCCCGATTACGGGGAGCAGGCCCTCGAGATTATGGACAGGTTCGTCCGGAGTTCCGCAGTGGATCTTATAGTGGTGGATTCCGTTGCTGCTCTGGTCCCGAAGGCGGAGCTGGATGGAGCCATGGACGATTCCACGGTGGGCGTCCACGCCCGCATGATGAGCAAGGCCCTCAGGAAGCTGACCGGTGCGATAAGCAAAACCCGTACCGTGGCCATCTTCATAAATCAGGTCAGGGAGAAGATAGGGGTAATGTACGGGAATCCGGAGACCACTACGGGAGGAAGGGCCCTGAAGTTCTTCGCATCTGTCAGGCTGGAGGTTCGCAGGGGGGAGACCCTGAAGGAGGGCAATACACCGATCGGGCATCGCATAAAGGTGAAAGTGGTGAAGAATAAACTGGCTCCCCCGTACAGGGAGGCCGCTTTCGACCTGATTTACGGAGAGGGCATAGACAGGCTGGGGGAGCTCTTTGACCTGGCTGTTCAGTTGAAGATCATAAAGAAGGCAGGCTCGTGGTTCTCCTTCGAGGGGGAGCAGCTTGCTCAGGGAAGGGAGAAATCCCTGAAGGTTCTGAGAGAGGACTCCGCCCTCAGGGAGCGCATAGAAAGGGCCGTAATGGAGAAGTTAAAAGGAGAACAAGGGGGAGAAGATGGAAGACAGGAAGGAGAAGCGAAATAACAATATAAAGTTCACCCGCAGGATCAGGGCGGGCAGGAGAACATACTATCTGGATGTGAAGGTGAACAGCAAGGGGGAGAACTATCTCGTGATAAGCGAGAACAGGAAGACGGAGGAAGGGGTCAAGCGCCAGTTGATAATGATTTTCCCGGAGGATATAGATAAATTTTACGACGCTCTTCAGGAGGTCAGGGAATATCTGTAGGGGGCGTTCGCCCTCTGCTTAAAGCTCCCTCTCCATGTATGTCAGAAGTATGAACATATAGGCGGATATCAGGAAGAGGGCCAGCATCATCCACTCCACCCTGAAGTCCGTGGAGCCCTGAACACAGGCGATGAAGAACGGCACATACAGGGGAAGGGACAGGATGTAGAAGGACAGGGTTCTGAAGGTCAGTTTGATGGTTATCAGGGAGATGAGAAGTCCGATCACGGATATTCCTGCCAGCCCCACAGGGATGAACAGCCAGAAGGAAAGGGGAAAGGGCTCCTGCACCCTGAAGAGGACCACTATTGCGCTGAGGTTTATAAGGGAGGCTACGAGCAGGTAGAGGAGGGTGGAGAGAATTTTGGAGAGGGCGATGTGTCCATGGCTCAGGGGGCTCATGAGTACGCTGTACATGGCTTCATCTTCGAATTCATCCTCCACGACTTTGAGGGTGAACCCGGATGCATTAAGGAAATTCACAGCCCAGAACATGCCTGTTGCCATATCCCGAATGTACTCAAGGGGTATCGCCAGAGACAGGATGAATACCAGGAGAATATTGTTTATGACGAAAGCCCACAGATAACTGGAGGAACGCAGGGGCAGAAGCAGGTCCTTATAGATTAATCTCAGCATGGCTGTCCAGTCCCAGGTCCTCGTGGGTTGCTATGAGCACGATGCGGTCCCTCATGGAGGAGATTATTTCGATAAATGTCTCTCTGGAGCGGGAGTCCAGTGCGGTGGTGGGCTCATCGAGCAGATACAGGGGCACTTCTCTCATGAGGGTCCGGACGAGGCCCACTTTCTGCAGATTACCGCGGGAGAGCTTCCTCAGGGGATAGTGCATGTACTCGATCAGGCCGAATTTCTCCACCATGGGCATGTAATCGCCCCCGTGGATGCTGGAAAAGAAGTCCAGATTCTCCTTCACGCTCATGTGGGGATAGAGGCCGGTTCTGTGGCCCAGGTAGGATATCAGGGGTCTCGCCTCCCGGGGGGTTCTGTCCAGTACTTTTACCCTTCCGCGGGTGGGCCTTTCTATTCCCGCCAGGATGCGCAGGAGGGTGCTCTTTCCGGATCCGTTGGGTCCTCTGATTATGCTGATGCCCTTTCCTATCGTCAGGTTCAATTCATCGAAGACCACCCTGGGGCCGTATCGCTTGTGGACTTTTTCCAGCAGAATCATGCTCCGATAGGGGCCCCGAAAACGGGGCCAGAATAAATCATTCTTGATCCTTTTCTTCCTTCGACTGGGCTTCGGATGCACCTTTCTGCTTCTTCTGGAAGTACATCAGTGCCAGTATTAGTACTATTGCAACCAGAGCCACCAGTACATACTTATACTTCGAGAGGAGATCAGCTATGCCTCCAGCACCGCCGGTGGAGGCTTCGAGGGTGAAGGGGGAATTCCCTCCGTATATTACGAGAGAGATATTGCCCATGGGCTGCTCGCCCTGGGGGGTCAGACCGCTGACTTTGTGCTTAAGCCTCTTGGGGACTGCGAGGGAGTACTGTATGGCCCCGAAGTCCCTGTGCAACCTGAGTTTCTTCTTCACCGCATACACGAAGCCCACTATATTGTTGGCGTTGGGAACGACGAAGGGGCGGATGAACAGGGTATCGCCCACTATTTCCACCGTATCCGTCGGGAGGCCCGTGTATCTGAATCCTGTGAAGCCTTCGGGAAGCACCACTTTTACTATGGGATTTTCCGGAATGGAGGCTTCTTTGCCCTGCTTCGCAAGGTAGATGTTCTCCGAGACCACAATCAGGGTATCCTGGTCCACGACGAAGGCATCGTATCCGATTATCGATACATCCTCGGCCTTATTGGTCACATTGTAAACGAGCACCTTTTCATCCCCTTTCAGGGGAAGTGCCAGGACGGGGCTGAAGAAATCGTATCCTCTGTACCTGACCTGTACTCCTATGTTCTTCACAGTGGTGTCCGCAACATCGAATTCCAGCTTTCCGTTCTTCACGACCCCGCTGTCTATGACCATGGCCCTTCCATCGGGGTATATCCCGTAAACGATGGCATAGGCGCTGTCGACCGGTTGCCCCGTCGTCGCATTCTCGACGGGCAGTGTTAAACCTGCAATCAGATAAATTATCATCATCCTTACTCTATCCCCGCTATTATTTCACCGCCGTCCACATGTATGACATTCCCCGTCATCCAGTCGAAGTCCCGGGAGGTGAAGCCGGCTATTGCTTTCGCCACATCCTGTGGTGTGGTGAGCCTGCCGGAGGGGTTCCTCTTCAGGGTGAACTCCACTATGTTCTCGTGCCCCGGAATCTTCCTGAGGGCGGGGGTGTCTGTGACGCCCGCCATTATAGCGTTGGCGGTTATGCCGTATGGTGCCAGTTCGAGCGCCAGCTGACGGATATGGCTCTCTATGAGGGCTTTGGCCCCTGAGACGGCTCCGTAGTGCTTCGTGACCCGCAGGCTTCCCTCGCTGGTCATGGCAAATATGCGTCCTCCGGGAGAGAGGAAGAGGTTCCTGTAGAAGACCTCCTGTGTCCAGTAAACGAGGGTGTTGGCCATGAGATGAAGGGTCATTTCGAGTTGCTTCCGCTTGAGGGCTTCCTCTCTCTTTTCTGCTATGAAGGGAACGAGGGTTCCGAAGGCGATGGAGTGCATGAGGACCCGGATTTTCGCATCCGGATATTTCGCCTGGAATTCGTCCAGCACCTGGTTCATCTTCTTCTCATCGCCGGCATTGATATTGAAAAATTCCGCCTTCGCTCCATTCTTTTCCACTTCCTCTCTGGTTTTTACGGCGTTTTCTATGGTGGCTTTCGTGTCGAAATGCACGCCGAGAATATGGAAACCCCTCCGGGAGAGCTCTATCGCCGTGGCCCTCCCGAAGCCGCTCGATGCACCCAGTATTAATGCCCAATCTTTCATAGGGGAAAGTTTAAAGTGAAGAATGTTTTAAAATTTCTCAACCATGAAGATCCTTGGAATTCACGACGGTCATACTGCTACAGCATGCGTGATGATAGATGGCGAAATTAAGGCCATGGTTTCAGAGGAGCGACTGTGGCATCAGAAAGAAAGAGGTGGTTTCCCCCGAAAGGCCATAGAGGAGGTATTGAAGATTTCCGGTATATCGGCCCGTGATATAGATAGAGTTGCTGTATCGACGATTACTCCTCCTCTTCTTCCTGAAGAGTTTTCGGATCCAAAATTTCCGCGCAATCTTTATCAGGCTTTATACCGATTTATTCCCAGGACCCTTTTGCAGGGGGACTGGTATGTGGATTTACTCGTCGGGTGGGTTGAAAGATTTTCGAGAAGAAGAGAGAAAATTGAAAAATTGCTTCGTGATATGGGTATTGATGCATCCATTGAATTTGTAGAACATCATCTTGCTCATGCGGCTTCTGCTTATTTTGGCTCGGGGTTCAACAGGGCCCTGGTCGTTACACTGGATGGCTCCGGTGATGGGATTAGCGGGAGTTATTATCATGCAGAGGGTTTAAGTCTGAACCGCATAGGAAGAATCTCGGCATACAATTCGATAGGAGAGTTCTATACCCGTATCACCGAGTATCTGGGAATGAAGCCCCTGTCTCATGAGTATAAAGTAATGGGACTGGCACCTTATGCCAACATCGAATATGCACAGAGGATCTACAGGGAAAAAGTTAGAAATCTGTTCGAGGTCAGGGGTGATAAGATCATTAATCGGTCGGGTGTCTATAAGAGGGACTACCTCGGGTTGTTTAGAAAACTCTTCTTTAAAGTCCGCTTCGATAGTATTGCTTATTCGGCCCAGAAGCTGCTTGAGGACATTGTTTATGAGTGGATCGAGAACATAAGGGGCTCGTATGATACTATTGCTGCCGCGGGTGGCGTATTTATGAATGTTAAGATGAATTACGGACTACTTCGAAGATTCTCCAATGTGTTCATTATGCCCTCTTCAGGTGATGAAAGCACTGCTTATGGGGCTGCGGCTTATGTTTCGGCTCAAAATGGAATCAGGCCCAAGCCCCTGGGGAATTTATATTTTGGAAGGAATTTCGATGATAGAGAGGTGGAAAAAGCTCTGGAAGAACTGGACGAGTCAGAGTTCGTAGTAGAAAAGATCGGTGACGACATTCATGAATATGTGGCTGAGATGCTGGTCGATGGCTTTATAGTGGCGAGATTTTATGGTCCATCCGAGTGGGGGGCAAGGGCCCTTGGAAATCGTTCTATCCTTGCGGATCCCAGAAACTATGGCGTCATTTCCCGGATTAACAGAGCGATAAAGAAGAGGGATTTCTGGATGCCATTTGCCCCATCTGTACTGGCGGAAGTGTTCGAGGATTATTTCGATGTTCCTGTTAGAACTAAGAGCGAAAAATATATGATAATCGCTTACCCCACCAGGGCAGCAGCACGAAGTTCCATACCGGCCGGATTGCATCAGCATGATCTAACAGGAAGACCCCAGGTTGTTTTCGAAGAGGACAATCCAGAATATTACCGCCTGATCAAAAGGTTTATGGAAAAGACGGGCGTGGGAGGTGTGCTCAATACTTCTTTCAATCTTCATGGTTATCCCATTGTCTATACGCCTGAGCAGGCTATATTTACGCTGAAGAATTCCGACCTGGATGCTCTCGCTATTGGTCCCTATATGGTGAGGAGGAAAAGACCTGTTTCGGAGTGAACAGGCATGCTCTCTGGAAATTAAATTCAGCCGATATCCTTTAAAATTTGGTTCCTTCCGGGGCGGTAGCTCAGGTGGGAGAGCGCCTGGTTTGCACCCAGGAGGTCAGGGGTTCGACTCCCCTCCGCTCCACTTATTTTATGCAGTAAAATCGGGCTGGAACAATGGGCAAAGACAACAGGATCAGGATTCTCTCCGGGTCAGCTTCCATGCAACTGCTCGAGAAGATATCCCATTATCTGGATGTGGAACCTGTGGACACATATGTGGGCCGCTTTTCCGATGGGGAAATAAGGGTTCAGATCAGGGAAAATATAAGGGGCGACAATGTGTACATAATCCAGTCCACCAATCCCCCCGGAGACAACATAATGGAGCTTCTGCTTCTCATAGATGCTGCGAAGAGGGCATCTGCGAGGAGTATTGCCGCTGTCATTCCCTACTTCGGATATGCCCGTCAGGACAGAAAAGACGCTCCCCGTGTCCCCATAAGTGCGAAGGTGATGGCCAACCTTCTTCAGACGGTTGGAGCGAGCAGGGTCCTCACCGTTGACCTCCATGCGGACCAGATTCAGGGATTCTTCGATATCCCCGTGGACAACCTGTATGCGATTCCGGTGTTCAAGGAGTACATACAGAAGAAGTTTCCCGACATCAATCGGAATGATTTCGTCGTGGTTTCCCCGGATGCGGGGGGAACGCGCAGGGCAAGGCTCTTCGCAAGGAAGCTGGGGGACCTGCCCATTGCCCTGATCGATAAGAGGCGGCCCAGGCCCAATGTGGCTGAAGTAATGAATGTCATAGGGGAGGTGGAGGGTAAGGTTGCCATAATCGTGGACGATATAATCGATACGGGTAACAGTGTCAGGAGCGCATCCATAGCCCTCAAGGAGAAGGGGGCCACGGAAATCTATGTGCTCATTACCCACGGCATCTTCTCCGGCAGGGCCCGGGAAATCCTGGATGATGCACCGATTAACGAGATAGTGATAACGGATACGATAGAGGGGAACGAGGATAGGCTCCCGGCAAAGGCCCGCAAGATTTCCATAGCGGGTCTCATGGGTGAGGCCATCAGAAGGATACATTATTCCGAATCCCTGAGCGTTCTGTTCCTGTAGCCAGTAAAATTTTCGTCAAATTAAAGGAAAAAAGGAGAGGGTTCTATGCAGGTATTCAAGATGGATGCCAGGTTGAGGGAAAAGCTGGGCAAGGAAGCCGCAAAGAAATACAGGAAGGAAGGCCTCGTGCCCGCAGAAGCTTACGGAGCAGGAGAAAAGAACTATCACCTGCTGGTTAAGAGGAAGGATGTGGAAGATGTCATAAGGGAGTCCCACGGAGAGACTGTTCTCATAGAGCTGAATTTCGATGGGGAGAGGAAGCTGGCCTTCATACAGGATATTCAGAGGGATAAAGTGAAGGGATTCATTATCCATGTGGATTTCCACATAGTCCACGAGGGCGAGAAGGTGGAGGTGACTGTTCCGGTAGTCGTCGTGGGTCAGGAGGAATCGCCGGGGCTCAAGAAGGGCGGTATCCTCGATATACAGCTCCACGAGCTCACTGTATGGGCACTTCCTATGGCTGTTCCCGGAACCATAGAAATAGATGTTTCCCGCCTGGACATCGGGGATGTGGTCCATGTGGGTGATATAAAGATAGAAGGGGTGGAATTCGAGCACGATGACGATGAGGTGATCCTGAGTATCGTGGCTCCGAGGACCGAGGAAGAAGTGGTTGAGGAAACTGCGGAAGAGGGTGAGGAAGCGGAAGGGACTGCATCTTCCGAAGGAGAGCAATAACAATTGCTCTACATCGTGGGCCTTGGCAATAAAGGGGACAGGTATAGATTCAACAGGCACAATGTGGGGTGGTTATTCCTGGATTGGGTGGCGCAGGAGTGGGGCTGTTCGTTTTCGGCTGGCATGGGGGAGTACGCCCACTCCCCGTGCAAATATTTCCACATGTTCAAACCGCTTACCTATATGAATCTGTCCGGGTGGGCGGTAAAGGAAATAGTCCGGCACTTCAAGGTGCCGCTGGATAAACTGATTATAATATACGATGATGTGGACCTCCCATTCGGGAGCGTTAGATTCAGGTTGAAGGGCTCTGCGGGGACGCACAATGGGATGAAGTCCATCGTATATCACCTGGAAACTCAGGAATTCCCCCGGGTTCGAATCGGTGTAGGGAGACCCCCGGAGGGGGTTCCCCTTTCGGCATGGGTCCTCTCGGATTTCTCCGAAGAGGAACTTGCAGTGCTGAGGGAAAGGGTTTTTCCGGGAATACTGGAGGGTCTGATACTGTACGACAGGGGGCTCGTGGACCGGGCCCTTGAGAAGATCAACACCATAAAGGGGGTGGAGGTATGAGCATGATAGGAATTATCGGGTTCTCGTTTCTGGCAGGAGTGATAACCCTGATAAGTGCCCTGTGGTTCAGGACGAGCGTTTTGAAACTCAGCCAGGGCACGGAGGATATGGCCCGGATTTCCTCTTACATCAGAGAGGGTGCCAGGGCTTTTCTCATAAGGGAATACAGGACGATCGCTTACCTCTCCATCCTGGTCATACTCCTGATCATATTCGGACTTTCATACGAGGGTCTGGACTATGTTCTGTATTCAGCAGTTGCATTCGTAATAGGCGCTTCCTTCTCCCTTCTGGCGGGATGGATAGGAATGGATACTGCAACAAGCTCCAACGCAAGGACTGCCGCTGCTGCAAAGGAAAAGGGGCTTTTAGAAGCATTCAAGGTGGCATACAAGGGCGGTTCCGTAATGGGCCTGGGTGTGGCAAGTCTGGCCCTTATGGGAATGACAGGTCTTTTCCTCCTGTTCTATTACCTGACCGGTAATCTCAAACTGGCCGCCAATGTGATAACGGGCTTTTCCATGGGAGCCGCTTTCGTGGCCCTCTTCGCGAGGGTGGGCGGAGGAATCTATACGAAGGCCGCCGATGTGGGTGCAGACCTGGTGGGTAAAGTGGAGGCGGGCATTCCCGAAGACGATCCCCGCAATCCTGCGGTAATAGCGGACAATGTGGGGGACAATGTGGGGGATACTGCAGGAATGGGTGCTGACCTGTACGATTCCTATGTGGCCGGTACCGTCGCCGCGGTGGTCATAGCCTCCCTTAACAGCAATCCCGATATAGCCCTCAAAGGGGTTGCCTATGCGTTCGTGCTGGGGGCTCTCGGAACCCTCTCTTCCATTCTCGGTTATTTCTTCATCCCACTGTTCAAGAACATGCGCCCCGAGAGGATCCTCATGAACACCGTTTTCGCCGTGGGCGTGGTGTTCGCAATCCTGGGTGCCCTAATCACCCTTTACATCTACGGGGATCTCACCCTTTTCTGGCCCCTCCTGTTCGGCCTGGTATCCGGAATCCTCATCGGGTATATGGCGGAATATTACTCCACCGGAAAGCGGATAGAGGAGCTGGCGAAGGCCTCCCGCTCGGGTGTTGCCGTTAACATAATAGAGGGTATAGCCCTGGGAATGAGGAGCTCGGTGATACCTGCGATTGCGGTCTCCATCGCTTTCGTGGTGGCCTTCAAGCTGGGAGAGCTGACTCCCTACAACGGCTGGTACGGTGTGGCGATAGCCTGTATAGGTATGCTGGCGATAGCCGGTATTACAGTGACGGTGGATGCCTTCGGCCCCATCGCTGACAATGCCGGTGGAATTGTGGAGATGACGGGTCTCGGAAGCGAGGTGAGGAGGATTACCGACACCCTGGATGCCGCAGGAAATACCACGGCTGCGATAGGTAAGGGATTTGCCATAGGATCTGCAATATTCACGGTGATGGCTGTCTTTTCCGCTTATACGGATGTGGTTAAGGCCAAATTCGTGGCGGACTTCCTTCCCACCCTCCTGGAGCCCCATATCATAGCCGCGGCTCTGATCGGGGCGATAGTGCCCTTTTACTTCTCCTCGGAAGCCATAAGGGCAGTGGGCAGGACCGCACAGCTCGTCGTGGAAGAGGTCAGACGCCAGTGGAAGGAAAAGAAGATCATGGAGGGCATAGACAGACCCGATTATGCAAGGGTTGTCGATATTACTACCGCCGGCGCTATAAAGAATATGGCGAAGCCGGGACTCGTGGCCTTCCTCTCCCCCCTGCTGGTCGGTTCGATTCTGGGTCTGGAGGCTCTTGGTGGTTTCCTGGTGGGCGCCATGGTTTCAGGGATACCCCTGGCCCTGTTCATGAACAATGCCGGTGCGGCATGGGATAACGCAAAGAAGTTCATAGAGCAGACCGGAGAATTCGGCGGTAGGGGTTCTGCAACCCACAAGGCCACGGTTGAGGGCGATACCGTGGGAGATCCCTTCAAGGACACGGCCGGTCCATCCCTGAACATATTGCTGAAGATGATGTCCATCGTATCCCTGGTCTTTATCCCTCTGATGTACTTCCTCTATTACAACATCTTCTCGAAGATTTTCAGCTTCTGACTGTAATGGCGGGGCTCTTCCCCGCCCATCGACCAAAACTATAAAATTTCATGCCATTGAGGGGAAGGACATGGAAAGGGAATACATAATCGTAAGGGGAGCCAGACAGCACAACCTGAAGAATATAGATGTGAAGATTCCGCGCAATCGATTCGTTGTGATAACCGGCGTCTCGGGAAGCGGGAAATCTTCCCTTGCATTCGATACCATATACGCGGAGGGGCAGAGGAGATATGTGGAGAGCCTTTCCTCCTATGCAAGGCAGTTCCTCGGAATAATGGAGAAGCCTGATGTGGACTCCATAGAGGGCCTTTCCCCCGCAATAGCCATAGACCAGAGGAAGATTCAGAAGAATCCCAGGTCCATAGTGGCCACCACCACGGAGATATACGATTATCTCAGGCTTCTGTTCGCCCGGGTTGGAACCCCATACTGCCCCCACGATGGCACCCCCCTGAGGAAGTGGAGTGTGGATGAAATCGTGGACCGGATCATGGCCCTCGGAGAGGGGCAGAAGATTACGATACTGGCTCCGGTAATAAGGGGGAAGAAGGGGGAATTCAGGAGGCTCCTGGAGAAGTACAGCAGAAAGTACAACCGGGTAATGATAGATGGAATCCTCTACACCTTCGAAGAGGTACCTTCCCTGGACAAGAATAAGAAGCACGATATAGACATCGTCATAGACAGGCTTGTAATCCGCGAGGATATAAGGCAGAGGCTTTCGGAGAGCATCGAACTGGCATTGAAGGAGACCGAAGGGCTCGTAAAGGTCCTTACCAGGGATGGGAAGGAGTTCCTGTTCTCCCAGAATCTCGCATGTCCCGTATGTGGATTCTCCATGCCTGAACTGGAGCCGAGACTCTTTTCCTTCAACAGCCCCTACGGGGCGTGTCCCGAGTGCCACGGTCTGGGCTTTAAGCTGGAAATAGAGCCCGCACTGCTTATAAGCGAGGAGCTTTCTATACTGGAAGGAGCGATCCTGCCCCTGGGGGAACCCGGGTTCAGGGTCAGGGAGATGCTCGAGATGCTGGCGAGGGAGTTTGGAGTGGATATAAATAAGCCCTGGAAGCAGTTGCCCGCGGATTTCAGGGATGCGGTGCTCTACGGGTACGACAACTATGTGTACTGGGAGGGGGTCATCAATTATCTGTGGAGGAGATACAGAGAGACCCAGTCCGATTATGTGAAGGAGGAGATCGAGAAGTACATGGTTCAGGTCCAGTGTCCGGTATGTGGGGGCTCCAGGCTCAAGCCGGAGGTCCTCAGCGTAAAGGTGGCGGATAAGAGCATATGGGATATTACCAGGATGAGCGTGGATGAGGCGTACGAGTTCTTCGAGAATCTGCACTTTCAGGAGGAGGGGAAGCGTCTCATAGCGGAGAAGATCATAAAGGAGATCAAAAAGAGGCTTCAGTTCCTGAAGCAGGTGGGGGTGGGGTACCTGACTCTGGACAGGACAGTGGAAAGTCTCTCGGGGGGAGAGGAGCAGAGGGTAAGGCTTGCGACCCAGATTGGCTCCGGCCTCACCGGAGTGCTCTATGTTCTGGATGAGCCCTCCATAGGGCTCCATCCGCGGGACACCCAGAGGCTCATAGATACCCTCAAGAGGCTGAGGGATCAGGGAAATACCGTAATCGTGGTGGAGCACGATGAGAACACCATAAGGCAGGCTGACTGGGTCATAGACCTGGGACCGGGGGCGGGGGATAATGGGGGAAGGATTGTGGCGGAGGGGCCTGTGGAGAAGCTGAAAGAATACCCCGAGTCCCTTACCGCCCAGTATCTGTTCGGCAGAAAAGAGATTCCCATTCCCGAAATCCGGAAGTCCCCTTCTGAGAAGTGGCTCATAGTGGAGGGGGCAAGGGGAAACAACCTGAAGAACTTAACCGTGAGGATTCCCCTCGGTCTCCTCGTGGTATTCACCGGGGTATCCGGAAGCGGGAAGTCATCTCTGGTAATAGATACCCTCTACAGGGCTCTCAAGAGGCACTTTTACAAATCCCGCCTTCAACCCCTGCCCTATGACCGCATACTGGGCCTGGAGCACATAGACAAGGTTATAAATGTGGATCAGTCCCCCATAGGGAGGACGCCGAGGTCCAATCCCGCCACATACACGGGGGTATTCACTGATATAAGGGAGCTGTTCGCCCGGACCGAAGAGGCCCGCATAAGGGGATACACGAAGGGGCGATTCTCCTTCAACAAGCCGGGAGGGCGGTGCGAGGCCTGTCAGGGGGAAGGTTATATTAAGGTGGAGATGTACTTCCTCCCGGACATCTATGTGCCCTGTGAAGTGTGCAAGGGAAGGAGGTACAACAGGGAAACCCTTGAGGTGCGCTACAGGGGCAGGAATATTGCAGAAGTTCTCGATATGAGCGTGGATGAGGCGTACGAATTCTTCAGGGATATTCCCAGGATAGAGAGGAAGCTCAGGCTCCTGAGGGATGTGGGCCTGGGTTATATAAAACTGGGACAGCCCGCCACCACCCTGTCGGGAGGAGAGGCCCAGAGGGTAAAGCTGGCCAAGGAACTCAACAAGATAGCCACCGGGAGAACCGTGTACATTCTGGATGAGCCCACCACCGGTCTCCACTTCGAGGATGTCAGGAAGCTCATAAATGTCCTCAGGAGGCTGGTGGACAGGGGGAATACAGTTATCGTTATAGAGCACAATCTGGATGTAATAAAGTCCGCCGACTGGATCATAGACCTGGGACCCGAAGGGGGAGATGCGGGAGGATACATAGTGGCGGAGGGCACCCCTGAGGATGTGGCGATGGTGGAGGAGTCCCATACGGGTAGGTACCTGAGGGAAATCCTGAGGGACAGGCTGGAGATTCAAAAGACGGGGTAAAGGTCAGGGCAGGAGGGCGGCGAAGCCGCCCATGGATGTTCTATTCGAACTGCTTGAGATACTCCAGATATTCTTCCTTCACGGATATGTCGGCATCGATGGGGGCTATGCCGCCTGCCAGCTTCCTGTACTTCTCATCGCCGGGCTCTGTTCCCTCTTCCACATATATGATGCCAACGGGAATCTTTCCACGGCTCATAACTTCCTTCACCTTATCCATCGCTTCGAGGCGGTCGTGAACATTGTAATCCCTGTTTTCGTCCACATATTCGATGTGCTCCCTGTACCAGTCGTATGTGTTGAACCTGTTCCAGGTGACGCACGGAGATATGTCATCGACGAAGGAGAATCCCCTGTGCTTTATGGCCTCCTTGAACACTTTTACCAGATGGGGGGCATTTCCGGAGAAGGTTTTTGCGACGAATGTGGCTCCCTGTGCCAGAGCCACCATGAGGGGATTCATGGGGTAATCCACCACACCGTAGGGGGAAGTGCCCGTCTTATGGCCGGGAAGACTGGTGGGTGATGCCTGCCCCTTTGTAAGACCGTAAATCTGGTTGTTCATGACTATGTAGGTAATGTCTATGTTTCTCCTGTTGGCGTGCAGGAAGTGGTTTCCGCCGATGGCGTATCCATCTCCATCGCCTCCCGCGGCGATGACGGTCAATCTGGGATTGGCTAATTTCACGGCCTGAGCGGTGGGGAGGACCCTTCCGTGGATTCCGTGGTACCCGTATGTCTTTATGTAGTCGGAAATCTTACCGGAACAGCCGATACCGGAGACCACCACCACTTCGTGGGGTGGAATCCCCAGCTCCGCAAGGGCCCTCTTCAGGCCCATCAAAACTGCATAATCCCCACACCCCGGACACCATGTGGGGAAGTGGGAATCGAAATCGGTTGGCTTCAGCTTCACATTAACCGACATAGCTCAGAACCTCCTTTACTTTCTTTTCTATGATTTCGGGTGTGAACCCATATCCATCGTACTTCCTCAGAACTTCCAGTTTGTCGTGGTTCTCATAGACCATCCTTATGAGATGGGAAAGCTGGGCCTGAGCATTGTGGTCCACCACTATAACCTTCTGCGAGGAGTCTATGAAGTGGCTCAGCCCCTCCGTATCCACGGGCCAGAGGGTCCTCATCTGGAGGAATTTCACTTTTATCCCTTCGGCCGAGAGGTTTTCTATGGCCTCCATTATGGGACCGTATGTGTATCCATAGCCTATGATCCCGATTTCCGCATCCTCATATCCGTGAATCAGGTCCCCGGGAAGGTCGCCGCTCTGACGGGCGGTACTGTATATCTTGCGCAGGCGCTTGTCCATCATCGCGGTCCTCATCTTCGGATCCTCTGTGGTATAACCGTCCTCCTGATGTTCATTGGAGTTGGCGGTGTATATGCCCCCTTCCTGACCGGGGATGCTCCTGGGGGAGATACCGTCCTCGGTAATTTTGTATCTGAGGAACTGCCCTTCCTTTTCGACAATCGCTTTGATTTCCTCCTGAGTGAGGAGCTTGCCCCTTTCGATTTTAACTCCATCTATGGTAATATCCTCCACGGGGATGGAAAACTTGTTCTGGGCCAGTATCTGGTCCGTAAGGAGGATGACCGGAGTCTGGTACTTCTCTGCGAGGTTGAATGCATCTATGGTGAGCCAGTACATTTCCTTCACATTGCCCGGTGCTATGACGATTCTGGGGGCATCACCGTGCCCGCCGAATACAGCATGGAACAGGTCGGACTGCTCCGGTTTCGTCGGCAGTCCGGTGGAGGGACCGCCCCTCTGGGCCACATATATGACCAGCGGGGTTTCGTTCATGACCAGCAGACCGAGGGTTTCCGTTTTCAGAGACAGACCGGGTCCGCTGGTGGATGTCATCGCCCTGACACCGGCATAGGCGGCACCCGCGGCGTAGTTGATGGCAGACAGCTCATCCTCTGCCTGTATCATTACACCGCCGTATTTCGGAAGCTCCCTTGCCAGGATTTCCAGCACATCGGTGGCGGGGGTTATGGGGTAGCTGGATATGAATCTGCATCCAGCCACTATTGCACCGAAGGCGACAGCCTCATTGCCCATGATGAAGTAGGTCTTCTTTGCATCCGGGATTTCCTCCACCACATACTCATCTCTCTTGGGAAGGTTCTCCTTCGCATAGTTCCATCCCTTGAGGAATGCCTCCACATTACTGCTGGCAATCTTTTCTCCCTTGCGGGCATGGAAGAATTTATAGATGATTTCGCTTGTCCTCTTCTGATCCATCCCCAGAAGGTAGGAGGCAACGCCGACAGCCACGATATTCTTTATGACCTCCAGACCCAGTTCCTCTTTCGCAATCTTCTTGAGGGGAGCGTAATAGTAGTAAATATCGTCCCTTATGAGCTCGGGGGGGAGCTCCTTCTTCACGGAATTGTCGTATATCACCACACCGCCGGGGACCAGGTCGTGCAGGTGTATCCTCACATTGGTGTCATCGAATGCCAGAAGGTAGTCCAGTTTGTTCTTCCTTCCGTAATAAATCTGGCGGTCCTTCAGCCTTATGGTCATATTTGTGGGAAGGCCCCTTATGTTGGAAGGAAAATCTTTATAAGTGGCGAGCCACAGGCCCATGTCCTTCCATATCTTGGAAAGGACATCTCCCGTCGTTAAACTTCCATCTCCAGCCCGTCCAGCCACCCGAAATGTAAGGTCGTTCTTCTTCATGGTAACTCCTCCTATTGAGAAATTTTAAAGGAGCAGTAAAGACATTTATGTTTCCCGGACCGAAATTCTTACCGGGAACCGCCCCAGGACGATGCATTATCTCTCCTCAACCCTACGGCATTTAAAATCATTACCGGGCATGGATGTCATGGGAAGGTTCAGTAGGAATTTATTGAAGAGGGTTCCGGTCCTTATAATCCTGCTGACACCTGTTTCATACGGCTTATCTTCTGGTGAAAAATCCCGTGCCTAAAAGAGACGGGGTGGAAGACAAATTGGTGGTTTATAATGATTTAAATCCTTACTACAACTGCCTGTTGGAAGGAATCTCTCCTGGTCCGTCCTGATTACCTCTCATAAGTAGTCTGTACAGGGTTTTCCAGGCAGAGGAGGACAGGACTGGAAAATAAAAGTTTGACTTTTTGCAGTAATTTACTCGGCAGGGGGAGACGATCCCCCTGTTATCTCATGGAATAGCCACTGTTCTTGCGGAGTTCTCCCCTGACCTCAGGATATATACGCCCGGAGATAGGGAAATTGAACCGCTGGAGTGGGGATTCAGCTGTACACTGCTCACCATCTTCCCCGATGGGCTGAATACTCTAAGGAGCGTGGCTGTGCTTCCTGTGTTCTCGAGAATAATGCGCCCCGGAAGAATTCTGAGGGCGATGGGTGTGTTTTCCATCCTTTCGCGGGTGTTCAATGGAGTCTCCCCATACACCTTATAGATGAGGCCATCTACCGAATTGATGTCCATTTCGCCTGCCACCACATACTCCCCGAGAGGTCCTGTAATCACTCCATGGACTCTGGAGTTCGCAGTATCTTCTATGAATACGCTCCACAGGGTGTCTCCATAATCCGGTTCTATCTTCAAAAGCCAGGCCATGGTGGTGGATGTTAATGTATCCTCATAATCTGCCGCCAGCACATAGTAGCCGGCAGGACTGACGGAAATTGCCCGACCGTAGCCGTTTCCATACCTTCTAACCCACTCGAGGGAGCCATCGAGGGCGGATACCCTGGCCGCCACCACCCTGGAACTATCCAGACCATAGCCGCTGAAGGAGGAGATGGCATAATAATTTCCGTCCAGGGCAATTCCTGTGGCGAAGTTGGAGCCTGCATCTCCGAAGGACACTGCCCACAGGCTATCACCCGAAACACAGGAAACCTTGAGGATATAGTTGTCATAACCTGCACCCCATGTGGCGCCTGCGGCAATGCAGTTTCCATAGCTGTCCACGGCGAGGTCCGATAGGATATCCATATCCGCCGTCCCGTATAGGCCCCTCCAGACTTCCGAACCATCGACCGGATTCACTTTAATAAAGGCAAACTCCGCCCCCTTCGTATCGGTGGAAACTGTCGCCCCGATTACATAGTAGCCGTCCGGCAGCAGGGCAACTGCGGAAGCATCTCCCGCCCCGTATGTCATATCCCACACCACATTACCCGCTGTATCCACTCTGACAGCCCATACGAGGGTGTCCCTCTGGCCCACCACTGTGTAATAGCCCTCCGGGTCCACCATGATGTCGTGGGGCCATTCGAAGACCCCCGATTGACCCAGCAGGATGCTCCTTACTGTATCCCCTGAGGAGGAGTCCACGATAAGAATCCACAGGTCCGGGTCGAAATTTCCGGAGAGCCACGAGGGACCTGCCACAACATACCTTCCCGTCGAATCCATTGCCACAGCCTCGAACCAGTCGTAATCATTTCCACCGTAGGTCTTTAACCACAGCAGACTTCCCTCCTGCGAAACCAGGAAATACATCATTGCATACATCATGGCACATCCTCCCTGATGGAATATTCTGGATTCAATCCCGAACAGGACGATAGGTATAAGTCTATTTAAACCAATAACTTAATTTTCGCAAAACTTGTTTTGCCATCTTTTTCCCGAATTTTAACTCCCGTCCCCATCCCTTTAACATTTGCTCATGAAGTATGAATCAGTGAGAGCAACCGACCCCGAAATCTTCGAAGTTATAAAGAAAGAGACCGCCCGTCAGGAATACACTCTGGAGATGATAGCATCGGAAAACTACGCATCCAGGGCGGTGCTGGAGACCATGGCCACCGTTTTGAATAACAAGTATGCGGAGGGGTATCCCGGAAGGAGGTACTACGGTGGCTGCCAGTTCGTGGATATTGCCGAGAATCTGGCCATAGAGAGGGCAAAAGAGCTCTTTCGGGTGAGATTCGTGAATGTTCAGCCCCACAGCGGCTCTCAGGCGAACATGGCGGTCTATTTTGCCCTGATAAAACCCGGTGATACCATACTGTCGATGGAGCTGTCCCACGGCGGCCACCTGACCCACGGGCACAGGGTCAATTTCTCGGGTAAGCTCTACAATGTGGTGCACTACACCGTGCATCCGGAGACGGAGAGGATAGACTTCGACCTGGTCAGAAAACTGGCCAGAGAGCACAAACCCGCCATAATCGTCACGGGATACTCCGCATACCCCCGTATAATCGAATGGGACAGGTTCAGGGAGATTGCCGATGAAGTGGGAGCGTATGTAATGGCCGATATCGCCCATATCGCGGGGCTGGTGGCGGGTGGAGTACATCCATCCCCCATTCCGTATGTCCACGCCACCACGACCACCACCCACAAGACCCTGAGGGGACCCAGGGGTGGAATGGTGATGACCGATTATGAGGATATCGCAAAGAAAATCGACAAGACCGTATTCCCGGGAATCCAGGGGGGTCCCCTGATGCATGTGATAGCCGCCAAGGCCGTCGCATTCAGGGAAGCCCTGACCCCTTCTTTCAGAGAATATGCACAGCAGGTGGTGAAGAATGCAAAGGCCCTCGCGGAGGAGCTCATGAGGCAGGGGCTCAGACTGGTTTCGGGAGGTACGGATAATCACCTGATACTTGTGGACCTGAGATCCATAGGCATGAAGGGAAATGAGGCGGAGAGAATACTGGAGGAGGTGGGCATAACGGTAAACAAAAACACCATCCCCTTCGATCCCGAAAAGCCAACTGTAACCAGCGGGATCCGCATAGGGACTCCTATACTGACCACCAGGGGGATGAAAGAAGAGGAGATGCGTCAGGTTGGTCAAATAATAGCAAAAGTGCTTAAGGATGCATCTGAAGAGAACAAAAAGTGGGCAAAAGGAAAGGTCAGGGAGCTGGCTGAAGCCTTTCCCTTCTACAGAGATCTGCTCTGAGGTATGGTCCGGTCCTTCCGGGCCTTTACAATTTGTTTATGAGGAACTTACTTTTTGGAACCATTCTGCTGACCCCCGCCCTGGCGGGTGCCCAGATATGGGTGGAAGCAGGAGCCGGCCCATGGCTCCCATTCTTCGGCGCATTCAACACCAACCATAAGCCCGGTGTAGAAGCGAGAATAAGGGCAGGTGTATGGGTGGAACCTCCTGATTGGGCTGTTCAGGTATTCCCTTTCCTCCAGCAGGGAACCAGAATAGCTCCTTTCGTGGAAGTGTACCATACATGGAATCAGCTCAAACCGATCGTATGGGAAGTGCAGGATGGCGATACTCTGACCAGCGGAAACATGCTTTACCTGGGTCTGGGGAGCAAGCTGGTTCTCAATAGCGAGGGAAGTATTTCCTATGGAACTTCCATCTCTATGGGACTGCTCAACGAGTACGCTGTCAGCGGAACCGGTATAATAGGCGGTGGAACGCACTCGCCCCCCAGCTTCACCCCTTCCATCTTCTTCTCGGCTTTCATCACCTATAGATTATCGGATGGATTGTATCTGTTTGCGGAAGGGACCAGCGAAAGCCTTGGTTCCTTCTACGATGGATATACCGGCTGGTTCGAGGCAACAGCGGGCTTCGGACTCCGATTCTGATTCGGGGGGATTTCCCCCTGAAATGCAACCGGACCCTTATAATTTGTTTCGATGGAAATTCTCATTTTACTGGGATATGCGGGCTGGCCACAGCTACAGCCGGGCGGGGCGATACAGCACAGGGGTTATGTCATAAGGAGAAAGTACAGGCCGGATAACAGAACCACCATCAGGATAGAGGGGCCCGGGGGAAGAAGAGTCATAATCACCAACAGTCTTGGCAGGGTTATCAAAAGGGGGAGGATTCCCCTGACTATATTCGTCGGTCTTGCGGGAAGGTACACCATTGATGTGGAGGGAATCGGGACCATAACTCTGTATGTGAGGAGGGGGATGGACAACATAGTCCGCATAGGATGGAGTGATGATTACTGCGACGATTATCCATACACTGACCTGGATATAGAGGAGGGGAGGAGTTATCTGCTCATAAGGGAGCCCTATTATCGGACCATCCTGGAGGTCAGGAAGCCGGCGGGCTACAGGGTGGAGGTCAGAAGGTATGGCCGGATTATCCGCAGGGGTACTGTTCCCGCGAGGTGGAGTCTGCCGGCAGATGGCCCCTATAGAGTGATTCTGAAAAAGGGGAGCATAACCCTGTGGAGCAGGAGACTGTATCTCTGGGATGGCTACAGGCATCGCCTCTATGTCTGGCCCCCTCACCGTGCTTATATAGAGCCCATGCCGGAGGATGAATTCCGGAAGTTGATAACAATGCTCAGGAACGAGCAGATGGAATCATCCCGGCTCGATATAGTGAAGACCGCGGCTGAAGAGAACTACTTCACCAGTCAGCAGGTGAAGGAAATCATGGAAACCTTCGACTTCGAAGAAAACCGCATAAGGGTGGCCAAGCTCCTCTATCCCAGGGTTGTGGACAGGGAGAACTTCTTCGTGGTCCTATCGGCCCTTTCCTATTCTTCCTCCAGGCAGGAACTTCGCAGGTGGATCCAGCAGCAGGAGGAAGACTATTATGAGGATATTCCGGAAGATGATGACTGGCGTGAGGGGTGGGATTAGTTTGCTGGCTGTGGTTTTGTCCGGATGCGCCACATCCTATTATGGCGGAACGGGCAGTATATCTCCCGTGTTCGACCTCTATAGAAAGTACACCCTGGAGCTCCTTCCCCTCGAGACATCCCCGTACATACGGAGTGCTGACCTGAAGATACTCAACGACCTTCTACTTATGGAGCTGATGAATATGGGTATATTCAAACCGGTGGATTCGAAGGGCTCTGGAATACAGAGCGCAAAGGGAAAGCACATTAAGGCAGACATTCTGGCCACATACGATGTCCTCACGGCCCGCATGAGAGACGATGTGTTCGGGACCACTTATATGCTGGAGATAGTTGTGAAACTGGTGGATGGCCGCAGCGGGGAGATACTGTACTTCGGCAGGGGTACCGGATACGGAAAGACCAAAGGAGAAGCCATGGAAAATGCCGTCAGGGGAGCTCTCGAGCTCCTGCGTAAAAAGCTGGAGAAATAGTGGTTAGCAGAATTAAAATTTAAAGCAATGGAGAGCAGGGAGAGGCTGGCCAGGGGTAATATATGGAGGAGAATCGTATCGGTTCTAGTGCAGGGTCTGGCGTGGTTTGCTCCCACAAGAGCCTCAGGGTATTCTTCTATAGAATCCGTGGAGTGAAGATAGGCAGAAATGTGGAGATAGGATATTTCTGCATAATCGACAATGTGCATCCCCACATGGTGGAAATAGAGGACAATGTTACCATAGCCGCCATGTCCATAATCCTCGCCCACGATAACTCCATGTACTATGCCAGGGACGAGGATGTTAAAGTGGGCAGGGTGGTGATCAAGAAAAATGCTTTTATCGGAGTGCACAGTGTGATACTTCCGGGAGTGACGATAGGGGAGGGTTCCATTGTGGGAGCAATGTCTCTGGTGAACAGGGATGTGCCGCCCAATACGGTGGTGGCCGGTGTTCCTGCCCGGGTGATACGGACCCTCGATGAGAAAAAGGGATAACATCCATATTGTCCGGATTTTGTCAGGGGGCCCGATTTTGCTTTAAAATTTATACCAGTCTGGTGGGCGCGTAGCTCAGTTGGTGAGAGCGCCATCTTCACACGGTGGAGGTCCCAGGTTCGAATCCTGGCGCGCCCACTTCCCTTAAAATTTTCCCATGGGAATTCTCTTTGCAGTTTTCATTTCTCAGGCTCAGGCGCAATCGAGCGAGCAACAGGATGCTGTCCAGATTGCGCGGGAAGTGGTATCCGAAGCCCAGCTTATTCTGGGCAGGAAGGATGCTCCGTTGAAGATAGTGATATTCGATGATCCCGATTGTCCCTTTTGCAGAAAATCCATTCCTCTGGTTAAGCAGCTTTACGAAAAGAACCCGGACAAGGTGGCAGTATTCATCCGCTGGTTTCCCCTCGATTTCCATCCGGACGCCCGCAGAAAAGCCGAAATCATAGCCTGCTCCAGGGATTATTTCAAGGCGAAGGAGCAACTCATAAAGGGGAAGGATGTGAAGCCGGATAAGAAGAATTGCGATGGGAAGGCCATAGTGGAGAGGGATATGGAGCTGGGCTTCAAACTGGGAGTTTCCGGCACGCCTACTTTCTTCATCATCTCCTCCGATGGAGAGAACGAGTATGCGGACATCAAGATGATCGTGGGGGCTCCTCCCGATTACGAAGCACTGAGGAGTACCCTGTCCAATATATCCGGTCTGGAATTGAAATGAAGAGGTTCCTGCCTCTTCTCTTTCTCCTGCCCGCCTGCATACAGGTCAGATACGAGAATCCGGAGATTCCGCCCTACAATGTATGGCTCGTTCTCAACAATCCCCTGGATACGCAGTATCTCTTCTTCGACCGTGTCTATTCCCCCGAGGAGGAGGCATCCTACGGCATGGATGGGGCCAGGGCATGGGTATGGAATTCGGCTGATACATTTGGTTTCGACTTCGGCATCGAGATAGATACCCTCACCTATTACTATGCCCCTTTCGTTCCTTTCACCGGGGATACCTACAGCCTGATGCTCATAACCCCCGATTCTCTGGATACCCTGAGGGCGACCACAGTGGTCCCCGGAGATTTCGCCATTGTGCAACCGGAAAGTGGTGATACTGTGGAGGTGGGGGAGGGGGCTCCTCTAATCGTATGGACTTCCAGCGATGGGGCGGTGATTTACAAGTTGAAGGCCCGCAACCTGGCTTATGGTTTCACCACTTTCTTCTCCTACTACTCTGCCGATACGGTATCGGATATGCTCAGGTACAGCACTTATTTTCCCGTGGAGGGCTACTACGATATCTATGTGATCGGATACAACAGGGATATGTACGATTACGCCATGAGTAGCAGTAACGATGTTGTAAACATCGATGGGGCCGCGGGGGTTTTCGGAGCAGTTGTGGAGAGGAAGGTGAGGCTGTATATAAGGGTTTCATCCCGATAGATGCCCAGGTACAGGACCCATACGGGTTTCAATCTGTTGCTTCTCCCCCTGCTCGCCTATCTGCTGGGGAAGTACGAGGGGATGGAGGAGGGTGTGCTGTTTTCGGGGGGATATCTGTTCGCCACATATTTCATGTCCCCCGATGTGGACATATACCGCTCCGGTCCTGTGAGAAGGTGGCGTTGGCTCTCCATCCTCTGGCTCCCCTATTCCCTCCTCTTTTCCCACCGGGGCCTTTCCCATGTTCCCCTGATCGGAACGCTGACGCGCATCGCGTATCTGGGGGTGGTGGCCCTTATAATTTCTCTGATTGTGGTCAGGGATACGGGCGTGATCGAGGTGTGGTTGAGGGCTCACCGGTACGAGCTGTTCTGGGTGGCGGCGGGCATGTTCGTGGCGGACACCCTTCATTCCCTGCTCGATGGAGTCTTTACATGGCTGAAGAGAAGAAGCTGAGGGTTCTGGAGGTGGCGGTCTTCGGGATTCCGGAGACCCTGTACTATATCGATGAGCTGGGGGCCCGTATCGGGGAGCTGGTCAGTGTGGAGGTGAGGGGCCATGTGGCAAGGGGGGTGGTGGTGGGGGAGGCGGTTGAAAGGCCGGAGGGAATACAGATAAAGCCCATCCTGATGAATGAGGGGGTCTGGATAGATGAAAAATCCCTTCAGGTGGCCCGCTGGATAGCCGGGTATTATGTGGCTCATCTGTGGGAGGCTCTGCGCAGATTTTTCCCCCCCGGCGCCCTCCAGTCGGAGAAGAAGCTCGTCCGTGTGGACAGGAGGGTGCTGAAGAGGGTGGATATGGACAGGGATCTGACCCCCTATGAGAAGAAGGTGGTGGAGAAGTTGCTTCGGTCCAGGGGGTGGGTGCGTCTTTCGGGTTTTTCGTCGAAGGACAGGAGGACTATCGAAAATCTTGTCCGCCGGGGTATCGTCCGCATTCAGGAGAAAATACAGCCCATAAGGGAAAGGGCCCTTACGGAAATAACATCCCTCCGGGTCCAGTTCGATATTCCCGAAAGGCCCATGGGGATTTATTCCCGCCTTCTCAATTCCATATCGGGGGTTACCCTGATGGTTCCCCCCGCGAATTTCGACCGCTATCCCCTTTACTTCTATCTCGTGAAGAAGTATATGGATGCGGGGAAAGATGTGGTGATCATCGTTCCCGATGTTCACGCCATACCCTATCTTTCCCGAATCCTCATGGATGCATTCGGGGAGCTGGTGGGGGTGTATCACAGCGGCTTTTCCGCGGAGTCGAGAACGGCCGTGTGGATGGATGTATTCAGGGGGAAAAGAAGGGTGGTGGTCGGTACATCCATGGCCCTGTTTCTGCCCTTTCGGAATCCGGGATTGATCATAGTGGACGACGAGCACGACCCCCTTTACAAGAACGAGGACAAAAGGCCGTACTTCCACGCGAGGGATGTGGCGGTATTCATGGGGAAGTTGTGGGGAGCGGATGTGCTTCTCTACAGTTCCACCCCCTCCATGGAGTCGGTCTTCAATGCCGGCAGGGGAAAGTACAGGATGGTGAGGATAAGGGGGCGGACGCCTGTGGGGGTGAAGGTGGTGGATATGAGAAGGAAGAAATTCTCTTCCCCCATCGCTCCGGAGATTCTGGACAGGATGAGGAGGGAGGTGGACGCCGGCAATCAGGTGATAGTTTTAATCAATCGCAGGGGTTTTTCCCGCAGTTTGATGTGCATGGATTGCGGATACACCATGATGTGTCCCAACTGTTCCGTTCCCCTCTTCTTCCATAAGTCCGATGGCATGATGCACTGTCATATATGCGGCCACAGGGAGTCTCCCGTGGAAAAGTGTCCCGTGTGCGGCTCCCTGAACCTCAGACCCGTGGGATATGGAACGGAAAGGGTTCAGGAGTACCTCTCCACAATTTTCCCCGGCAGGGTGGTGAGGATCGACAGCGATGTTATGCGCAGGAGAAAACAGCTGGACGAAGTCCTGTCCATGGTATATTCCGCAAGGGCCTCCATAATCGTTGGAACCAATGTGGTTGCAAGGGCCCTGAACCTGCAGCGGGTTCGAATGGCTGTCGTGTTGCTGGCGGATCTGGGAATGATGATTCCGGACTTCCGCTCCCTCGAGAGGATCGGGCAGGTTTTCCTTCAGCTCAAGGGCCGGCTTTCTGAGGGAACCCTTTACATACAGACCTTTCATCCCGAAAGCGAGGTGATGGAGGTTCTGCGGAGCGAGGATTATATGAATTTCGCCCGCCAAATCCTTCGAGCCCGCAGGGAATATCTCTATCCTCCCTACTATCGCATGACCATGATAGAGTACAGGCACTCCGCGAAGGAGAGGGCCGAACTCGGTATCCAGAGTGTTTACGATTTTCTTTCCCGGAGACTGCCGGATGGGGTGGAGCTCATAGGGCCCACATCCCCACCTGTGGAGAAAATCAGGGGCAGATATAGACAGAGACTCCTTCTACGATACAAGAAGTACGGGGGCCTGAGCCCCCTGCTCCATGAACTGGTTTCCATGGACAGCAATATCAGGATTGTCGTTGACCCTTACGACTTCTTTTGAGTTTTTCCTCTTCCTTTTCTCTCAGAATCCGCCTGAGGGTCTTTCCAATCATGCTCTTGGGAAGCTCCGCCACGAATTCTATCTCCTGCGGCACCTCGTATGGGGCCAGATGCTGTTTGCAGAATTCGATGATTTCCTCTTTGGTGGCGCTTTCCCCCTCCTTCAGTACTATGAAGGCCTTTACCAGTTCGTCGGCCCTCTCGGGTAATTTGACCCCCACCACCGCGGCGTCCTGAACCTTGGGGTGTTTGTAGAGAACCTCTTCCACCACCCGGGGATATACATTGAAGCCCTTGACTATGATCATGTCCTTCTTCCTGTCCACTATGTAGAAGTAGCCGTCCTCGTCCATCTTTGCCATGTCTCCGGTGAAGAGCCATCCGTTGCGCAGGACCTTTCGAGTTTCCTTCTCATTCTTCCAGTATCCTTTCATGACCTGGGGTCCCCTTACGGCCAGTTCTCCCACCTTTCCGATGGGCAGGGGGTTGCCTTCCTCGTCCGAGATCATTGCATCCGTGTCGGGAAGGGGCAGTCCTATGCTTCCCGCCTTGTTGACCCCGAATATGGGATTGACATGGGTGACGGGGGAGGCTTCCGACAGGCCGTATCCCTCCACCAGTTTGGCTCCGGTAAGCTCCTCGAATCTCTTCTTTACTTCCACGGGAAGCGGCGCCGCTCCCGATATGCAGACTTTGATGCTCCGGAGGTTGTATTTGTGGACATCTTTGTAGTTGATTATGGCGTTGTAGATGGCAGGGACTCCCGGAAACAGTGTTACCCTGTGTTTATCGAGCAGTTCGAGGACATCCTTCGTGTGGAACTTCGGCAGGAGGATCATCTCTCCCCCTATGCTTATGGTATAGTTCATCCCGATGGTCATGGCATACACATGGAAGAGGGGAATTACCACCAGGGTTCTCTCCTTGCCCGGCTCCAGGGCCGGATTCCATGCAACGGTCTGCTGGACATTGGCCATGAGGTTGAAGTGGGTCAGCATCACGGCCTTTGGAAATCCGGTGGTTCCTCCGGTGTACTGAAAGAGGGCTATGTCCTCCCTGGGGTCTATGGGGACCTCTATGGATTTTCTTTCGTGGTTCATCAGTTCTGTGAACTTTACGAAGTCCCGCGGGATGGAGGGGACCCTCGAAAAGAAGTTCTTTATTCCAAGCAGCAGGCTGAGGGGAAAGTTGAGGAAGTCCTGTATCTTCCCCGCTATGAAGAATTCCGTGGGCACTTTCTTCTGTACTTTCTTTACCTTGTCCACGAACAGGTCCAGAGTTATTATGGCTCTGGCTTCGCTGTTGCTCAGGATGAATTCGATTTCATGGGGGGAATACAGGGGGTTCATCTGAACCACGATGGCTCCCAGTTTCAAAATCGCATAGTAGGATATTACATAGTGGGGAGTATTGGGCAGCATGAGGGCAACCCTGTCGCCTTTTCTTATTCCCATATCGTGCAGGGCTCCCATCACCCTGTTCACCAGGTCATCTAACTGCCTGTAGGTGATTGTGTAATTGTAGAACCTTATGGCTATGTTCTCCGGATACTTCTGGGCGGCTTCTTCCAGGATGGTAAACAGGGGTTCTTCCCTGTATTCGATATGATGGGGTACACCTTCATCGTAGTGCTTTAACCAGGGTCTTTCGTTCATGGCAAAATTATACTCCAATCAATGCATTCTATCTGATGCCCGGTTCCATATCCTGCCGAGAAAACGCATGGGGTGGTGAAATCGGTTGCCCCTTATCAGAACTTCCTGTTCAACTCCCACCGCCAGGCGGTCTCTATGATCTTCTCTAAATCATCGAATTGCGGCTTCCATCCGAAGACCCTTCTTATTCTGCTGTTATCTGCCACGAGGTATGGAATATCACCCGGCCTCCTTTCCCCCTCCTTCACGGGGAAATCCCTTCCCGTTACCTTTCTGGCCACTTCTATGACTTCCCTGACCGAGTAGCCCCTTCCGTATCCGCAGTTTATCACCAGGTTATCCCCCTTCTGCAGAAGGTAGTCCATTGCAAGTATGTGGAGGTCGGACAGGTCCTCCACATGTATGTAATCCCTTATGGCCGTACCATCGGGGGTGGGGTAATCCGTCCCGTATATGGTTATGTGGCTTCTCCTCCCCGAGGCTGCCATCAGGACGAGGGGAATGAGATGGGTTTCCGGATCATGGCTCTCTCCAATCCTTCCTGAGGGGTCGGCGCCGGCGGCGTTGAAGTATCTCAGGATTGCGTACCGGAGGCCGTATGCCCTCGAGAAGTCTTCTATTGCTCTTTCCACCATCAGTTTGCTCCATCCGTAGGGATTTATGGGATTGAGGGGGTGCTCCTCCGGTATGGGTATCTCCCCGGGCACGCCGTAAACGGCGGCTGTGGAGGAGAATATGAGGTTGGGGATGTTTTCCTCCACGAGGGTCTCCAGCATCCGTATGGACTGGACCACATTGTTCTCGTAGTAGCGGGAGGGATTCCTGACGGACTCCGCCACTTCTATATAGGCGGCGAAGTGCATGACCACATCGGGCCTGAAACTCCTCAGAACCTCCTTCAGTTTACTTCTGTCCCCCACATCCCCGACCACCACTCTGCCGTACAGGACGGCCTCCCTGTGCCCCCTGGAGAGGTTGTCGTATGTAAGGATTTCGTGTCCATCTCGGGCGAGGTTCTTCACCACATGGCTGCCTATATAACCCGCGCCGCCCAGTACGAGTATTCTAATAGGCCCCCTCCTTTTTCAGAACGACGATGGGTGTTTTTATGAGGATGGTTATGTCGAGCCACAGGGACCAGTTGAGCACATACCAGGTGTCCAGCTTTACCCTGTCTTCATAGGTCAGGTTGCTCCTTCCGCTCACCTGCCACAGTCCCGTAATGCCCGGGAGGACCATCATATAGAATCGGGCGTATTCCCCGTAGAAATCCTCCAGTTCCTCCTTCTTCACCGGTCTGGGTCCCACGAGGCTCATATCTCCCTTCAGGACATTGAAAAGCTGTGGCAGTTCGTCCAGGGAGTACTTGCGGAGGAACTTTCCTATGGGAGTGATGCGGGGGTCATTCCTGAGTTTGTAATGCCTGTTCCATTCTTCCCTGGCCCGGGGGTCCCTTTCCAGCAGTTCTCTCAGTCTCTCCTCCGCATCCACATACATCGTTCGGAATTTGTAAACATAAAAGGGCTTTCCCCCGTAGCCGATCCTCTTCTGCCTGAATATTACCGGTCCCGGCGATGAGAGCTTCACCGCGAGGGAGATCAGCAGAAATACCGGAGACAGCAGGAGGACGAGGATGGATGAGAAGAGCAGGTCCATGCTCCTCTTTATCGCTCTGTCGAATCTGGAGTATAGGCGGGATGAGGTTTCTATGAGGGGTATGTTTTCCCTTATGGAGAAGTGGACTATCTGGTTGGAGAAGGGGATTCCCGATATGGTGGGCACGAAGAAAACCCTACGAAAGTTGGTGGACAGCTGGAGAATTTCGTGCTCGAATTCGTTCAGGAAAGGGATGTACGATATAGCCACATTGGGCACCTTTCGGGCCCATTTTCCGGCTTCCCTGAATGGAATTATGGCTATGGGCCGGTAGGCGAGATACCATTCCTTTTTCAAAAAATCGAAGAGCTTTTTACTCTCCGGGCCTTCTAAGATTACTATGTCCTCCTGAATGTATCCATTGAGCAGTTTCTTTGCAAAGTATCGGAATACTGGAACCATTACCATGGAATTCACGAATGTCAGGCCCAGCAGGAGACGGGAATAGTCGGGCTTTGCCCTGATCATGGCATAGAGGCTGAACAGGATGATGAATGTAAGGAATATGGCCTCCACTATTTCCTTTGCTTCCTCGTAAAAGAGCCGTCTCTGGGTGTGGAGCCGCTTGAATATGAGAATCAGCAGTGCGAGAGTAATGAATCGATACATCTCATCCAATCTCGTCAGGAGTTCTCTTCCGTCTGCTCCGAATTTAATTAGAAATGCCAGAAGTGCCGCAACGGACAGTGCCACGAAGTCCGTTATGAGCATCGAAGACAGGTACCTGAAAGAAGTCTGTTGAATGGACGACCCCTCCTTCATAAACAGTAAATACGAATGGGCGCGCCAGGACTCGAACCTGGGACCTCCGCCTTGTAAGGGCGGCGCTCTCGCCAGCTGAGCTACGCGCCCGAAGGCCCCAAAATTTTAAAGGTCTTTTTCGTGATTCACGGGTGTAGAATCCCGATGTAAAATGTACATAATCGCCCAGGTGTGGGATTATGGAAGGTCGGGGTTGCGGATTTCACAGCTCCCTCCCCGACAGCCAGAGCACAAGGTCCCTTATACCTTCTGTCTTCAGCACTTCGCTGAAGGGGGATACACCGATGACCCACTTCCCATCCTTCCTCCTGAACCTGGTCATGAAGTAGTGCTCGTATCCGTTTTCCACGAGCAGGGTCTCCAGCAGATATTCCTCATCCCTCCTCCACAGATTGAAGAACTTCGCCACGGTTGTGTTGGGAAGGCGGAACACTTTTCCAGGAAGCTCTTCCGGATAAAATCTTGGAGTTTCTGTTTTCATGTGGGGCACTTCACTAACCTCCTTTAAATGTCTGATTTTAATCTCCTTCGATGGCTGACCTGCCTTTTGCAGAATCAATCGATAAATGGTTTTCCCCTGCTGAATCCACTTCTTCTCGTACTTGGTGGGGGTTTCGGAGATGGCATTTTCCTCCAGTTCCCACCTCCATCCCCCCATCTCTTGTGCGTTTTCTATCGTGTAGTCCACGAAGAACCTTTCGTCCGTTTTCAGCACCAGGGCACCCCCGCTCTTTATTCTGGAATGAAACAGGAAGAGATTCTCCAGGTTCGTCAGGCGCCTCGCGGTATGCCTCTTCTTGGGCCAGGGGTCGGGAAAGTTCATGTATGCAGTCTCCACGCTCTCATTCCGCAGAAGCAGGTAGAATCCCCAGTAGGCGTCGATTCGTGCCACTCTCAGGTTGCTCAGACCCAGCCTCTTTGCTTTTTTTACGATTTTCGAGATGGAGATGCCGGATATTTCGAATCCTATGTGGAACCTGTCGGGGTTCTCCATGGCGTGTTTCAGCAGAAAATCTCCATTTCCAAAGCCGATTTCCACTATTGCATTCTGCACCGGAAGGGGTTTCTTTTCCCTCCTGTAGTTTATTTCTATCATTTCCATTCCAGGGGGATGTACTTCTCCAGCTTCACCGTCCTCGTGAATGTTCCGAGGATGGTCTTCACATGGACTTTTACATCGGCCGAGGTCTTCACGCTACTCTTCTTTGCGGCCTCTTTTATGGCAAGGAACACATCCGGCAGATCCACCAGCCTTATGGTGGCATTCAGTTTGATGAGCTTTTTGCCGTGGGGGGATATCCTGTAGGTCCTGTCGGTATATCCCGTCATGGCCTTCCTGTCCTCTATAAATACGGTGTAATCCAGCCTGTCGATTATGGCTTCCACATCGTTGGGATTGAAGGCTTCGAGTGCCACTTCGAGATTGATCTTGTCCAGCGTAAGGGCCGTTACGCTTACCCCCTGAAAATCGATCTTCAGGTCCTTTACCGCAAGCCTCTTCTGAAGAAAAGCACATCCCTGAAGGCCCAGAATCATTATACCTGCGATTAAAATGCCCGCCAATCTATTCATGGTCCATATCTTTCAATTTGTTCTCTATATACTGGAGCTTTCGAATCAATTCCTCCACATCTGCGGGAACTTCCCTTATTTTCCCGGTTATATAGAGCCCGTAGAAGTACTCGCCCAGTTGCTCGAGGACCCTCTTCCTCTTCTGCTCGTAGCTGTACTTCACCATGCTCATTTCCACGCGGTGGAGCAGTTCCTTCAGTTTCATTACCAGTACCTCGTGAAGTTAAAAAGCCTTTTCCATCTGATCCTTTCCCATATCTTCCAGGGGGGTCCTCCCGAGTCCCATGAGAAGTAAATTATAAGGGGTCGGCCCTTCAGGTCCTTTACGGGCAGGGGCCCCCAGAACCGGGAGTCGTATGAGAAATCCCTGTTGTCTCCCATTACGAAAACATGCTCCGGTGGAACCACCACAGGTCCAAAGTTGTCCCTTATGAAATTCATTCCCATCATGAACTTATGGGATAGCCACAGCCTCTGCATGGTCTCCAGCGATGTGTCCACATCGGGGGGCAGGGGATATACGGTGCTGTCCTTAAATACAGCGTAGGGTTCTTTGAGGGGTTTTCCGTTGATGTAAACCACCTTGTTCCTTATCTTTACAGTATCACCGGGAAGAGCCACTATCCTCTTGATAAAATCCCGTCCGTCGAATGGGTATCTGAATACCACTATGTCCCCCCTGTGCGGTGTGCCCCAGGTTATGGGCTTAATTCCGGTGTAGGGTATTTCCAGTCCATAGTCGAACTTCGTTACCAGAAGAAAATCGCCCGGAAGCAGGGTATCCTCCATCGATCCGGTGGGTATAACATACGCCTGAACAACGAATGCCCGCAGAAGCAGTATGATGAGGATGGTCCACACCCAGGATTCTATCTTCTCCCGGAGGGAACTCTTTTCTTTGCTCATAGATTCGGGAAATTTTAAACCTTTGAGGACCTCTTCCTGATAAATCTTCCTGCAAGATACGCTGCCGCTTTCGAGGTCATGTCATCCATGTCCCATGGGGGGGACACTTCCACTATATCCATTGCGACCACATTTATCTTCCCGACCGCTTCCACTATCTTCAGGGCCTCCTCCATGGACAGGCCGTAAGGATGGGCGGCGCTCGATCCCGGACAGCATCCCCCTTCCATAACATCCATGTCGAATGTGAAGTACGCGGGATAACCCTTCACGGTGTCCTCAACTCTCCTCAATATCTCATCTATACCCATTTCCTTCACCTCATCGATGGTGAATATGTGCATTTCCCCTGCCCTTTCCTCCAGATCCGGGCTGTTGGACATGGGCCTTATTCCTATTTCGATTATGTGGGATGGGTCCGCAAGACCGAAGTCCATTATCCTCCTGAAAGGGGTTCCGCTCGTGATGCTCTCCTCGCTCCAGTCCCTTATGTCGTAGTGGGCGTCTATGTTGATTATGTAAAGCCTTTCGAGGTGAAATTTTTCCTTTACTGCCCTGTAAAGGGGGAAGGTGATGGAGTGGTCTCCACCCAGGAATACTGGAAAGGCGTCGTCCCTCAGGGTCCCTTTAATCCATTCGTAGATTCTCTCGTGGGCCACCCGGACATCCAGACGGTTGAAGTCCTCGGGAGGTTCTATGAAATTCAAAGTGGTATCCGGGGGCAGGTGCAGTTTTTTCAGGTACTGCACTATCCTCTGGGGAGCGAAGCGGGCACCGGGGCGGGATATCACCGCCTTGTCGAACGGGATGGAAAACACATCATATACCATTGCCTCCAACCTCCGATTTCATCTGGTTCCTTATTTTAACAGCCAGGGGTACATCGTTCGTACTGATGTAATCGATCCCCATGTTCATCAGGGCCCTTATTACCTCCTCCCTCTCCTCATGCCAGGACGAGACCTCGAAACCTTCCCGCCTGAATACGGGGAGCATTTCGCTCAGGAGATGATGGGGATATGGGTGGCGGCTTTCCCATGCGGGGTGTATTATATCGGCCCCATAGTGTCTGGCTATATCCACTATGAATCCGGCATCGTACACCGAGCCTATGAGCAGGGCGGTCCGCACCTTTCTGCCGATTCTCTTTACTTCCCGAACGAATGGACCGTCGAATGATGAAACCACCACCTCCAGCCCTTCCAGACTTTTGAGTATGGGTTCCATTATGCTGAGGATAGCCCTGTCCTTCACATCCAGGTATATTCCGCCCCTGTAGGCCCGGGCAAGATCCATTACCTCCTGCATGGATGGAGCATCCCAGTTTATGTACAGCGCCTCCTCCAGCTCCATTTCCCTTACCGCTTTGCCTTCCATGAGCAGGTTGTGCTGTATGAACGGGAATCCGTCCGATGTAATCATTATGTCCACCTCTATGAAGTCTGCCCCTTCCTGGAATGCCCTTTCGTATGCCAGAAGGGTGTTGTCCGGATAGAAGTGGCTGTATCCCCTGTGGGCAACTATGCGCATCCCGGAATTTTAAACTTCCTCAGAATTCCAGAAGTTCTCCCCTGTAAACCACTTTCACCCATCCGGAGAAGAAGGCGGAGTCGTCTTTGATTTCCACGAACAGGCTTTCACCCGAGCGGGGTACCACTTCTATCTCCCTGTATCCGGTAATTCGATGGTATGCTATTGCTGAGGCAAGGCTTCCCGTGGCACAGCTCATGGGTTCGTGCGGGTAGTCGTATTCCCATGTTCTAACCCTTATTCGACCCCTGCTGATCTCCTCGAAGATGTTGAAGTGGATGTTCGGATGCTTTTCGAAGAATTTCAGGGCCTCTTCCCTGAGCGGAAATGTCGCTATTTCATTCTTCCCGGCTGCGAAGTGCTTCACCCCCACATTAACCAGGAAACCATCCTCCATCGGAGAGGTGTGGAATTTTCCCATATCTATTCCCACGAGTGCTTTCCACTGCTCTTCCTGAATGATTATGGCCTTTCTGGGGCCTATGGGAGAAATATACTCGATTTCCTTCCCCTTAACCAGTCCCGTGAGCTTTGCAAAGAAGGGAAGTGCTCTGCCGGCGTGCCCGCAGAAGGGAACCCTCTTTCCCAGATAGTTTATGTAGAGGAACCGGAACGGATAATCCCTGTCGGGAACAGGAGATATTACCCCATCTGCCCCAACGGACAGGTGCCTTCTGGAAAT
>Ga0256833_1000249_pt1 | contig 43085 bp, 39 predicted proteins | sample 356284metaG_FD_190535 | JGI IMG/M metagenome (GOLD analysis project Ga0256833, IMG submission 190535) | Hydrothermal vent microbial communities from Mid Atlantic Ridge, Atlantic Ocean - 356-284 | ecosystem: Environmental > Aquatic > Marine > Hydrothermal vents | place: Atlantic Ocean: Mid... | reverse complement strand
TAGACAATTTTTCCCCAAGAAAATGAAACTCAATAATGTTTCCTGGGCACAAGTTTTGGTAGCCGTTGATAACCTTAACAGCCGGCCAAGAAAGTGCCTCAATTACAAAACACCATATGAGGCCTTCCTGGACTTAACTGGCATAAATGTCAAAGATATTCTTGGCTGTGTACTGATGACTTGAATTCAGGCTATTTTAAACCAAGGGCCTCTCTTTTTTGCTGTATCCTTTGGTCTATCTTTTCAGCCGCCTTGAATGGATCTGGTTCTATTAAAAAGCAGGCTCCAACCAGGTCGTCAAGGCCTGAAAGAGCAAGATTTGTAACCACCTCTGATCCGGTAATATTTGGAGGATGGCCAAGGTGTGTATAAATGCCAGAGGCTACTGCATAGGTGCCAATTGCTGCTGCCTTTTCTGAGTACCACTCAGGAGATGAGGCTGCCACTGGGAGATCTGAAATGTCAATGCCAAGTTCGTTTGCAAGAAGTGCACAAAGTTGGAGGATGCGGGTGTTGTCAACACAGCTTCCCATGTGTATTACCGGAGGAATGCCAAGAAGTCCGCATATTTCAGCAAGTCCTGGTCCTGCCAGTTCCTTTGCCTCAGGAACCAAAAGTCCAGCCTTTCCCGTTGCTGTTGTGACGCAACCTGTGGCCAAAACCAGAATGTCTTTCTTGATGAGTTCTTTGGCAAGGTTCACATTACAATAATCGTGTTTGTATTTGGGGTTATTGCATCCAACAATACCAACTGCACCTCGAATCTTTCCAGCTTTGATGGCATCAATGAGAGGGGTAAGTGAGCCTCCAAGGGCGTCTATTATGGCCTCGTTTGAAAATCCAGTCATTATGTCAACTGGATCTGAAGGTATTTCTACCCTGTCAGGATTACGTAAGGTATAGCGTTCTATGGCCATGCGAACTACTTTTTTCGCCTGCTCAAGGCCATTGTGCATCTCAAATTTTACATGTTCAGCTCCTGTGAATCTTGCCTTGTCTGCAGTGGTCACGATTTTAGTATGGTAACAACTGGCTATTTGAACAAGGCTTGGCATGATGCACTGATAATCCACAATAATTAGTTCGGCTGCACCAGTTATAATGACAAGTTCCGTCATGAGGTGGTTGCCTGCCATTGGGATTCCATGACGCATCATAAGCTCGTTTCCCGTACAGCAAAGCCCAGCAAGATTTATCCCTTTTGCTCCTTTTTCTTTGGCAAGGGCTATCAGTTCAGGATCGTTCACTGCCTCAAGTATTTTTTCTGAAACTATTGGATTATGGCCATGGACAAGGATGTTTACATGATCTTCCTTAAGCACACCCAGATTCACTTTTGCCTTGTGAGGTCTTGGAGTGCCAAAGAGTATATCTGAAATCTCTGTTGCAATCATGGAACCTGCCCAACCATCTGCCAGACATGTTCGAAGACAGTGAAGGAGGGTGTTAGGAGCATCGTTGTCACAGCCCATGTGAGTGCGGTGCATCATCTCAGCGATTTCCCTGTCCATGCCGCGAGGTGTAATCCCGAGTTTGTCCCACAGTTTACGTCTTGCCTCTGGGACTCTACATATAAAGGATAGCTGGTTTTTGGTTGAGCCATAGTTTTCAAAAAATTCTGCTGCAAGATCCTTTGCAACATCAAGGACATCTTTCTCTTCGGTTTCGATCCCCAATTCCCGTGCAATTCGAAAGAGTTTCTTCTCATCCTTGATTGTGTAATCCTTTGTCTGTCCATGGGCCACTGCATGGAGGGCCTCAATGCAGTCCCTTCCATGATCTGAGTGACCAGCGGCACCCCCTGCAACAAATCTGCCGAAATTTCTGGCGACTATGACATTGGCATCTGCCCCACAGACACCAACTGATGCCTTTTTGCTTATCCTGCACGGCCCCATGGTACAGTTTCTGCAACAGACGCCTGTTTCTCCAAAGTTACAGTGAGGTGTTTGTTGTTTGAGGCGATGCCATGCAGTCTCAATGCCGTCTCTTTCGGCCTTCTCAAGCATTTTTTGGGCGTCAGTCCATATTGAACACTCCTGGATATTTAGTGTCTTTTCCTTGGCCATTTTTTTCTCCTGTTTGAGCATGGTAAAAATTTTAGTCCTTTATAGTTACTATACTAACGAAAAGACTTCTTAATTCATATTAATCTTAACCAGCCTGTTGTCAAAGGTACGAAAGACTGCGACCTTGTTTTCATATTCCAAAAGCTGGGAAGGAATAAGACGCACCTTCCCATTGCCGCCTGGAAGATCGGCAACGAATCTTGGTATGCACATACCCCCGGTATCTCCCCACAGCCTTTCCATGATTGAGATGCCAACGTGAAGATCCGTGCGGAAATGGCCTGTGCCTTTTACGTGGTCACACTGGAAAAGATAGTAAGGTCTGACCATTATCTCCTGCAAGGCACAAAAAAGATCATGCAGTGTTTCGTACCTGTCATTTATGCCCTTAAGTAGCACCGTCTGGTTGGAAACAGGGATGCCAGAAAGCTGTATCTTCTCTATGGCAGCCTTTGCCCTCCTTGTTATCTCAGATGGATGGTTAAAATGCGTGTTTAGCCAAAGGGGCCTGAACCTTTTTAAGAGCCTGCAAAGCCTATCTGTTATCTTCATTGGAAGCACAACAGGCACCCTGCTTCCAATCCGGATGACCTTGACAGTGGAGATGGCCCTTATGGCACCAAGAAGCCTTGCAAGATGATTTAAGGGTAGAAGAAGGGGGTCACCACCAGAGATGAGAACCTCCCGTATGTGAGGCCTTTTTGAAATGTAATCAGTCAGCCTGCCAAGGCCTTTTTCACCAATGGATAAGGCCTCAGGCGATCTCCAGGTACGTTTCCTGTTGCAGTGTCTGCAGTAGGAGGCGCATACGCTTGATGCAAGAATCAATACCCTGTCCCGGTATCTGTGTATGAGGCCTGGTACAGGGCTATAGGATTGTTCTTGCAGTGGGTCCGGACTTGAGTTTCTGGAGGTGTCTTTTGTCTCAAAAGGGGAGGGGATGACCTGTTGGCCTATTGGGTCTTCAAGGAGATTTCTTTTCCTCGCAAGGTCAAGATAGTAAGGAGTAGTGGCCCATTTATAAGTTTTAAGTACCGGCTTTTGGGCGGATAAATCAACGCCAAGGGCCTTCTCAAGTCTTTCAAGACCTTCAGGCCCTTTCAGGCGGTTTTTCATCTGCCAGCGCCAGTCGTGCCACTGGTTTTCTGGCACATCTGGCCAAAGTATGTCTTTAATGCGCACGCATCTATTTGGCTGAAACCTTTTCAAAGGGGTTTTCAAGCAAGATGGTCTGCTCCCTGTCTGGCCCAACCGAGATGATGCTTACAGGAGTATTTGACAACTCTTCGATCTTTCTTACGTAATCTCGTGCTGCCTGGGGCAAGTCCTCAAAGGATCTTACATTTGTGATGTCATCGCTCCACCCTGGTACTTCTTCATACACTGGCTCTATTCGCTCCACCATGCGTATGTTCGATGGCATGTAATCAAAGCCCTTGCCATCAACCTTGTATCCAGTGCATATCTTTATGGGGTCGATGTTGCTCATGACATCAAGTTTGGTGATTGCAATGCCATTTAGCCCGTTCAGCCTTACCGCATCGCTTAGGACAACTCCATCAAGCCAGCCGCAACGTCTGCGCCTTCCGGTTGTGGCCCCAAATTCTGCCCCTTTTCTCTGTATGGTATCGCCTATGTCATCAAAGAGCTCTGTTGGGAAAGGCCCTCCCCCAACCCGTGTGGTGTAGGCCTTGCAGATACCAACCACATAATCGATGCTGCTTGGGCCAATGCCTGCGCCACAACATGCACCACCGGCAACTGTGTTGGAAGATGTTACATAGGGATAGGTGCCATGATCAATGTCAAGCTGAGTGCCCTGGGCGCCTTCAAAAAGGACGTTTCCGCCCTGGGTTCTCACCTGGTCTATGAGCATGGACACGTTGTCTATATACGGCTCAAGTCTTTCGGCAAACTTCATGTATTGCTCGTATATTGGCTCTGCATCAAGGCCCTGAGCGTTTAAAAGCTTTGTGAGAAGAAAGTTTTTTTCCTTCACATTTGCATTTAGTTTTTCCCTGAAAAGCTCAGGGTCGAGAAGATCCCCAACCTTTATGCCGTTTCTCACTATCTTGTCTTCGTAACATGGGCCAATGCCCCTGCCGGTGGTTCCGATCTTTTTGCCCTCGCTTTTGGCAGCCTCCCTGGCATGGTCAAGTGCCTTGTGATAGGGCATTATAAGGTGGGTGTTGAAGCTGATTTTGAACCGGTCCGGGCTGACCGTCTTTCCTCTTTTGGAAAGCTCTTCAAGTTCCTCAATAAGTACGGAGGGGTCAAGAACCACTCCGTTTCCTATGGCGCATTTTTTTCCCTCATAAAGTATGCCCGATGGGATCAGATGAAAGATATACTTTTCACCATCCACAACCAGGGTATGACCTGCGTTGTTCCCTCCCTGAAATCTGATAATAAGGTCTGCGTGTTCAGTGAGAAGGTCCACGATCTTGCCTTTACCTTCGTCACCCCACTGGGTTCCAACTACAACTACTGTTGCCATTTGCAATGTCTCCCTCTTTACTTTTCCAACGGGGCAGGATACTTAACCAGCATGGAAAAGTCAAATAAAGGCTCTTTAATGGAAGGGCAAGACAAACAAGAAAAGTCAAGAAATAAGGATCAAGAGCGCGGTACAGAAAAGGAAAAGACCATCTATGTTATTGATGGAAGCTCCTATCTTTACAGGGCGCACTTTTCAACCCACAGGGAGTTTACAAGCTCAAGCGGACTTCCCACAAGGGCGATCTACGTCCTTACCAACATGATGCTCAAGATCCTTAGGGAAAAGGACCCTGAATACATGCTCGTTGCATGGGATGCCAAGGGGCCAACCTTCAGGCATGAGCTTTATGACCAGTACAAGGCAAACAGGCCTCCAATGCCCGATGATCTTTCCCTTCAGGTGCCCTACGTGAGGAAGATTGTGGAGGCCCTTGGGATTCCTCAGCTTGAGATAGAAGGGTACGAGGCAGATGACATCATGGCTGCGGTTGCCAGAAAGTTTGGCAATAAAAAGGGGGTCAAGGTGATCCTTATTACTGGTGACAAGGATATGAGGCAGCTTGTGTCTGAAAACGTCATCCTGTGGGACCCCATGAAGGACAAGACAACCGACCTTGAGACCTTCAGGCAGGAATATGGCATAGAGCCCTTTCAGTATCCGGATGTTCAGGCCCTTTCAGGAGATACCTCAGACAACATACCAGGGGTGCCAGGCATTGGTCCAAAGACGGCATTAAAGCTCATCCAGGAGTATGGCTCTATTGAAAACCTCGTGAATAATCTTGACAGCATAAAGAAAGGAAGACTGAAAGAGCGTCTCAAGGAGCACAAGGACGAGCTTCCTTTGTGGAAAAAGCTTGCAAGTCTTGATGATGGTATTCCGGAAGATCTTGATCTTGAGCAGATGAGAAGGCGCAAGATGGATAAGGCCCGTCTCCTAAGGCTATTTAAGGAACTTGATTTTGAAAGCCTTATTCCATTGGTGTCTGAAGACAAGGTCCTTTCCTCAGATGGTTACAGCCTCGTAACGGATAAAAAAAAACTTGCTGACTTTCTTTCCTCAAATGCATCCTGCAATAGCCTTGTTATCGATACGGAAACAACCAGCCCGCATCCAATGGAGGCGAGCCTTGTTGGTGTGAGCCTTTGCTTTACCCCGCCTGAGGCAGTTTATATCCCTGTTGGCCATAAGGTGGACCATGATAGCCAGATGGATATGGAGGCATTAAAGGGGCTTCTTGGCCCAGTGCTTGCCGATGGTTCCATAAAAAAAATAGGCCAGAACATAAAATATGACCTCATCGTTTTTGAAAGACATGGTCTTCCTTTAAAGAGCATTTCAGGTGACACCATGATAGCCTCGTATCTTCTCGATCCTACAAGGCGAAGGCACAATCTTGATGAGATCGCCCGTGACGTTCTTGGCCACAAGATGATCTCCTACAAAGAGGTGACAAGGGAGCTTACAAAAGGAATGGATTTTTCCCATGTGGACCTTGAAAGGGCAAAAGAGTATGCGTGTGAGGATGTCCATGTAACTGCAGTTGTCAGGGAAAAGTTTGATGAGATGCTAAAGAAAAAAGGGCTTTGGGACCTTTATTCAAAGGTTGAAGTACCCCTTATCGAGGTCCTTGCGCGCATGGAGATGAACGGGATACTTGTTGACAAAAAGGGCCTTGAAAGGCTTAGGGAAGATTTTGGAAGTCGCCTTGAAAGACTTAAGGAGAAGATCTTTGAGCTTGCAGGATGCACCTTTAACATAAACTCCACCAAGCAGCTATCTGAGGTCCTTTTTGAAAAGCTAAACCTGCCCCAGTTAAAAAAGACCAAGAAGAAAACGGGATATTCCACTGATGTTGAGGTGCTAACATCCCTTGCAAAGATTCATCCCCTGCCGGAAGTACTTCTTGAGTATCGAAACCTTGCAAAGCTTAAATCTACCTACATAGATGGCCTTGAAAAGGAGATAAACCCAGATACAGGCCGCATACACACGTCCTTCAACCAGACGGTCACCGCAACTGGAAGGCTATCATCCAGTGAACCGAACCTTCAAAACATCCCGATACGGACCGAGGAGGGAAGACGCATAAGGGCGCTTTTTGTGGCAGGGCCAGGGAATGTGCTTGTGGCAGCAGATTATTCCCAGATAGATCTTCGGGTGCTTGCCCACTACTGCCAGGACGAAAATCTCATGGATGCCTTTCAAAAAGGGGAGGACATTCATAGAAGAACCGCAGCCCTCATATTCAATGTGGATCCGAAGTTGGTTACTCCTGATATGAGGCGCGTTGCAAAGACGGTTAACTTTGGCATCATCTATGGAATGAGTAGCTTTGGCCTTGCAAAGGAGCTTGGAATTTCAAGAAAGGAGGCCAAACGGTTCATCGATTCATACATGGCCACCTATCCCGGCGTCAAAAGATACATGGAGGAGACGATAGGGCTTTGTAGAAGGCAGGGATATGTTGAAACCATCCTTGGAAGAAGGCGTTATATTAAAGACATAGGGGCAAGAAGCAGAAACATAAGAAAGTTCGCAGAAAGAACCGCCATTAACACCCCCATACAGGGAAGTGCAGCAGACATAATAAAGCTTGCCATGCTCCAGGTGCACGACCTTTTTGAAAAAGAGGGAAGAAGGGCAAAACTTCTCCTTCAGGTGCATGATGAGCTTGTGGTTGAGTGCCCGGAAAGGGATGCAGACAAAGTGGCAGGGCAGCTTAAAGACATAATGGAGAATGTGGTAAGGCTTAGGGTGCCACTAAGGGTCTCTGTGGGAGTGGGAAAGAACTGGGATGAGGTGAAATAAAAGTTTAGGGGCAACATAGTGCTATTAAACATACAGCCTATAAATTTTTTTTCAGGGGGTGTGGATCAGGATGAGGAAGCAGGAAGTAGTTTATTGTTTCAGGTAACGCTTGCATGTGGATGTCCAACATGTGCAGGCGGCCGTTTTGATCCCCAACGTTTCAGGGTCAAGGTACATGTTTATAAAGGGCAGGAAGAAGTTGGTGTGTTCAGGGCAACCTACAGGGGGAATGTTAGTGAGTTTGAGTGTAAGCTTCCCAAGTTGGCCTCTGGAAGCTACAGTGTTGAAATAGATGCCCTTGATCCTGAGACAGGGGCAGCAGGAAGGCTTACGGCAGAGCTATTTTTTCACTGAACATTTGGGTCCTTTATTGAACTTGAAGTCTCATCTCATGCAAGGTTTCTTGCACCACAAGTAATCCAAGGTTATAACAGTCCATAATCTTAGTAAAAGGGAGGAAGCAGAAACATGGCAAGGATAAAAAGAGCAATAATTAGTGTTACGGACAAAAGTGGCATCCAGGACTTTGCCAAGGCCCTTGAGGAGATGGGAGTGGAGATCGTATCCACTGGAGGCACTGCAAGGGCTATTCGGGAGGCAGGTGTAAAGGTAAAGGATGTGTCAGAGCTGACAGGATTTCCTGAGATGATGGACGGCCGGGTAAAGACCCTTCATCCCAAGGTTCATGGAGGTATCCTTGCCATCAGGGACAATCCAGAGCATGTAAGGCAGATGGAGGAAAACGGGATTCCTCAGATCGATCTTGTTGTGGTTAATTTGTATGCCTTTGAAAAAACCGTTGCAAAAGAAGGGGTTACCCTTTCTGAGGCCATTGAGAACATCGATATTGGAGGGCCGACTCTTCTTCGTTCCTCTGCAAAGAATTTTAGGTACGTAACTGTGGTGGTTGATCCTTCAGACTACGACAGGGTGCTTAAAGAGATGAAGGAAAATGATGGCAAGACCACCATCAAGACCCGTTTCGAGCTTGCGAAAAAGGTCTTTGCCACAACGAGTGCCTACGATACGGCAATAACCAAGTATCTGGAGTCCATCGATGTAAGTTCGGATCCTTATTTCAAATAATAGGAAGGCTTAATGGGGCGTTTTTATCGCCCCTTTCCCACTTTTGCAAAGATGATCTGTGTCCCTATTTTTGGAAAGGATGAGGAAGAGGTCCTTTCTAAGGCAAAAAAGGCCTCTTCCCTGTGCGACATTCTGGAGCTCAGGCTTGATCTTTCAGGCGACATCTCTGAAAATGGGCTAAAAAGCCTGATAGCCTCCCTGCCTCTTCCTGTCATTGTCACCAACCGTTCTTCCAAGGAAGGGGGAAAGTGCTGCAAAGATGAGGAAGAGCGCATATACCAGCTTGAAAAGGCAGCCGAGTTTGGCGCAGATTTTATTGATGTAGAGTTTTCCACCAAGGGCGCTCTTCGAAAAAGGCTCAAGAGACAGTGTGACAAATTTAAGTCAAAAATAATATTGTCTTATCACGATTTCCAAAAGACTCCGTCTCAAAAGGAGCTTTTTTCTCTTTTTGACCAAATGGCTGATTTTGACCCCGCTGTAATCAAGATCGTCACCCACGCCTGTGACAGCCTGGATTTTCTTCCTGTCGCCAACATCTATCCAAGGGCGAGGGAAAAGGGTGTTGGCTTTATAGGATTTTGTATGGGTAAAGATGGCTGTTACAGCAGGCTTTTTTGTCTGAAACTTGGTGCATTCCTTACCTTTGCTTGTCTCGAACAGGCGGCTTCCTCAGCCCCTGGGCAGATTCCAGTAAAGATTATGAGAGAAATTACTAAGACTTTGGCATTATTTTGTTGATCAGATGGACTCCCTGAGAATTCTTCTCACAAACGACGATGGGATACATGCAATGGGCCTTTGCGCTTTGTACGAGGCCCTTTTCTCAAAGGGATTCCATGTGGATGTGGTTGCGCCGGACAGTGAAAGGAGCGCAGTTGGTCATGCCATTACACTCTCAGACCCTATCAAGATAAAAGAGGTTTACCGATTGGGTGACAGGTTTGGTTGGGCCATAAACGGGACCCCGGCAGACTGTGTCAAGATTGCAGTTAACGCCCTTCTTGAGGCAAGACCCAATGTGGTCGTTTCAGGCATAAACAGGGGCTCAAACACTGGTATCAATATATTGTATTCAGGTACTGTATCTGCTGCTACAGAGGCAGCAATCTTAGGTATCCCATCCATTGCAGTATCTGTTGACAGTTTCAGTGATCAAGACTACTGCTTTGCTGCCTTTTTTGTATCAGAGTTGGTATCAAGGCTCGTCAAATATGAAGACAGCTGTAAATCTCTTAACGTAAACATACCGGCTATTCCGGCTCACCTAATAAGAGGCGTAAAGCTTGTTAGACAATGCAACTCTCCATTCAAGGAAAGGTTTGAAAAGAGAGTAGATCCAAGGGGAAACATATATTACTGGCAGTGCTCATCTGATTTTGATTGGGAAAAAGCTAAAGGAACAGATATATACTGGCTCAAAAAGGGCTATATAACAGTCACTCCCATCAAATTTGATCTAACAGATGAGCAATGTTTGGAAGAAACGTCAATCTTATTAAGTGATATACTTTCTTGATTTTTTCTTCAGAATAGTTGCCTTAACTTCATCTCTATTGTTGACAATCTCCTGCTATCATTATAGCCTTGACTTAATAATACAATAGATAGCGGGAGGTAAAAATGGCAAGGAAAAGAAACAGACCTTATACTAAAGAAGATGTGGAATTTGTTTTTGAAAATTATGCTAATATGACTGCTGCAGAGATAGCTGAAAAGCTTGGCATTAGTAAATTTCAGGTGTCTAAGATAGTAAGTGAACTTAGAAAGCATATAGATCTTCCCAAGAAAACCGCAAAACGGCCAAATCCTATAATCGAATTTCTGAAATCAAGGGGACTTCCCATTAAGAAAGAGGTGGAAAAGGTCAAAAAGAGTGTGGGAAGGGGTAGGAAAAAGAAATCATAGTTTGTTAAACATATCTCTTTAAAAGGCAAGCAACGACCGTTGTTTGTCTTTTTTTATTTGATAAACTGTAGGCTTAAAAATAAAAGTCATATTCTTCTTTGTAAAAGAAGAAACATGTTTTTTATATTAGCTTTATAAATTGTCAATAGAAGCAAGCCACAACTTATCACTTAAGCACTAAGATGAAGGTAAGACCATGAAAGTTACCGATTACGGCTTTGGCAGAATCACAGTAGACGGCCAGGACTACACCAGTGACATAAAGATTATAAAAGGTCGAATACACCCCAACTGGTGGCGAAAACAGGGGCATCTTCTTCAGCTATCAGACATCACGGACATATTGGAGGCAAGGCCAGACGTCCTTGTGGTTGGCACTGGCGCTGCCGGCGTCATGCGCATAGACCAAGAGGTGAAGAAGGCCCTCGATGAAATGGGAATCAGGCTCGAGGCTGCACGGTCTAAAGAGGCGGTCAGTATATTCAACGAGCTTCTGGAAGAGCTTGGGCCTGAACGTGTGAGTTTTGCAATACATCTAACGTGCTGAAAAGATTTCCTGCCTTCATCGTTGCAGGCACCCAAAGCGGCTGTGGAAAAACAAGCATCGCTCTTGGGATCATGTCTGCCCTTCAAAGGCGAGGCCTTCGTGTTGCCCCTTTTAAGACAGGTCCGGATTTTATAGATCCTGGCCTTCACGCCCTTGTCTGCAACAGACCAAGCCACAATTTGGACAGTTGGATGATGCCGCAAGAGGCAATAAGGCAGGTGTTCCTGCATGGAATAAAAGGCTGTGATGTGGCTGTGATTGAAGGGGCCATGGGGCTTTTTGACGGGGCATCGGCTGTTTCAGATAAAGGTTCATGTGCTCACATAGCAAAGATACTTGATGTGCCTGTACTACTTGTGGTCGACTCAAGGAGCATGGGCAGAAGTGTTGCAGCCATGGTAAAGGGCTACATGGATTTTGACAAGGATGTGAAGATCCAAGGGATTGTTGCAAACAAGGTTGGCAGCAAAAAACACAAAAAGATAATCCTTGAGGCCTTAGGAGGCCTTGGCCCCTTTTTTGTTGCAACCATTTCAAGAAATGAAGATGCCACCATTTCCTCACGTCACCTTGGTCTTTTGACCGCAATGGAACTTGGGAAGGATACGGGTTTTTTAAAGGCCCTTGGAGACATGGTTGAAAGCCAGATGGACCTTGATGCCCTACTTGGCCTTAAGGCGGATCTTTCCCATTTGAACAACGAGAAGGAAGCTTCCAGCAAGGTGTCATCATATTGTGAAAAAGACAAGGTCAGGATAGCAGTTGCCATGGACAGGGCCTTTTGTTTCTACTATCAAAGAAACCTCGACATTCTCGAAGGCCTTGGTGCAAGCCTCTCCTTTTTTTCTCCCACAGATGGTGAGCCCATTCCAGATGGTGCAGGAGGCATATATTTGGGAGGAGGCTACCCTGAGCTTTATGCAATGGCCCTTTGGAAAAACGCACACCTTAGACACCAGATAAAGACATTGGCTCATAAGGGCATGCCCATTCTTGCAGAATGTGGTGGATTCATGTTCCTTGGAAAGGGGCTCAAAGACAAAAAAGGATTCCATGAGTGGTGCAGCCTATTTGATGTTCCCTTTGTTATGGAAAAAAGGTTTCAGGCCCTTGGCTACAGACAAGTGCAGACACGTGCCAAAACCCTTTTAGGGCCAAGTAATATCGCCTTTCGAGGCCACGAATTTAGATATTCAAGGCCAGAGACTAAAAGGCCTTTTGAATGTGAACATCTTAAGGCCCTTGATGCCTACGGAAACGAGGTGAAAGTGCCATGTTTTGTATACAAGAATGTCTTTGCAAGTTATATTCACATTCATTTTGACAGCCTTCCAGGGGTTGCAGAAAGCTTTTTAAAAAGGTGCCGGGAATTCTTAAAAGGTGATATCAAGGGCTAAATCAAATATCAGGAGGCTTGTTGTCTCCTGGGTGAAGATGGTTACCAGGATGCCAAGAGTGGTGATCTTTTCTGGCATCGTCTTGTCCATTTTTGCAGCATTTTACTCAGCCAGAAATCTTGGGGTCATAACAGACACCTCTGTTATGCTCTCAAAAGAACTTGGCTATCTAAAGGTGTATCGTCATTTCAAAAAGGAATTTCCCCATTCCTACAACCAGATTGTCATCCTGATAGAGGCCGTTACTCCTGATCTGGCAGCTGATGCAAGAGACAGGCTTGCTTCAGAGCTTAGAAAGAAGAGCAAGCTTTTTCCCTGGGTCTATTTGCCAGGAGATGACACCTTTTTTAAGAAAAATGGCCTGCTTTTCCTTTCGGTGGATGAACTTGAGGATCTGGCAGACTCTCTGGCAAAGGCACAACCAATCCTTGCGCGTCTTGTGGAACGTACGGATATTGCAAGCCTTTTTTCCATCCTTGCAGACGCCCTGAAAGAACGCAAAAAGGGGGTGGAAATAGATCTTTCCAGGGTCTTTTCAGAGCTTGATCGGACCTTTGAGGCCTTATCAGAAAGACGATTCTACCAGATGTCATGGATTCGTTTGATGTCAGGAAGCTCAACGGGTGAAAGGAACAGACAGATTATAATCGTTCAGCCCAAGATAAGCTATGAAGCAATCCTTCCGGGCAAAGAGCCAATAGAAACAATAAGGTCCATCAGTCAGCGTCTTGGGTTCGTGCCTGAAAGGGGCGTAAGAGTGATGCTTACAGGCGACATCCCCATGCAGTATGACGAGCTGAAGAGCGTCACCCGCGGGGCCAAGATTGCAGGCATACTTTCACTTGTGATGGTGACAGTGGTTCTGATTACAGGCCTTGGGTCCTTTAGGCTTGTTCTTGCCACCCTTTTTCCCCTTGCAATGGGTCTTGTTTTTACCGCTGCCTTTGCAACCGCTGCAGTTGGCCATTTGAACATGATATCTGTTGCCTTTGCAGTGCTCTTTATCGGTCTTGGGGTAGACTACGCAATACATCTATCCCTTAGATACAGAGAGCTTCTCCTTTGCGGATCAGGATCCCGCAATGCTCTTTTGCAGTCTGTACAGGATGTTGGGCCATCTTTGGTCCTTTGTGCAGTTACAACGAGCATTGGCTTTTACAGTTTTATGCCTACAGACTTTTCAGGCGTGGCAGAGCTGGGCCTCATCTCCGGGACAGGAATGTTCATTGCCCTTTTCTGTAACGTCACCTTCCTTCCGGCCATGATATCCATCTTCCCATTAAAGTCTACTGCAAGACAGCCATATTACATAACTTCAGACAGACATCCGATCTTTCTTAGGATAACTGCGTGGCCATACAAACATGCCAGTTCACTCAGATGGTTGGCAATAATACTTACCTTCCTTTCCCTGTGGTTTGTGCCAAGGGTGCGTTTTGACTCAAATCCCATAAACCTAAGAGACCCAAATGCCGAATCAATAAGGGCCTTCAAAAAGCTTCTTGAAGATCCAAACGGCTCACCCTGGAGCCTTGAGTCTCTGGCGGGAAATGAAAAGGAGGCACAAAGAAGAAAGGAGTCATTTGAAAGGCTTGATCTTGTAAGGCATGCCCTCAGCCTGTCAAGCTTTGTTCCATCTGATCAGGATGACAAACTGGACATTATTTCAGACATGGACCTTATACTTGGCCCAATTGTGGAAGGCCATGTCCATGTGGAAAGCAGCCCACTTAAAAGACAGATCCTTGCCCTTAAGGGTTTTAGGCTTGTGCTTGAAGGCACCATGACATCACTCAAGGAAGATGCGGCCATGGCCAAGAATCTTGATGTGAGAATTGGACAGTTTGTTTCCCATCTCGATTTACTTGATACGTATGGCAAACAAAAGGAGATAGAAAGGCTCACCAATTACCTTCTCGCATCATTTCCAAAAAGGATAGAGGAGCTAAGTCTTGCCCTTTCTGCCGCACCTGTTTCAATGAATACCCTGCCAAAAGACCTCGTGCATGAATGGATAGGCCTTGATGGAAGCTGGCGCATAGAGGTGGTACCAGCCAAGAATCCGAGAAATGATGAGGAGATAAGGGCCTTTATAAAAGAGGCACGAAAGGTTGATAAGAACGTGACAGGCTATCCGGTTCTTATAATGGAAGGAGGCAAGGCAGTGGTAAGGGCCTTCGAGCAGGCATTTGGTTACAGTATCCTGTCCATCCTGTTGCTTCTTCTCATACTGATGCCAAAGAGGAAGGATGCCCTCTTGGTGGTGTATTCCCTTTTCCTGGCAGGGCTTTTAAGTGGTGCAATAATGGTCTTTCTTGGGCTTTCCCTAAATTTTGCCAACATCATTGCCCTTCCCCTGATCCTTGGAATTGGCGTTGACAACGGGATACACATTGTTCATCGTCACAGGCAGGCAATGGAAAGGCCAACGTGTCTTTTGCAAACAAGCACTGCAAGGGCTATCTTTTTCAGCACCCTTACCACCATTTGCAGTTTCGGAAACCTTGCTGTGTCTCCACACCTTGGTATGGCGTCCATGGGAAAACTCCTCACCATAGGTATCGTCATGGCCCTTGTGACGTCCACCATATTCATTCCTGCATTTCTTTCATCAGGACAAGCCTTGGGGCAGAGGGAAGATGAAAAGATTTAGGCGTATCTACTATGACTTTTTTTCAAGGTTTTACGATAAGGTCATTGCCCTTCACAGCAAGGATAAAAGTGCCCGCCTAAGAAGGTTTCTTATTGAAAAAAGCGGCTTTAGGCCCGGCCAGAACCTGCTTGATGTGTGTACAGGAACAGGCGCTGTGGCCCTTGAGGCATCTCGCCTTTCAAATGGAACAGGCCTTGTGGTTGGTCTTGATTTTTCCATGGGCATGTTGAAAAAGGCGTGTAGCAAGGCAAGATCAAGAGGCAATATAATGTTTGTCCTTGGAGATGTTGCGGCAATACCTTTCAAGGATCAAAGCTTCCACGTTGTCACCTGTTCCCACGCCATGTATGAGCTTTCTGCAAAGACAAGGCGACATGCCCTGTCTGAGATAGAAAGGGTGCTAAGGCCAGGTGGATGTTTCATAATGATGGAACACACAGAGCCTAAGGCGCCTTTTGTAAGGTTTCTCTACAGACTGCGTATCAGGAGTATGGGTTCTTCTGGGAATCGCGCCTTTGCAGTGGATGAAAGGCCTGAGCTTAAAAGATTTTTCAAGAACGTCCGGCTCGAATATGCGCCAGGTGGACGTTCAAAGGTGGTATATGGATTCGGGGAGGAAGGCCTGGACGATTAGGAGTCGTTTAACTCTATCCCGTTTATGGAGATGAGCCTTCTTGCTGCAAGGGTGGCAAAGAGCATGGAGCCAAGACCATTTGCTGCCGCTATCATGAACATTATGACTATCTGATAGGCCACTGCCTGCACGGGAGAGGCCCCGGCAACGATCTGGCCTGTCATCATCCCAGGCAGTGAAACGATGCCGGCAACGGTCATGTTGTTGATGATGGGTATCATTCCAGTGCGTACTGCCTGACGGGCACCTTCTATTACCGCTTCCTGCCTGGTTGCGCCAAAGCATAGGCGAAGCTCTACCTCTTTCTTTCTCGCTCTAAGATATTCAAGGAACCTGTCAAGACAAAGGCATATGCCATTTAGTGAGTTTCCAAATATCATACCAAAGATAGGGATGACATATTGAGGGTCATACCATGGGCTGACCTTTACGACCACCTGGGTCACGATCATTCCAACTGCCAGGCTGGTAAAGGTCATGGTGGCAAGGGCGTCAAGGCGAATACCCCTGTATCTGCTTCTTGCCCTCCTTACTGCCTCCCATGATGCCATGACCAACATGAGGCAAAGCCATGCCATGACAAGATATGGAGAATTTATGCGGAAGATCTCTTTTAGGACTATTCCTATGGCGCCAAGCTGAAGCATGCATCTTGTTGCAGCAGCAAGGAGCGACTTTGTTAGACCAAGTCTTAGGGCAACTGATATGGCTGATGCAATCACAATGAGTCCAACAGCCAATAAGAGATCTAAAAGGCTAAGTTCTATGTAGTGTCCCATCTGTGAGCCTCATGACAAGGTCTGACTGTTTTGAAAAGCGTTCCTCATGAAGAACGCACACAACTATTGCCTGTCTTTTCCTTGAAAATTCAAAAAGCATGTCAAAACATTGCTGGGCAAGTTCCGGCTCAAGTCCAGAAAGTGGTTCATCTGCAAGAAGCACTGGAGGGGCCCAAAGAAGACCGCGTACAAGGCCAAGACGATGCCTTTCTCCGCCGGATAGACCATCTACCTGGTGATGGAGACCAAAATGGCCAAGGCCCATTTGATCAAGCAGCCTTACTGCCTCATCCTCAGGGAAGCCCTTTCTCGGGCTGTTTTTAAATGAGAATGGAAACGAGAGGTTGTCCCTTATTGTACCGGAAATGACAGGTGCATCCTGAAGAAGCAGAGTCACAAGCGTCCGCCAGTTGGTAAGTCTTCTTTCAGGATAGATTGTGCCATCAAGTATCCTTTTTTCCACCTTTGCCTTATTGAGCCCAACTATGGCCCTTAAAAGTGTGGTCTTACCTGCTCCGGACGGGCCCTTTATCACAGTTACAGATGGTTTGTCTATCTTGAGGGTTACTCCATTTAACAGAATTCGGCCCATTGGATCCTTGAAACGGATCGGGCCGCAATAAAACCCCTGGCCTTTAGGCAAATGCTTGCCGCTTGACTGGCTTTCATCCATACTTATCTTTTTAACAAAAAAGAAGGAAAGGAGGTATTAAAAAATGTTTGAACTTGCACCGTGGAGACCAATCTCAGAGCTGTCCAATCTTCGGAAGGAAATGGATAGGCTCTGGTCCGAATTTTTCAGAGAAGGAGAGATTGCACCCAAAAGCGAATCCTGGGTTCCTGCAGTAGATGTTTCTGAGACCAAGGATGCCATCCTTGTAAAGGCAGAGATACCCGGGATGGATCCAAAGGACATAGACGTATCTCTTTCCGGTGATACCCTCATAATAAAGGGTGAGAAGAAAGAGGAAAAGGAAGAAAAGGATGAGAACTTTTACCGGATAGAGATGAGAAGAGGAAGCTTTCAAAGGGCAGTGCGCATCCCCGTTCCAGTAGATAAAGACAAAATAGAGGCCAAATATGAAAAGGGGATTCTGAAGGTAAAGCTTCCAAAGACCGAGGAAACCAAGCCTAAACAGATTGAGGTAAAGGTTTCCTAAGTTCGGAATGCTTCATAAGCCTATGCCTCCTATTCAAAAAGGCGGTTCATGCCGCCTTTTTGTTTTTTAGGGGGTTGATCAACCTTTTATGAGACCTCTAAGAAGCTTGCTTTTACTTGGATGTCTTAGCTTTTGAAGGGCCTTTGCCTCTATCTGACGTATTCGTTCCCTGGTTACGGCAAAGTCTCTTCCCACCTCTTCCAAGGTCTTGTTGGTGTCTTCTCCAATGCCGAACCTCATCCTCAAAATCTTTTCTTCCCTTGGCGTCAGGGTGGATAGGGCAAGACGGACCTGCCTTGTAAGGTTTGTCATGATGGCCTGCTCATCTGGAGGCAAGGTGCTTTTATCCTCTATGAAATCCAATAATTCGCATCCATCTTCCTCGCCTACCGGGCTTTCAAGGGATACAGGCTGGTTTATGAGGCGCAGTATGTTAACGAGTTTTTTCTCCGGAATATCCATGATGGAGGCAAGCTCTGCCGGGGTTGGTTCCCTGCCTTTTTCAGCAACGAACTGTTTGGTTATTTTGGAGATACTGTTTAGGGTTTCAACAGTATGGACTGGAATACGAATGGTCCTTGACTGGTCGGCAATGGCCCTTGTTATTGCCTGTCTTATCCACCATGTGGCATAGGTGCTGAACTTGTATCCTTTTTTGTACTCGAATTTTTCAACTGCCTTTATGAGCCCTATGTTCCCCTCCTGAATCAGATCGAGAAGGTGCAGCCCCTTGTTTACGTGTCTTTTTGCAATGGAGACCACAAGTCTAAGGTTTGCCTTGACAAGTTTTTCCCTCGCATAGCTGGTGCGCTGAAGGCCGTTGAAATAGCTCCTTACCACCTCATGAAGTGCATCTTCAGAAAGACCAGTGGCCAAGAAGAGCTCCTCCATGTTCTTGTTTGATGACTCCTTCAAAAAATTCTCAAAGCTGCTTCTGACTACTTGAAGGAAGGTCTTTTCAATGCGTCCTTTGCCCAAAATAGCAAGAAGCTCAGAAGGGATCCTTCTTATGGCCTCTGTTGTCTGTCTTATCTTTTCAGGGTCAGACAGTGTTTCCTGCAACTGTTCAAGAAGCCTTTTCCTCCTGTCTTCTACTTCAGAAAGCCTTTTTACGAGCTTTTTAGTACTCTTGTAACCTGCAAACCTTTCTTCTTGAATAGTTCTATCCTGTTGTTCGTCCTGGTCAGGTTCTTCATTCCTGCTAAGTCTTTTAATCACATCTGACACTACTTGGGGGATGTGAAAGGCGCAAAATACGTAATTTTTCTCACTTTCTTCGAGAAGATGGGCAACTTGCGCCTCTTCCTCTCTGCTTAGCACCTTTCCTGCGCTCATTTCCCTAAGGTAGAGACGTACCGGATCCGTAAGGGTTCTGCTTGACAGCTCCTGGGTTGCACTTTCTTCGAAAGTGCCGTTTTCCTTGGCTACAGGTTGAAAAAACGGCTCTTCATCAAAAGTGATTTCAATGGAGTCTATGGAATCTTCATCAAAAGGCCCGAGGCCGTTTTGGGTTTTCCTGACTGCTACGGTATTTCCTGGTTCCCCATCTTTCTTTAGGGACATACCTCCTCCAGATCTGACACCCTATCTAAGACTAAGCAGGCCTTTAAGAAGGCTTTCGCAATCCTCGCTATCTCCCTGATCCCTGAGCTGTTGTAGAAGCTGCTTCCTGAGGGCCTGTTTTTTTCTCCCCTGACAATAATGCTCCAAGTCTTTTACCATGATTTCAACATCATTGCATGGAGGAAAATCAGAGGCCAGCCGCATGGCAACAGTCCTGAGGAGTGGGGCGTGCTCAAGGTTATTGTAAAGCTCTGTCAGATTCAGGCCTCCTGTCATCTCGTGGATGTGGGTCATGGCATCCCAAAGCCCGCAAAGTGTGCTGTCTTCGAGCCATATCTCAAGGCTTAGATTCATGAATCGCTCTATATATTGGGGATAGCTTAGAAGAAATCCGATGACCTTTTCTTCGGCCCTGTTTCCAATCCTTGCCACAGGCCGGGAGAGCGAAGAAGCCCCTTGTGCCGTGTTCGATGCAGGAGAAGGTCTTTTAAGCCTTCTGTCCTTTTGGGATCTTTCCTTCAGGCTTTGCCAGAGGCTTTCTTCCCTGACACCGAGTTTCCTTGCTATGTTTCCAACAAGAAGGGATTTTCGTACAGAATCACCCACCATGGATATGGCCTCAAGGGCAGTGTCTATGGTCTTTAGCACGCCTTCTGTATCTGTGCCAAAGTGTGTCTTGCCAGCTTCTATGAGAAAATCGATTCCAGAGACCGCCGACTTTAACAGTTTTTCAAGTTCAGCCCGCCCTCTTTCTCTAACAAGGCTGTCTGGGTCCTCTCCTTGGGGTAAGACCAGAACCTTTGGACGCAGATCCACCTTATAACAGATGGGAAGGGCCCTTGTGGCAGCCTTAAGCCCTGCCTCATCGCCATCAAATAGCAGCACCCACTCCTTTGTAACACCCCTCATCCTTCTGGCCTGCTCCTCAGTAAGGGCAGTACCAAGACTTGCAACCGCCTGACGAATGCCGTGTTGCCAAAGGCTTACTACATCCATGTAGCCTTCCACCACAAGCCCGAGGCCTGCCTTTCGTATGGCCGCCTTGTTTTGAAAAAGGCCGTAAAGTATCTTCCCTTTGTGATAAATCGGGGACTCTGGCGAATTTATATATTTGGGCTGCTCTTCCTGGCCGGCAAGGCCTATTGTCCTACCCCCAAAGGCTACAATATTTCCAACATGGTCCCTTATGGGGAACATGATCCTGCCTCTGAATCTGTCATACCAGCCTGGGGCATTGGTCCGCTTGATTATGAGCCCTGCCTCTTCTGCAAGTCCAAGATCCATGCCTTCCTTTTCAAGAAACCTGATTAGGCCGTCCCACGACTCCTCTGCCCAACCCAGATCAAAGGACTCTACGGTTTCATCCTTTAGCGAGCGTTTCTCCAGGTAGTGCCTTGCCTTTTGGGCTGATACAGACTCCTTTAGAAGCCTTGAAAAATATGTTGAGGCCGCCTGGGTGATATCTATGAGTTGTTCCCTGAGCCTTTTTTTCTTTTTTGCCTTTTCAGAAAGTGGTCTTTCCGGGATGGTGATGCCATAGCGTTGTGCCAGGGCCTTGGCTGCCCCTTTGAATGAAAGACCCTGTATCTTCATGAGAAATTTGAAGACGTTTCCACCCTCTCCACATCCAAAACAGTAGAATATCTGTTTTTCCTCATTAACGGTGAAGGAGGGATCGTTGTCCGAGTGGAAGGGGCAAAGACCAACCCAGTTTTTTCCCCTTTTCTTAAGAGGCACAAATTCCTGGACAACCTGCCTTATGTCTGCGGCTTCCCTGATGCTTTGAAGGATGTCCTCTGGAATGTAAGTCATTTTGATTAACAGCCTCTTGGCCTGCTCATGACATGGGAAATTTTCCCCTTAGAATCTTATTTCCTTGAGACCATTTTTTCTATGGCCCCGCTTATAGTGCCAGGAATTTTTGTGAGCCTGCCGTTTATGTCTGCTGCAGCATGTTTCGTAGTACCAGTTACCAAGATCTTGTCATCACGTCTGATTTCGTAGCAGAAGGTGAGGGTGACACGGGACCAGTCAGAAAGGGCAGTACATATTGAAAGAAGGTCGTCATAGCCAGCAGGCGCCTTGTAGCGGATGTGGGCCTCAACCACAGGAAAGAGTATGCCAGATGATTCAAGCTCCCTGTAGGGAGTTCCGAGAACCTGCCTCATCCATTCCGTCCTTCCCATCTCAAAGAATCGAAGATAGTTGGCATAGTAAACCACCCCTGCCCTGTCTGTGTCTCCATAGATGACCCTATAGTTTATCTCCTTACCCCAAACAAGCCTCGAAACGTCTGTATTTACACATATATGGTTCATTTTTTCTTTTTTGGATCAAGCTCCACATATCGTGGTTCTGCGCCAACGAAGTGGTGAAAGAGCTTGAATCCTTTTTCGAACAGTATCCCTGTGCGCTCTGCCCATTCCTCATGGAAGTGGGCATCCGGATTGTCGCGGACTTCCAGACTGTCATATATGACAAATGGAACCGGCCCTCTGGCGTGGGTCTTGATGGATACAGGAGTGTAATGGTCTGTGACAACCATAAGTCTGAAAGAACAGTCCATGTTCTTAAGCCCGTCGAATACAGTCCCAACCACCTCTTTGTCAAAGCGCTCGATGGCCTTGATCTTTTCCTGGATATCCCCCATGTGGCCAGCCTCGTCAGGGGCTTCGACATGGACCACCACCAGGTCCTTACTCTTGAGCTCATTTAGGGCCGCCTGGGCCTTTGCATTAAAGTCTGTGTCAAGAAATCCCGTTGCACCTTTTACCTCTGGAGTTTCAAGCCCTGCCCATTTACCAAGCCCCTTGATGAGATCCACTGCAGCAATGACAGAGCCCTTGAGGTCATACTGGTCAAATATGGTTGCAATGACAGGTTTTCTCCCCTGGCCCCATGGCCAAATGGCATTGGCAGGCCTTTTACCCTCCTTCATCCGTTTCAGGTTTATGGGATGGCGGTGAAAGAGATTGATCGCCTTTTTCAGCACCTCGTAAAGAAGTGGTTCCTCTTCATAAACCCGCCAGGCCTCTGTCACATCATGACCCGTGTAATCATGGGGAGGAACCGTTGCCAGTCCTTCTGGTCCTCCCTTCCAAAGAAGAAGGTGACGGTAGCTTACCCCTGGGAACAGTTCAAAGGAGCGGCTCTTTACTATTTCAGCAAGTTCAGAGATGAGAACAAGGGCCTCTTCTGTGGATATGTGGCCAGCGCTGTAGTCGTCCATAAACACCCTGCCGTCCCTGAATCCCAAGGTGACAAGGTTGCATCTAAAGGCCACATCTTCTGGATTCATCTTTATTCCAAGGGCTGCAGCCTCAAGGGGGCCTCTTCCTGTGTAGTATTTTTGCGGGTCATAACCGAGAAGGGACATGTTGGCCACATCACTTCCCGGAGGAAGCTCATCAGGGATGGTCTTTACAAGGCCAAACTCCCCAAGACGTGCAATGAGGTCCATGAAGGGCGTTCTTGCGGCCTGGAGTGCAGTTTTGTTGCCAATCTCCTTAACATGGAAGTCTGCCATCCCGTCTCCTATGAGTATCACATATTTGTCAACAGGATGTTCTATTGGCTCAATGTCTTCCTGCAAGGCCTCTGGTTCTTTGGTGGGTTTTGCATCAGCCATCTCTTACGACTCCTCCAATGCCTTCATGTCTTCTATACGAATAATCATTGTCTTATCCAGAATGAAGTCCTGAGAATCAATCTCTTCAAGGGCCTTCTTCACCTTTCCTTCAACTGCCTCGTGAGTCAACATGACAATAGGCACTGAAGAGGCATCTTTTGCCCTTCCTTTTTGGACAACGGAATTGATGCTTATCTCCTCCCTGCCAAGTATTCCTGCAATACTTGACAGGACCCCAGGCCTGTCCATGACTGTGAAACGGAAGTAGTATTTGCAGGTTATTGATTCAACCGGCTTGATGGATGGGGAAACTATGGTCTCAAAGGGCTGATTCAGGGAGGGAACGCGTCCCGGACACCCCTTTTTCACATCCCTTGCTATGTCAACTATGTCTGCAACAATGGCGCTTCCAGTTGGCATCTGACCTGCGCCCATTCCGTAGAGCATCACCTTTCCCACACTGTCTCCCACAAAATATACTGCATTGAATGCCCCATTTACCTGGGACAGAAGGTGATCCTCTGGGATCATGGTGGGATGTATTCTCACATCAACAGAATCGTCACTGTTTTTTTTGCCAATTGCAAGAAGCTTTATGCTGTATCCAAGCTCCTTTGCAAAGGAGATATCAAGGGGAGTGATCTTGGAGATGCCTTCTGTAAATATGTCAGAAAGGGCTATGCGCTGGCCAAAGGCAAGGGTGGACATGATTGCAAGTTTGTGGGCGGTATCAACTCCCTCTATGTCATAGGTGGGGTCTGCCTCAGCATAGCCAAGTCTTTGGGCCTGTGCCAAAACCTCCTCAAAAGGCAGGCCTTCCTGAGACATCCTTGTCAGAATGTAGTTGGCAGTGCCATTCATTATGCCAAGGACAGTGCTGACATTGTTGGCAACAAGCCCTTCCTTCAGCGCCTTTATGCACGGTATTCCACCACCAACGCTTGCTTCAAATCCAACCTCTACACCAGCCCTTGAGGCCGCCTCAAAGATCTCGAAACCATTTGTTGCAAGAAGGGCCTTGTTGGCAGTTACCACATGTTTCCCCTTTTCTATGGCCTGGAGAATAAAGGACTTTGCTGGTTCTATGCCCCCGATCAGCTCAACTATGATGTCAAGGTCCGGGTCATTTATAAGATCTGAAAACTGTGTGGTAAGAACTCCATCTGGGACCTTAAAGCCCCTGTCAGATGTTATGTCTTTGTCACAGATCCATTTTAGCCGTATTGGAATGGATGTCCTTTTCTCAATGAGCCCCTCTTGTTCAAGGAGTATCTTTGCAGTTCCGCTTCCAACTGTACCAAAACCTACTACCCCTACATTCACAACATCTTTCATTGGTCACTCCGCATAGCTGATTTTCTTGATTAAGAGCCTAAGCTTGTGGCTGTGATACTCTAAACATTTATCAAATTTCAGGCAACCCTGAGAGACCTTTGGGTAAATTAATGCAATATGGGCCAAGTTTACCAAGGAGTAAGTGCTTCATTTACATACCGCTACATAACGGTTGTATCTCAAAAAGCTGCACCCTTTTGTTAACACTAATTTGGAAAAATACCGATAAATAATGCGTGAACCCTTTAAAATTGTTCAAAAATATTTCGCCTGAAGCAGCAGCACCACTCCTGGCACTTTTGTGGCTGATAGTGATAACCCTTTTGCACTACGGAGTAACAGGACAGACGCATACAAAACAAAGGCTCAAGGTGGGTTATCTGCCCATAACCTGCCACCTTCTTCTTCCTGTTGCCATGGAAAGGGATGGTTTCTTCAAGGAAAACGTAGATCCCATAAGGTTCAGCTCATGGCCAGATATGATAGAGTCTGTCAAGGGCAACGAGCTTGACTGCGCCTTCATCCTTGCTCCAATTGCCATATCCCTCATGGATCAGTCGGTCCCTGTGGTTATTGCCCTTCTTGGCCATAGAAATGGAACAGGCCTCGTGGTTGCCAAAAATAGCGGGATATCAAGCGTCAAGGATTTTGTGGGAAAGACCTTTGCCATCCCAATCAGATACAGCACCCAGAACATGGCCCTTTTGATGCTTCTTGGAAAAAACGGTATTGCAGTGGACAAGGTGAACCGTGTGGAGCTGCCTCCGCCAGATATGCCCTCTGCCCTTGCCTCAAATTCCATAGACGGATACATCGTTGGCGAGCCCTATGCCACCCAGGCCCTCATCATGGGAAAGGGTATCATCTTCAAAAACTCTTCCGATATCTGGCCAAACTTCATCTCGAGCCTTCTTATTGTAAACAAGGATAGCCTTAGCAAAAAGCGCAAACTCATAGACAGATTCATAAGGGGACTAAAAAGGCAAGGCAAGTGGATAGAGGCCAACAGAAAGAAAGCAGCAGATATTGGTGCGGACTTCTTTGGCCTCAACAGGGATCTTGTTGAGCAAGTTTTAACTGCAAGACGCGTAAGCTACCTCGATATAGTTCCAAGGCAAAGGGAACTTGATGAGATCGGCAAGATGATGGTTCAGTGGCATCTTCTAAAAAAGGTTCCAAAGATAGGTATTTACACGTCATGGCAATGAAAAAAGCAGGTTTTGTAATGGTTTTTTTGCTGGTGTTGTTTTTTTGGCAGGTTGTTACAGCCGTCTTCCATGTGCCTGAATATATGTTTCCAAGGCCAGGGGATGTTGCACTGGCACTGTGGCAGATGGCAAAAAGCGGAAGACTTTTTGAAAGCTCTGTCGCAAGCCTGTTCAGGGTCACCTGGGGCTTTTATCTGGCAGCTGCAACTGCCATCCCTTTGGGGCTTTTTCTTGGAAGAAAACGGTTGTTCAGACACATGCTAAATCCCCTTATCCAGTTTCTAAGACCCATATCTCCACTTGCATGGATACCCATTGCCCTAATGTGGTTTGGGATTGGAGACAGGCCAGCAATCTTTCTTATCTTTTTGGCCTCTTTTTTCCCCCTTGTGGTCTCCACCATAAGCTCTGTGCTTAATATCCGGACGACCTACCTCAGGGTGGCAGAAAATTTCGGCCTTAAGGGCATCTCCCTTTATACAAGGGTTATTCTCCCTGCTGCCCTTCCTGAGATAATAACCGCTATAAGAATCACCCTTGGTACTGCATGGCTGGTGATTGTGGCAGCAGAGATGATAGCAGTCAAATCTGGTCTTGGCTATCTCATAATAGATGCCAGAAACTCCCTCAGGATGGACATGGTCGTTGCCGGAATGATTGTGATAGGAGTGATCGGCCTTGTGCTCGATTTTCTGGTAAGGCTCTTGGAAAGGCTTCCAAGTATAGAATGGAGCAGGATGAGGCGGTGATAAAGATAGAGGTTACAGGGCTTAGGAAATCATATGTGGAAAGACGCCTTAAAAGGCGTTTTCTCTCCCAGTGCAAACATCAGGAAGATTGCAAGGTCCTTGATGGTTTGACCTTCTCCATAGAGGCAGGGACCTTTGCATGTTTCATAGGCCCCTCCGGCTGCGGCAAGTCCACTATGTTCAGGATAATTTCTGGATTTGAAAGACCAACATCCGGCCAGGTCCTCATTGACGGAAAAGAGGTGATGGGACCAGACAGCCGTCATGTGTGTGTTTTCCAGGAAGACGGCCTTTTCCCGTGGCTTACGGCCAGACAGAACATCTCCATGGGCCTTAGAAAGGCCGGTTCGGACCAAAGCATGGATTCAGTAGAGGAATACTTAGATCTTGTAGGACTTTCCGGTTTTGGCGATCACTATCCCCATGAACTTTCAGGAGGCATGAGGAGAAGGGCAGAGGTTGCCAGGGCGCTTATCACCAGTCCTGACATTCTGTTTATGGACGAGCCCTTTGGAGCCCTTGATTTTGTCACAAGGCTTCAGATGAGGGAAGAGATGGTAAATGTGCATCAGATGTTTGACATGACCATACTGTTTATAACCCACGATATTGATGAGGCCCTTCAACTTGGTGACAGGATAATAATGCTTAGTGACCGGCCGTCAAAGGTGGCATGGGATATCGTGCTGGATGAACCTCACCCTCGGGACCTGTCCTCAGGCACCCTAAGGGAACTTAGAAGACAGATATATTACAAGATGGGGCTTCATGTAGCCCTTTGATCATGCATCCAACAGCCACATCTCTATCTGGGCCTTGGATGGTATTGGCCCCTCGCTAACAATCTTACCGTTTATCATAAGAGCAGGGGTCTTGCTGACGCCATATCGATGTATCTCATCCCTGTCTGTTACATGAAATATGTCTGCTGCCATCTTTCTTTCAGAAAGTATTTCAAGGACGAGTTTTTCCATGTTGTTACAGCCGACGCAGCCTGGCCCAAGTATCCTGATTTCAAGGTGGTCATCTTTTGATTCTTGTTGGGAAAGAAGCCGTCCAAAGGCCAAAAGATACTCTTTTCTGCTGGCTTCAGGGATGTAATTTTTCTTCTCAACAACTTTCAAAAGGGCCTCGGGGGCCTGCTCCTTTGTAATTACGCCCTTTTCCACGTCAGAACGAACCTTGCCAAGAGCAAGCTCGAGTCCAAAGATTCCAACTGGTTTTCCTTTTATTTTTACGATATTTGCCATCTATCTTGCCCTCAACACTATTTTTACCGGTGTGGTTGATATGTTTAATGACTGTCTGAAAAAATTCCCCAGAAATCTTTTGTAATGAGTTGGAAAGAGCTCGGGATAGTTGGCAAAGAATGTAAAGGTTGGTGGCCTGGTACCAGTCTGGGTGACATAGTAGAGTTTTAGATAGTGTCCCTTTGTGACAGGTGGATTCCTTTTAAGTAGCGCCTGCCTTAGTAGCCTGTTCAGTTTTCCCGTTGTCTCCTTGTAGGTGAAGTCCTTGTATACCTGATGGATCATGGGAAAAATCTTGTCAACATTTTTCCCTGTCAGGGCAGAAATATTTATGTGTGGCGCATAGGGCATGAGTTTTCTGAAAAATTTTGCCTCTTCATTAAGCATGCGCCTTCTTTTTGGGTCTCCTTTAACAAGGTCCCACTTGTTGAAAACGGTTATGCAACCCTTTCCCATATCTGCCGTATAGCCAACAAGCCTTTTGTCCTGATCCGTTATCCCTTCTGTTGCATCAAAGACGCAAAGGCATATATCGCTTTCCTTTATGGAATCAAGGGATTTCATGATACTGAATTTTTCTATCTTGTCTTTCACCCTCGATTTCCTTCTTACTCCTGCCGTGTCTATGAAAACAAGGGGCCTAAAACCATTTCTTTCTACAAGCGAGTCAATGGAATCCCGTGTGGTGCCTGGAATATCAGAGACAACCATCCTTTCTTCGCCAACTATTTTGTTGAGGATGGAAGACTTGCCCACATTTGGCCTTCCAATTATGGCAACTCGTATGGGCACAGTCTCGCAATGGGCGAAAGATTCAGCTTGTTTTTCAGCCTCCTCATGAAATCCATGCGTCGTTCCTTTGTCGTGGCCAACAAGGCTTGAAAGGGCTTTGGCAATATTTTCTTTTAGATTTCCAAGGCCGTGTCCGGTTTTGGCAGATACATCCAAAAGATCATCAAGTCCGGTTTCATAAAAGTCTGCCATTGCTACCGTTCTTTCACTTGAGTCTATCTTGTTCACAACTGCAAGAAAGGGTTTCTGGGACCTTCTTACAAGGTTTAGCAGTTCCATGTCATCAGGGGTCAATCCATGTTCCGCGTCAAAGATGATGATAAGAACATCTGCCTCGTTTATGGCCTGCAGGGTCTGTTTCACCACGTTTTTGGCCAAAGGATCACTTAGGTCAGTGCCTATTCCTCCAGTATCGATCAATATAAACTGGTGTAAGTCCACGGATATGTCAGCATAGCGCCTGTCTCTTGTCAAACCGGCCCTTTCTGCCACCAATGCCTTTTTTGAACGGGTAAGTCTGTTGAAAAGGGAGGATTTCCCCACATTTGGGCGTCCAATAAGGGCAACCTTTGGCTTGTATTTACTTTCCGTGTATGTTGGCGTTGTCATAGGGTTTGTAATATGGTCCCAAATATTATAGAATTTGAAACTATCAACGGTTTCAACAGGTACCTGGAATAAATAAAGATAGTGTTTTTCCAGTTGGCTTCAAGAAGTATTTGTTGGACGTTTTGGATTTGAGTGAAAATCAAAGGCTTTTTTGCGGAGGTCAGGATGTCTAAGAAGGCAGTCATTATACTTGCGCCAGGTTATGAAGAATTGGAGGCTGTCGCTGTAGTGGATATACTCAGAAGGGCTGGTATTGACATAAAGATAGCCGGCCTTGATTCGGCCCCTGTCCCTTCGGCAAGGGACGTCAAAATCGTTCCAGATACCACCCTTGATGAGATAAGGGATGAAAGATTCGATCTTGTAATATTGCCAGGAGGTCTTGACAGCACAGAGACCCTTGCAAAGGATGAGCGTGTGGTTGACATGTTGAAAAGACAGCTACAAGGTGGCCGCATGGTCGGTGCCATATGTGCTGCTCCAACGGTTCTTGACAGACACGGTCTCAGTAAGGGTAGACAGATAACCTGTCATCCGGTTTGCAGGCAGGCAGTGAAAAATTCCAACCTTTCACAAGACCGCGTGGTTGAAGATGGTCTTCTTGTTACAAGTCAGGCTCCAGGTACGGCTCTGGAGTTTGCCCTTAGACTGGTGGAACGGCTTGAAGGAAGTGAGAAGATGGAAGAAGTTAACAAGGGTATTCTTGCGAGGCTTTGACAACATAACCGTATGACAGAAAAAAAAGCGAAGAAATCAAAGAGGAAAAAGGGGCCTGGCAGACCAAGGGGAAGAAAGAAAAAGGCCTCATCTGTCTCAAGTGTGCCTGCTGTTAATAACCCAAAGGAAATTATCCCTTTTGAGGCAGACACGCTTCAGCACTATCTTGCTCAGATCAACAAGTATCCGCTTCTTTCAAGGGAGGAGGAAGAGGCAATAACCAAGGCCTATTATGAGACAAGGGATCCAGCCCTTGCACACAAGATCGCCACATCGAATCTGCGCCTCGTAGTGAAGATAGCCCTGGATTTTCAAAAATTCTGGATGCAAAACTTTCTGGATCTTGTACAGGAAGGAAATGTAGGGTTGATGCATGCAATCAAGAAGTTCAATCCGTACAAGGGAGTAAAGTTTTCTTACTATGCATCTTTCTGGATAAAGGCATACATCCTAAAGTTCATAATGGACAACTGGAGGCTGGTAAAGATAGGTACCACCCAGGCCCAAAGGAAACTGTTCTACAATCTCAACAAGGAAAAGGAGAGTCTTAGGGCCCTTGGGTTTGAGCCGGTACCAAAGCTTATTTCCAAGAGACTAAACGTGTCTGAGCAGGACGTTATAGATATGGAACAGCGCATGGGTTCTTGGGAGGTGTCACTGGATGCTCCCATTAAGCATGATTCAGAAGACAGCTATATGGACTTTCTTCCCAGCAAGGGGCCAGCGATAGAGGCAGTTGTTGCAAAGCAGGAGGTAAATGAAAAACTAAAGGAGAAGCTTGAGGAGTTTGCATCCACTCTTAAAGACAGGGAAAAGATCATATTCAAGGAAAGGTTACTTGCAGAGGAGCCAAAAACCTTGCAAGAGATAGGGCAGATGTTTGGCGTATCCAGGGAACGGGTACGCCAGATAGAGTCCCGTCTCAAGAAAAAGCTTGGTAAGTTTCTTGAAAAGAGCCTTCCTGACGTTGTTCCCGATACGTATTCTGCGACATAATCAAGTGACGTTATGAAACAATCTTATTACCAAAAGTACAATACTGGGAATCTTTTTATGCGTGTCGCCCTAATCTTCATGTTCGTTGGTATGTTGTCGTGTGGACCTGTTATGTCAACACCCCTTGAGTCAAGGTCCGGATCGTATACCGCATACATGATGGGGCTTAAAGAAGAGCTTGATGGAAACCTGCTAAAGGCGAGCACGTGGTATGAGAAGGCATACGAGCTTGATCCAAACTCCATAGAAGTGCTAAAGGCCTTGGCAAAGGTATCAATAAGGCTTGGTAAACTTGATGATGCAAAGAAATGGATCCAAAGGGCATTGGAGCTCGATCCAGATGATGAAGACCTTCTGCTGCTTCTGTCCAAGATATTTATTCATGAAAACAAGACCAAAGACGCCATAGAGGTCTTGGAGCAGGTGACGTCCAAAGATCCAAGTAACTATCAGGCCCTGCTTGTTCTTGGAACCCTTTTTGCTGAAAACAACGAATATGACAAGGCAGAGGCCATTCTCAATAGGGTTGTACGCTCAGACAGCGACAAGGCCTTCATGGCTTACTACTTTCTTGGCAAGATAGCCAAGGACAAGGAGAAATACCAAGAGGCTGAAGGCTACTTTCAAAAGGCCCTTGAAAAAAACGGCTTCTTCACCCCAGCCCTCTTTGAGTTGGCCGATGTGTACGAGAGAAAAGGTCAGATAGAAAAGGCCATTGATACATATCAATCTGTTCTCCTCAGGCAGCACGACAACATAAAGGCAAGGCAGAGGCTTCTGCTGCTTTTTCTCGAAAACGGTAGACAAAAAGAGGCCCTTAAGCAGATAGAGATACTTAAGAAGGTTGCAGGCTCTGACTCAAATGTGCAGTTTAGGCTTGCCTTGATCCTCCTTCAGTTGGATAGGCCAAAAGAGGCCCTGGACATCCTAAGAAACCTTAAGAAGCATCTAAAAGACAATGCACAGGTAAACTTTTATCTCGGTCTTGCACTTGAAAGGCTTGGCAGGAAGTCGGATGCAAAAAGGGTTTACTTTTCAATACCCATTGACAGCGAAACAGGCATTGATGCGGTCATAAGGCTATCGAGACTTCTCCAGAAAGAGGGGAAGATCAAAAAGGCCGTTTCCCTTCTAAAAAGCGCAATTGCAAAAAAGCCGGACAGGGTTGATCTCTACACCGCCCTTTCAACCGTATATGAGAAGAACGGAAAGAACAAAGAGGCAGTGGAGTCGCTGAAAGAGGGCATAAGACAGAATCCCAAAAACAAGGCGCTCATCATGAGCCTTGTCATGCTTCTTGATAAGCTTGGACATAAGAAAAAGGCAATAGATCATGCCAAGGCCATTTTGAAGTTTGATCCAGAATATGTACCTGCCCTCAACTACATAGGTTATACCTATGCTGAGCTTGGAACAAATCTCGATGAGGCAGAAAGGCTTCTTAAAAAGGCAGTGGGACTATCTTCAAAGGATGGCTTTGTGCTCGATAGTCTCGGTTGGCTTTACTTCAAGAAGAAGGAATTTGGCAAGGCCCTGAGATATCTTAAAAAGGCAAACTTGCTCGTGCCAGATGACCCGATAATATCAGAGCATCTTGGTGATGTCTATTTTGCCAAACAGGAGTTTAAAAAGGCTGTCAAACAGTATGCCCATTCACTTAAAAAGGCTAAGGACAAGGCGGACAGGCGGCGCATACGTAGAAAATTTTACAAGGCCAAGGCGGCAATCTCTGACCTGCCTGACTTTTAAATTCCAAACTTGATTGCAGCAGCTATATTTGTTATCACTGTCAGCGATCCATAGTATTTCAGTATTTTCAACCTTGTTGAAGGGAGGCTTTAGCCATAACGCAACCAAAGGGCAAGGCGGCAGTAGAGGTCAAATCCTTGAAAAAGGCCTATGACCTGGATGGTAAATCCCTTGTGGTACTCGATGGACTTTCATGCACCTTTCACCAGGACGAATCCGTTTCCATAGTAGGTGCTTCAGGGGTTGGAAAGACAACCTTGCTTCATCTTATTGGAACCCTCGACCGTCCAACAAGTGGAACAATCCTCCATTTTTCCAAGGATGTCTTTTCCTGGCCAGACAAAAAACTTTCATCCTTTAGAAACAAAGAGATCGGTTTTGTGTTTCAGTTTCACCATCTACTGCCAGAATTCAACTGTTTGGAAAATGTTATGATGCCCTGTCTCTTGGCAGGTAACGGCACAGATGAGGCAAAAGACAGGGCTATAGAGCTTTTGGAGTACCTTGGACTTGGGGGAAAAGAGGAGCTTAATGTGAAGAAGCTTTCTGGAGGTGAACAGCAGCGGGTGGCCCTTGCCAGGGCACTTGTTCGAAATCCACGCCTGATATTGGCAGATGAGCCAACAGGCAATCTCGATGAAAAAAGTGGTCAAAAGGTTGCCAAATTGCTTTTCAAGATCAGGCAGGAGGTAAAGGCAGCCCTTGTCATAGTAACCCATAATCTCAATCTTGCCTCTATGACGGATCGTTGCATAGGGCTTAAGGCAGGAAAGGCCTTTGAGATTCCAAAAGAGGGCCTTGCAGATTTCGTAATGGATGAGGCAGCTTAAGATGCGTCTAAAAAAAGCTACTTTTGCCTGGCTGCTTCTTTTTTCTGTATATTTGCCGATCTTGCTGGGTTCTTCTGTTGTTCATGCTGCTAAGGATTCGGATCAGCAATTCGCCCCCCCATCTGTCATACTTGTTTTCATGCCTTCGTATATCGGCCCCGGAAGTGGTAGCGAGCTTGTGATGAAGGTAAGGGAGCTTCTTGGATCGGAGCTTGAGGCAAAGGGACACCAGGTCTTTTTTAGTGGGATCATACCCAAGGATCCTGCCCAGGTTAGAAAGGCCCTTTCTGAGAAGGGTGTCGATTATGGAATATACGGAACAATATCGAGACTTGGTGATGTGGTAAGTCTTGATTTTAATATCTCAAGCCGTGCCTCTAATGAGGTCAAACCCTTAGTAGCCTTCGTTCAAGGCCCAGAAGATAAATTGAGGAATCTTGTCAAGCTTCTTGCAATCAAGATAAACGATGATTTTTCCATTCCAATGCGCATTGCAGACGTTTCCGTTGAGGGGAACAAACGGGTTGGCACCGATGCCATCCTTGCAAACGTCAAGACCCAGAAGGGCCAGGTGTATGACCCTTCTACCATAGCCGAAGACATCAAATCCATTTACAAGATGGGTTATTTTGATGATGTGGAAGTCGACGTACAGGACAGCTCCCAGGGCAAGGTGGTAACCTTCCTGGTTAGGGAGAAACCTGCAATAAGGAAGATCATATTTCAGGGCAACAAAGAGATTGGAGATGACAAGATTCGGGACGTCTTGGATCTTAAGCCCTATACAGTCATTAAGGACAAAAGCCTTCAGGAAAACGCAGAAAAGATAAAGGCCCTTTATGCAGAAAAGGGCTATGCAGGGACAACGGTTGCCGTGTCAGTAAGGCCAGTGTCGAATCAGGCAGCGGACGTCATTTTTGAGATAACAGAAGGGGAAAAGGTCCATATTAAGTCTATAAAGATAGAGGGGGTTAAGGCATTTTCTCAGGATGAGCTAAAGTCCATTATGGAGGTTACAGAGAAAAAGCCTTGGTGGACGCCAAGTATAAGGAACATAGTTGGTCTTGTAAGGGGAAGTGCAGGCATCCTTAAATGGGATGCCCTGGAACGGGATGTGGGAAGGCTCACGGCATTTTATCACAACCATGGTTACGTGGATGCAAAGGTTGGGAAGCCTAAGGTGGAGAGAAAGGGTGCAGAAATATACGTAACCATTCCTGTGCATGAAGGTCAGCGCTATGGGGTTGGGAAAATAGACATAGAGCAGGACCTTTTTAAGGATGAACATGAGCTTCTTAGCCACCTTGAGATAAAAGACATGAGCTATTTCAGCCAGGAGGTCCTTAGAAAGGACATAATGAGCCTTACCAACATGTATTCTGACAAGGGTTATGCCCACTGCACCATAAACCCAAGGATCATAAAGGATCCTGAAAAGAAGGTGGTAAATATCACCCTTGTGGTGAACAAGGGGCCAAAGGTGTACTTCAACAGGATAAATATCGCAGGTAACACCAGGACACGTGACAAGGTCATAAGAAGAGAGCTTCGTGTAATGGAGCTAAAGCCCTTTAGTGCCACAGGTCTTAAAACAAGCAACGACAGATTAAGGCGCCTTGGCTATTTTGAGGATGTGGAAATTACGCCAAAGCCTGCCCAGGATGAATCCCACATGAACCTGGACGTGAAGGTGAAAGAAAGGCCTACCGGGACCTTTAGCATAGGTGCAGGCTATAGCTCGGTTGACAACCTTATACTGATGGGTGAGATAAGCCAGAGAAATTTTCTTGGAAAGGGCCAGACCCTAAGTTTTAAAGGCATTATCGGAGGAAGCACCCAGCGATTCTCCCTTAGTTTCTTCGAGCCCTACTTTCAAGACACAAGGCTATCTCTCGGAATGGATCTCTACAACTGGCAGTATGACTATTCCGACTACACAAAGGACAGTGTAGGCGGGGCACTTAGATTTGGATACCCTCTTACTGACAACCTGAGTTTCTATTTTGGCGGTCGTATAGACAACACGGATTTGTCTGACATAGACGACAATGCTTCATATATCATTCAGGAATCTGTTGACATAAAATCCACAAGGTCCTTAAGCGGCGGGCTTACCTATGATACCAGAAACCGCTACTTCAATCCCACAAGGGGCTTTAAGAGTGATTTTTCCATAGAATACGCAGGTGGCATCCTTGGTGGCGATGCCTCTTTTTTGAAATTCAGAGGGGAGGTGGGTTACTACCATCCCATCTGGCGGTTCTTCGTGGCCCATCTGCGCCTTGGAGCCGGTTATGTAATAGATGGGCCTGGAGGAAAACTTCCTGTTTATGAACGATTCTTTCTCGGAGGGCTCGATTCCATCAGGGGCTACAAATATGGAGACGTGAGCCCTCGAGATCCAGACACGGACGAGCGCATTGGTGGTGAGTACATGGGCTTTGTTCAAAGCGAGGTGGTGTTTCCCCTTCTAAAGGAGATGGGCCTTAATGGAGTGATTTTTCTTGATGTAGGAAATGTCTGGGGCAAGGATACTGACGAGGGCTTTGATATTACAGATCTTAGAAAGTCTGCAGGAGCTGGCATCAGGTGGCTTTCACCCATGGGGCCCCTTAGGGTGGAATGGGGATACAACTTCGACAGAAAACCAGGCGATGACAAAAGCAACTGGGAGTTTCGCATGGGAGGAAACTTCTAAGTGGCAGGAAGGAGCATCCGTCTTGGCGAGCTTGCAAGACTCCTTGGAGGGAAACTAAAAGGGGAGCCTGATCTTGAGGTAGATGGCATTTCAAGCCTCGAGCTTGCCGGTCCAAAGGAGATCTCCTTTGCCATAAAGACGAATCTTGCCCCAAAAGTCAAGTCGTCACGTGCCTGTGCATTTATTCTTCCTGAGACTTGGCAGGAGGATCTACCTAAGAACGCCATACTCGTTAAAGATCCGTATCTTGCCTATGCGCAGACGGCAAATTTCTTTGCGGCCAAGCCCTTTGTGCCAAAGGGTATCTCAAATCAGGCAATAATCGGTGAGGGTTGTCAGATTCACCATGAGGTTACAATAGATCCAGGGGCGATCATAGGGGCCGGGAGCAAGATAGGAAGACATGTCCACATACATTCAGGTGTAGTGGTGGGTGAAGATGTTGAGATTGGAAGCGAGTCGGTCATCTTTCCAAATGTTGTCATCTACCATGGCTGCAAGATTGGCAGCAGGGTCAGGATTCATGCAGGTGCTATCATAGGAGCCGATGGTTTCGGATATGCAAAGGGGCCTGATGGCATGGTAAAGATTCCCCAGACAGGTATCGTGGTAGTGGAAGACGATGTCGAAATCGGAGCAAATACCACCATCGACAGGGCTGCCATTGGGGAGACAAGAATAGGCAAGGGAACAAAGATAGACAACCTTGTCATGATCGCCCATAATGTGTCTCTTGGTCAGCATTGTGTAATAGTTAGCCAGGTGGGTATATCAGGCAGCACCAGGGTGGGCAGTGGAGTGATGATGGGTGGTCAGGTCGGAGTTGTAGGGCATATAGAGATTGGTGATGGGGCAAGAATCGGTGCAAAGTCCGGAGTCCCTCAATCTATAGGGCCTGGAGAGACTGTATCTGGAATTCCGGCAATACCACATCTTAAATGGTTAAGGATGGTAAATGCACTAAAAAAACTTCCAGAGCTTGTTCGGGACGTTAGGGAGCTTAAAAACAGGATAACGAGGTTAGAGGGGCATGGGAAAGACAAATAACCATGACATATTTGAGGTCTTAAGGCTTTTGCCACACAGGTATCCCTTTCTTCTTGTTGACCGCATAGTTGAGATAGAAGAGGGAAGCTTTATCAGGGGATACAAGAACGTTACCATCAATGAGCCTTTTTTTCAGGGCCATTTCCCTGGAGAGCCAATAATGCCAGGAGTCCTTATTCTTGAGGCAATGGCCCAGATGGGTATCCTTTTTGCCAAAAAGACGGCGCCGGATGAGCTTGAAAATAAACTCTTTGTCTTTGCCGGTATGGACAGTGTCAGATTTAGAAGGCCTGTAAGACCGGGTGACAGGCTTGACATGGAGCTTAGGCTCCTTAAGAGAAAGAGGCTTGTTTGGAAAATGGAGGGGGTAGCCTCTGTAAATGGAGAAACAGCGGTAGAGGCAGTTTTGATGGCTGCAATATCCAAATAACAATATCCTTAATCACTCATCTGACTTGATTACAAACTATTTAATGGAAGAAAAGATGTCTATTAACAAAAACGATATACATACAACTGCAGTTGTGGACCCACGGTGCAGCCTTGGCCAGGGTGTTACAATAGGCCCATATACAGTGCTTGGTCCTCATGTTTCAGTTGGGGACAACTGTTGGATAGGCCCCCATGTTGTAATAGATGGAAAGACCTCCATAGGTGAAGGATGCCAGATATTTCAGTTCTCGTCCATAGGTGCAGCACCGCAGGACATCACCTACAAAGGGGAGCTGACTGCTGTAGAGATTGGTCCCAAAACCATCATAAGGGAAAGTGTTACCATCCACAGGGGAACTTCAAAGGGCGGCGGTCTCACAAGGGTTGGAAGCCAATGCATGATAATGGCCTATTGCCATATTGCCCATGATTGTCACATAGGTGACAGGGTCATCATGGCCAATGTTGCCACCCTTGGAGGACATGTGGAGATAGGTGATCATGCGGTAATAGGAGGACTGTCTGCCATACATCAGTTTTGTCGTATAGGCTCCTATGCCTTTTTGGGCGGGATGTCTGGAGCAAACAAGGACATTCCTCCCTTTGTTAAGTATCAGGGTCAGCGTTCAAACCTCCATGGTATCAACGTACTTGGCCTAAAACGCGCAGGTTTTTCAAGGCAGACCATAGAAGAGCTCAGGGAGGCCTACCGCATAATATTCAAAAAGGCAGAAACCATAACGGAAGGCCTTGATATGGCAGATGCCCAGTTTCCAAACTCTCCCGAGGTGAAGGAGTTCACCGATTTTATCAGGAATTCCAAAAGAGGGGTGCCCTCTGGCCAATGGAACGAGGATTGACAAAAAGGGCCATAGGTATTGTTTCAGGAGGTGGACAGTTTCCCATCCTTTGCGCCAAGGCGGCGGCAAGCAAAGGCCTTGAGGTTTATGCCGTGTGCCACAGGGGAGAGACTGCCCCTGAGCTTGAAAATTATATTACTAAGGGCAAATGGGTCCATCTCGGGCAGCTCGGGAAACTAATTGATTTTTTCAAGAAAAATTGCATAGATACTGTTTTTTTTGCCGGCACCATAAAAAAGACCAGACTTTTTAAAGACGTAAGGCCAGATCTTAGGGCCCTTTCTCTGTGGAAGAAGATGAAGGGCCACTTGGATGATTCAATCCTTCGAATGGTTGCCTCAGAACTTGAATCAGAAGGCATTAGGGTTGTCTCCCCCACTATTTTTCTGGACCATCTGCTGGTTCCAAAAGGGGTCTTGACAAAGAAAAAGCCGTCAGAGGAACAAGAGGCAGACATTTTATTCGGTTTTGACATAGCAAAGCGCATAGGGGATCTGGACATAGGTCAGTGTGTTGTAGTAAAGGACAAAGTGGTTCTTGCAGTTGAGGCAATAGAGGGCACTGACGAGACCATACTTAGAGGTGGCAGATTGGCAAGAGGCGGTGCTGTTGTGGTGAAGGTATGCAAGCCTGGCCAAGATACCAGGTTTGATCTGCCATCCATTGGACGTACGACCATAGAGACCATGAAAGAGGCAAAGGCCCAGGTGTTGGCTGTTGAGGCAGGTTTGTCCCTGTTTTTTGACAAGGAGGAAAGCCTTGCCCTGGCTGACAAGTTGGGCATAAGTGTAGTTGGGATATAACCGTCATGAAGGTAGCAGTAATCGGTGCTGGTTATTTGGGCAGGTTTCATGCCCTAAAATATGCGGCAATGGAGGATGTGGATCTTGTTGGTGTTGTGGACATCGATGAGGACAGGGCAAGGAGTGTTGCCTCAGAAGCAAACACCAAGGCCTATACCAGTTTCAGGGACGTCATAGGCAAAATAGATGCCGCCTCTGTTGTGGTGCCAACAAGTCTTCATTACGAGGTTTCTAAGGAGCTACTTTTGGCATCTGTTCACCTCATGGTAGAAAAGCCTGTCACAACCACCGTTGAAGAGGCAGGGGAGCTTGTACGTATCTGTGATGAAAAGGGGCTTATTATGCAGGTTGGCCATCTTGAGCGGTACAATCCTGCCATTGAGACCCTGATGGACAGGGTAAGCCAGCCAGTTTTCATAGAGGCCCACAGGCTAAGCGGTTTTAAGGCCAGGGCAACCGATGTTGATGTGGTGCTCGATCTCATGATCCATGACATCGATATAGTACTTTCTCTTGTCAGGAGCGAAATCAAGGAGATACGTGCCTCTGGCGTACCAGTTCTTACTCCGAGGATAGACATAGCCAACGTCCGGCTGATATTTGAAAATGGCTGTACCGCAAACCTTACTGCAAGCCGGATATCCCTTACGGATCTAAGACGAATAAGGGTCTTTCAGCCAGGTTGCTATGTTTCGGCAGACTGCTCTGAAAAGAACAACCTCATAGTCACGGCAGACAGGAAGGCGGCAGATCCGACAAAATCCATAAGGCCAGAGTTCATACGTCACCAGGACACAGATATTTTGGACAGGGAACTTCGGGATTTTATAAAAAATGTGAGAAATGGCAAAAGGCCCATCGTGGATGGAAGGGCAGGAATGAAGGCCCTTGATCTTGCCTTAAAAATAAATCACTCCATTGACGAGGCCCTTAGTCAGGCCAAGATCAAAGATGTCTGGAAGTAAGGTCCTCATTCTTGCCGGTGAGGCATCTGGGGATCTTCATGCAGCAAGTCTCATAAAGGCATTAAGAAAGCGGAGTCCGCATCTTGATATCACCTGCGTTGGTGGTGAGAAGATGAAGGCAGCTGGCGCAACAGTTCTTGTGCCAAGCAGTCAGCTTTCAGTGGTCGGACTTTTTGAGGTCTTCCATCACGTCCGTCCAATAGCCTCGGCCTTTATCAAGGTAAGAAGATGGATGAAAAAGACGAGGCCAGATATTGTGATTCTTGTGGATTTTCCAGAGTTCAATCTCATGATGGCCTCATATGCAAAATCCTTGGGACTAAAGGTATTTTATTACATAAGTCCTCAGGTGTGGGCATGGAGAAAAAGGCGGGTCAAGAAGATAAAAAGGTGTGTGGACAAGATGGCTGTCATCTTGCCCTTCGAAGAGGAATTTTTCAAAGAATATGGCATTGATGCAACCTTTGTGGGGCACCCGCTACTTGATTCCATAACCGTTGACAAGATCCAGGATAGACCTCTTAAGGAATCAATTGGAATTGGTAGAGGCGAAAGGCTTGTTTGTCTCCTTCCTGGAAGCAGGAAAGGGGAGATCGAACGGCATTTTCCAATCATGGCAGAGGCTGCATCCATTATGGAAGACAGATTTGAAAATCTGCGCTTTTTGGTTGCCCTAAACAGTGGCACTGGTGCTGATGCAAAAAGGTTTGTAAGGAATGTGGCAAGTGGGGTAAGTGCCAATATCCATACGGTTGAGGCAAAGACCCACGAGGCCATAAAGGCATCTGATATATGTATTGCAGCATCAGGGACCGTTACCCTGGAATCTGCCATAATCGGAACACCGGTGATTGTCATGTACAAGGTAAATCCGCTTTCTTACGCCCTTGGGAAGAAACTTATCCAGGTTAAATGGGTAAGCCTTGTAAATCTTATTGCTGAAAAGGAGTTGGTTCCAGAGCTTTTACAAAATGAGGCGAGCCCAGAAAGGATTGCATCAAATACATTAGAGATTCTTAATGACCCGGTAAGGCAAAGTCAGATTCGTTCAGGCTTTGACCAGGTGGTATCAAGACTTGGAACTCCTGGTGCATCAAAAAGGGCAGCCGGATTAATAATGGAATTTATGAGCAAGGCCCCTTGAGTGATTTTTATCTGTTTTTGCTATGGATAATTTCTTTAACCTTATCAAGGATCCTGTCTGCAACTTCCTCTTTGTGTAAGAGGGGCAGCTCCTCAACGTTTTCCTCTGCATCTATCAAAAAGACCTTGTTTGTGTCATGTCCAAAACCTGCCCCAGGTTCTGTAACGTCATTTGCTACCATAAGATCAAGATTCTTATTCTTTAGTTTTTGAAATCCGTTTTGAATCACGTTTTCCGTCTCTGCGCAAAAGCCAACCAGGACCTGCCCGGGGCCTTTGCTCTTTCCAAGCTCAAAAAGGATGTCCGTGGTCTTTTTAAGTTTAAGAGAGATCTCACTGGTGGATTTCTTTATCTTTGTCTCAGAGTAAGACAAGGGGGTGTAGTCTGATACAGCAGCAGCCATTATTATGACATCCATGGCCTTTGCTTCTGAAAAGACCGCTTTGGCCATATCACTGGCTGACTCAACTTTTATGTGGGACAAAAAATCAGGGATATCTGCACAGACAGGTCCAGTGACAAGTCTTTCTCTTCCTCCCCTTATGGATGTCATTTTGGCAATAGCAGTCCCCATCTTGCCTGAGGATCTGTTGGATATGAACCGTATTGGGTCAAGATATTCCCTGGTAGGTCCAGATGTGACAAGGATGTTTAGGCCCTTTAGATCCTGCCTTGCAAGCATCTTTCTTACGAGATGAAGCACAGTTTCAAAGTCTGGCAGGCGCCCTTTTCCCTTGGCTCCGCACACCACCGTTCCCTCATCAGGTTCTGCCACCTTGATCCCTCTTGATTTGAGAGTGGCAATGTTGTCCTGGACTGCCGGATTTTCATACATTGAGGGATTCATGGCGGGGAAAAGCAGTCTGCTTCGGGTAAAGGCCAAAAATAGTGTAGTTAGAAGATCGTCTGCTATGCCGCAGGCAAGCTTACCAAGGATATTGGCCGTAGCCGGCAAAATAACGAAAATATCACCCCATGTTGCAAGCTCTATGTGGGTCATTGGGGAATTATCAAAATGTTGGCCAAACATGGAGGTAAGACACTCGTTTCCAGTAAGGGCTGAAAAGGTAACAGGGCCAACAAACCTTTTACCATTTTCCGTTAGTATGACCCTGACCCTGGCCCCAAGCTTTGTGAGATTCCTGCAGTACTCCGCTGCCTTAAAAGCAGCTATCCCCCCACTTACTCCAAGGATTATTTTTTTGCCATAAAGGGGTTTATACACGTGGCCGCCACCTGACTTGCATCCATTTTTGCCCATTGTTTTAACCCTCAAAGACAATGAGCTCTTTCATGTCTTTTCTCCTTGATTTCTGGTCCCTGCTTGCAGGGTAGCCCAAGGCCACAACTGCCATGAGCTCAAGGTCATCGCCAAGGCCAAGAAGCTTCCTTATCTCCTTGTCACTTTTTAAAATCTCGCCAAGCCATACAGCCCCAAGCCCCAGGCTGTGAGCGGCAAGAAGCATATTTTCAATGCAGGCCCCTATTGCCTGATGATCCTTAACAGGATGGTACATGGCGTTTTTATCAATGAACACGGGAAGAAGCACCTTGGCACCTTTTATGACCCTTGAATATTTGGTAAGGGGTTCAAATTTCTTCTTTAGCTCCGGATCCTTAACAATGGCAAATCTCCAAGGTTGATTGTTAAGCCCAGAGGGTGCCCACATGCCAGCCTTTATTATCTCTTTGATCTTGGCATCTTCAATGGGATCCTGAGCATACTGTCTGACACTTCTTCTACTGTATATGGCACTTAGTACTGGATTTTCCATGGCACTGCTATCCATCCTTAAAGACAGGGAATTCTTTTTGTATTAGGCTATATTGTATATCAAAAGTAGATATGCCGAAAAGAAGAAAAATTTTTCACAATCTCTTGATTATTTTTTTCACTTGGAAGTACAATGGAAAACAGTTTGATAAGCTCATCTACCCAAGTATCGACGCGAAGATGAAAGAGGGTTTCGACAAGATGAATCGTCATTTTCTTTCTGCACGTAACTGGTCCCGACTTTTATTGTTTCTCATGTTGACTAGTGTCTTTTTTTCAATGGATGCCCAGGCAAAAGAGGGTGGAAGGCTTGAAGGGCTTCTTTCCATGGAGCTTGAGGATCTTATGAATGTGGAGGTTACCTCGGCCTTTAAGAAACCTCAAAGCTTCAA
>Ga0256833_1000248_pt1 | contig 43100 bp, 45 predicted proteins | sample 356284metaG_FD_190535 | JGI IMG/M metagenome (GOLD analysis project Ga0256833, IMG submission 190535) | Hydrothermal vent microbial communities from Mid Atlantic Ridge, Atlantic Ocean - 356-284 | ecosystem: Environmental > Aquatic > Marine > Hydrothermal vents | place: Atlantic Ocean: Mid... | reverse complement strand
GAAAGCCTGGTGCCCATAGCGGCGGGGAAACACCCGAAACCATTCCGAACTCGGAAGTTAAGCCCGCCAGCGCCGATGATACTGCCTGCGGGAGCAGGTGGGAAAGTAGGGCGGTGCCAGGCTTTTTTTATTTCTCTCCAAATTAACTTGCCCAGGAGGTCGGTTATGGAGCTTTGGGTAAGGGATGGAGGGAAAGTCGTTAAGTATCAAGGTTCTTTAAAGAAAGTTTTTGAGGAACTTCTCTCTTCCTCTTCTGGTTCTCCAGAGATTTTAGCTTTTAACGGTACTAAAAGAGAGAGAAGGCGTTTTAAAAGGGAGCTTCGTAAGGCCGGTAAAAATGTTCTTAAAGCGGCTGACAACTATCTAAAGTGGTATAAAAGCTGTAAAAGGCTTTTTAATTAAATTGTTTTAAAAAGTAAGTTTTTTTCTGCTTTAACTGTCTAGTTAACAGTTTTCTATAGCTGTAGTTGCTTAACCTGGTTTTCTTTTATTTAGTAGCTTGGATAAGTGCGGGCAAATGCCCGCTTTAGTTCCCCTTCCCTCCCCTTAAAGGATTTTTCATCCTTTTCGCTTTGATATATTATTCTTTTTATAGGTCAAATTTTGACCCTATTCATCATTTTTTTTTGTAAATTTTAAGCTTTTGATTTAGTAGTTTTTGGCTTTCTCTTAGAAATTCTTTAAATCTTTTCTGATTTTCTCTTAGTTGGTAGCTAATGCCTTTAATGTTCTTTTTAAGCTCTTTTTTTCTTGCTATTTCTATTATTTGAGGATTGGGACTTATAAGTTTTATTGCCTTTTCAACTAGAAACCAACTTGCAAATCTCTTTCCTGTAAAGCCTACTAAGTAGGTAAGTATTCCCGTTTCTGTTTTTTCTATGTGGAATTGAAAGGGTGAGAATTTTATTTCTTTTCTAATTTCTGTTTCTGTAGCATAGTTTTTGGAAAATATTACTCCAAATAGGAAAGGGAGCTCCTTAGGTATTTCAAAAGTTAGCTCTTCCCTTTTTATGTTGTCTCCTTCTGGAAGGCGGGTTTCTATAGGTATTATTTTTTCTATTCTTCCTATGAGGAAAGTCTTGATAGACTTCTTCTCTGTTAATGAGGACAGATAAAAGAGACCGTTGTAGTTAAATATTTTAAGAGGAAGTATTTTATAGAACTTGTTTTTATATTGAATGTAAATTTGCTGTCTTTTCAATATGCTTGTTATCAACAATTTAAATAGTTTTTCTTCAATTTTTATGGTTCTTTCGTTAAAAGTCGGCACTCTTTCAAAGGAGGATTTTAGAATTTCCCTTTCTTCTTCTCCCAGTTCTTTTTCGTATCTTGATATAATTTCAAAAGCCTCTTTGAAAAGAGGTATTTCCTTATAGGTTTTTGGGTAAAAGGATAGGATAAAGATGAAGCTTGCAATTTCTTCAAAGCTGAGATAGAAAAGAGACTTAAACCTTTCCTTTTCTATTTTCCATAGTTTCTCCTTCTTTTTCTCTTTTGTCTTGATGTAGCCTAGTTCTTCTAATGTAATCAGGCTCCTTAGTAGTTTTCTTCTCTCCGTTTTTTCTGTCGTTGACTTTAAGACTCCTTTACTTTTAAGCTTTCTGTAAAGTTCTGTTGTTGATAAGTATTCTTGGTGTTTTAGGAGTTCCTTTAAAATTTCTATTATTAGTTCTATTTTTTCCATCTTTGATGCCTTTTAAAGGTTTATAATTCATCAGATAAAGTAAAAGGGAGTTGAACGATGTTCAATAGGCTTAAGGATGAGTTTATCAAGAAGTTGGATGCAGTTTCAACTGTTGATGAGCTTGAGGCTTTAAGGGTTGAGTTTTTAGGTAAGAAAGGAAAGTTAACTGAGATGTTAAAGAGGATTCCCAGTCTGCCTAAAGAGGAAAGGAGAGAGTTTGGACAAGCTTGCAATAGGCTTAAAGAGGAGTTTGAGAGGGCTTTAAGGGAGAAAGAATCCCTGTTAAAGGAAAGGGCTTTAGAAGAGAAGTTGAAGAGGGAAAGGATAGACATTACGCTTCCGGGAAGGAGAAAGGGAGTAGGGGCACTTCATCCTATTACTAAGACTTTAAAGGAAATTGTGAGGATATTTACCAGTATGGGTTTTTCTGTGGAGGAAGGGCCCGAGGTTGAGACTGACTTTTATAACTTTGAGGCTTTAAACATACCTAAAGGTCATCCTGCAAGGGAAATGCAGGATACTTTTTACGTTTCAGATGAGGTCCTTTTAAGGACTCATACTTCTCCGGTGCAGGTTAGGGTTATGGAGAGGAGCTCTCCCCCAATTCAAATTATCGCTCCGGGAAAGGTTTACAGGAAAGATGCTGACATTACCCACACTCCTATGTTTCACCAGGTTGAAGGGCTCGTGGTTGACGAGAAAGTCACCTTTTCTGAGCTTAAAGGTGTTTTGGAGCTCTTCCTTAAAGAGGTTTTCGGTTCCTCTACTAAGGTTCGCTTCAGGCCTTCTTACTTTCCCTTTACAGAGCCCAGTGCTGAAGTTGACATAGGTTGCGTGATTTGCGGTGGGAAAGGATGTAAAGTCTGTAAAGGTACTGGATGGCTTGAGATTTTAGGATGTGGTATGGTTGACCCAGCCGTTTTTAAGGCTGTTGGTATTAACCCAGAGGTTTATCAAGGCTTTGCCTTTGGTATGGGAGTTGAGAGGATTGCTATGCTTAAGTACGGAATTGACGACTTGAGGCTCTTTTTTGAAAACGACATTAGATTTTTAAGACAGTTTAGGGGTGCGTAGAATGAGGATTACTTATAACTGGTTAAAGGAATTTATAGACCTTGAGGACTACTCTCCTCAGCAGGTTGCAGAGATTTTAACTAACGTGGGAATAGAGGTTGACTCTGTTAGGTATGCCGGTGAGAGCTTAGAGAAGGTTGTTGTTGGGAAGATTATTGAGATATCAAAACACCCTAACGCAGATAGGCTTAAGATTTGTCAGGTTGACGTTGGAGATACTGTTCTTCAGATAGTTACCGGAGCTGACAATGTCTTTGAGGGAGCTTTTGTCCCCGTTGCTCTTCACGGTGCAAAACTTCCTGTTGGAGTCAGGATAAAAAAGAGTAAGTTAAGGGGAGTTCTGTCAAACGGTATGCTCTGCTCCGAAGAGGAGTTGGGCTTGGCAGACTCTTCTTCGGGGATAATGATTTTGCCTGAGAATTTAGAGTTAGGGAAGGATGTTAAAGAGGCTCTGGGGCTAGACGATTGGGTGATTGAGTATGAGATAACTACGAACAGGCCCGATGCCCTCTCAGTTTTGGGAGTTGCAAGGGAATTGTCTGCAGTTATAGGGAGACCTTTAACTCTTCCTGAGACTTCGTTTAAAGTTGGGGAGTTTGAGGCGGTTGAGGAGGCTTCCTTAACGGTTTTGGATTCTGCAGCTTGTCCCAGATATGAAGGCTACATCGTTAAGGGGATAGAAAATAGAGAGTCTCCTTTGTGGATGAAAGTTAGGCTTTACCTCGTTGGGCTAAGGCCTATAAATGCCGTTGTTGATATTACTAACTATGTTATGTATGAGCTGGGGCAACCTCTACACGCTTTTGACCTTAATAAGTTAAAGGGCAAGGAAGTTGTAGTCAGGAGAGCTGAAGAAGGGGAGAGGATAAGGACCCTTGACGGAGTTGAAAGGGAGCTTTCTAAAGAGGACCTTGTTATTGCCGATGCAGAAAAGCCGGTTGCCATTGCAGGAATTATTGGAGGAGAGGAAAGTAAAACGGACTTTTCAACTAAGGAGCTCCTTTTAGAGTCTGCCCACTTTGAGCCTATGACCGTAAGGAGAACGGCAAAGAGGCTCGGCATATCTACTGATTCTTCTTACAGGTTTGAAAGGGGAGCTGACATTGAAGCTTGTCCTTTTGCGGCAGAGAGGGCCCTTCATTTAATTCAAAAACTTGTGGGAGGAGAAGTTGCTAAGGGCTCCCTTTCCTTCTACCCGAAACCTTACACTCCTAAGGTGATAGTATTTAACCCGATTAAGGCTAACCGCATATTGGGAGTAAACATTCCTGCAAGGAAATCTTTTGAGATACTCTCCTCTTTAGGTTTTTCTGTAAAGAAGGAGAGGGATTACATAGTCGTTAAGGTTCCCTCTTGGAGGAGGTATGATGTTGGAAGGGAGATAGATTTAGTAGAGGAGGTTGTTAGGATATTCGGAATGAAGAACTTGCCCTCCTCTTATCCCTTGATGCACTCAGATGTTGAGAAAAACTACTTCCCCTTTAAGGTTTTAAGGATAAAAGAGTTCCTTTCAGACCTTGGTTTAACGGAGGCGATAAATTACTCTTTTGTAGGGAAGTCTCTCTATTCAAACTTCTCCCTCTCTACTGACGACCTGATAGAGATTAAGAATCCCCTGTCTTCAGAGTGGGTCTATATGAGGGACCGTCTTTTCCCGAGCTTGGTTAATAACCTCGTAAAGAACATAAAGAGGAATGAGAGGGACGTTTTCCTCTTTGAAGTGGGAAGAGTGTTTGTTCCCTCTTCAGGGGAGCTCCCAGAAGAGCCTTTAAGGCTCTCATTTGCTTTAACGGGAAAAGTTAAAGAGGACCTTTACTCCCTAAGGGAAGTTGACTTTTACGACGGAAAGGGTATCGTTGAGGAGCTTTTAGATTTCTTAAGGCTTCCCGGAGAGTTTGAGAGGGAAGAGGAACTTCCCTTCCTTCACCCTGGACAGAGCGCAAAAGTAAAAGTTTTAGGGAAAGAAGCAGGTTTTGTAGGAAAGCTTCATCCTAAAGTTCTTGAGGCCTTTGACGTTAACCAGGACATTATCTTGTGCGAGCTTTCCTTAGACCTTCTCTTGGAGCTCTCAAGCTCTCGCCAAGTGAAGTTTGAAAAGCTGGCAAAGTTCCCTCCTGTTATGAGGGATATTGCGGTAGTAGTTGACGAAGAGACTCCGGTTGCCCAAATTGAAAGGGTAATAAGAAACTCTGCAAAATACCTTGAGAAGTTGACTCTCTTTGACGTTTATAGAGGTAAGGGAGTTCCTGAGGGTAAAAAGAGCGTTGCCTTTTCTCTTACTTTTAGGGCTCCCGACAGAACCCTTTCAGACCAAGAGGTTAACGGGATTTTAGACAAAATTGTTAACGCTCTTGGTAAAATAGGAGCTAAACTTAGGGCCTAAGAGGAAGATTGTGAGTTTGCCTACTACTTTAGAAGTTGTTATATGTGGGAGAAAGTACACTATAAAGACGGATAAAGACCCTGAATACGTTAAAAAGCTAGCAAGCCGTCTTGAGGTTATGGTTGAGAAGATAAAGACTGGCAACAGCAGGGTAACTTTTGACAAAGCCCTAGTTGTTGCCTGCTTTTACCTTTTAGACGAAAACGAGCTTTTGAAAGAGCAAATAAAGGAGCTTGGAAAGGAGATAAAACGCCTTGAAGAAGGAGCCAAGCTCTTGATAACAAATAAAAACCCTTCTACTTGACAATCTTCCTTAAAGGCCCCTAGAAAACTTAGGGGTTAGTAATGTGAAAGAGAGGATAAGACAGGAGCTCTTGGCTAAAAGGCTTCTACTTACGCAAGAGCAGATAGCCTCTAAGAGCTTGAAGATAGCCGAAAGCTTGAGGGAGCTCCTAAGTAGGTATAAATACAACTCCTTCCTCTTCTTCTACCCTGTAAAAGGAGAGCCTAACCTCTTGGGCCTTGCAGAGCTCTTTTTAAAAGAGGGAAAGGTAGTTGCCTTTCCCAAAGTTGTTGGAAAAGAAATTTGCCCTCTTAAAGTCTCCTCTCTTAAAGAACTCTCTTTAGGTAAGTTCGGAATTATGGAGCCCTCTTACAAAGCTGACAGGCTCTTAAAGGAAGTTGACGTTGTTATTACTCCCGGAGTTGCCTTTGACAGGGAATGCTACAGGCTTGGATATGGGGGAGGCTTTTACGACAGGTTCTTTTCCCACTTCCCCGTGAAACTTAAAGTAGGAGTTTGCTACTCTTTCCAGCTTTTAAACTCCCTGCCGAGGGAGCCTTTTGACGTTCCAGTTGATTTTGTGATTACAGAAAAAGAGAGAGTAAGGAGGAAAAGATGGAATCGCTGCTAGTTGCGATATTTGCACTTTTTGCCGGCATAACAGGTGGTTATGCAGTTGGAGTTAAGAAAGGGCAGACGGTAAGGGAAGATTTTGAAAAAGAGTTAAAGGAGAAGGCAGAAAGGGAGGCTAAGGAAATACTTTCAAAGGCAGAGAGGGAGGCTCAGGAAGTTAAAGAGAAGGCCGAAAAGCTCCTTTTAGAGGCAAAAGAGAAGTACGAGGAGATGAAAAGGCAGGCTTTAGTAGAGGCTAAAGAGGAGCTTTTAAAAGAGAGGGAGAAGGTAGAAGAGGAGCTTAAAGAGAAGAGAAGGGAGTTAAGCGAGCTTGAGAAGAGGCTTTTAAGGAGGGAAGAATACTTAGATAAGAGAGAGGCTACCCTTGATAAAAGGGAAGAGAACTTAGACAAAAGGGCATCCTTCCTTGACAAGCTTGAAACTGAACTTGAAGAAAAGAGAGCTGAAGTTGAAAGGCTTGAAGCTGAGCTTTTAGAGAAGGAGATGAAAGTAAATAAACTACTTCAGGAAGAGATTAAGAAGCTGGAAGAGATATCCGGTATGAGCCAAGAAGAGGCTAAAGAAGAGCTTATGAACAGGATGGAGGGGGAAATCAGGAAAGAGTTGGCGGTTAAGTTTAAGAAGATAGAAGAGGAGTTTGAGCTAACGGCGGAAAGAAGGGCTAAAAAGATTCTTGCTACTACGATTCAAAGGTTGGCAACTGAAGCTATTGCAGAGACTACCGTTTCAGTAGTTGACCTTCCAAACAACGAGATGAAGGGAAGGATTATAGGTAGGGAAGGTAGGAACATTAGGGCCTTTGAGCTTGCTACGGGAGTTGACCTTATAATTGACGATACTCCCGAGGCGGTCACTATTTCCTGTTTTGACCCTGTAAGGAGGGAGATTGCAAGGATTGCCCTTGAAAGGCTCGTTGCCGACGGCAGAATTCACCCTGCCAGGATAGAGGAGGTCGTTGAGAAGGTTAAGCAGGAGATTGAGCAAGAGATTCTCAACGCTGCAGATGAAGTTCTCTTTGAGCTGGGTATAGACAACGTTCACCCTGAGCTTAAAAAGCTTTTAGGGAAGCTGAAGTTTAGAACAAGCTACGGACAGAACGTTTTAAACCACGTTAGGGAAGTTGCTTACCTATCTGGAATGATTGCTGCCGAGATAGGTGCAGATGTTAAGCTTGCCAAAAGAGCAGGTCTCTTTCACGACATAGGTAAAGCTATAACTCACGAGGTTGAAGGTTCCCACGCCATAATAGGGGCAGAGCTCCTTAAAAAGTACGGCGAGCCCGAGGCAGTCGTTAACGCAGCTGCAGCTCACCACGGAGAGGTTGAGTTTACAACCGTTGAGTCAATATGTGCTTCTACTGCTGACGCCCTTTCTGCTGCAAGGCCCGGAGCTAGGAGAGAGAGCCTTGAGGCCTACATTAGGCGTATAGAAAAACTTGAGAGCATAGCGGAGTCGTTCCCTGGAGTTATGAAAGCCTTTGCGATTCAGGCTGGAAGGGAGATAAGGATAATGGTTGAACCAGATAAGATTACTGACGAAGAGGCAGCCTTCTTGGCTCACCAGATTTCAAGGAGGATAGAGGAAGAGGTCCAGTACCCGGGTCAGATTAAAGTTACCGTTATAAGGGAGACAAGGGCCGTTGACTATGCAAAGTAAGAAGTTCTTGGTAGTGGGAACTGCCGGCCACGTTGACCACGGGAAAACGACTCTCGTTAAAGCTTTAACCGGCATTGATACGGATAGGTGGGAAGAAGAGAAAAAGAGGGGAATGACTATTGACCTTGGTTTTGCCTACTTGGAGCTCCCAAGTGGCACTTTAATAGGGATAGTTGACGTTCCAGGACACGAGAAGTTCTTAAAGAACATGCTTGCGGGAGCTCACGGCCTTGACTTGGTCCTCTTTGTTATTGCGGCAGACGAGGGGATAATGCCTCAAACGAAAGAGCACTTGACCGTCTGTCAGAGCTTGGGGACGAAGAAGGGAATTGTCGTTATTACAAAAAAGGACTTGGTTGACAAGGAGTGGCTTGAGCTCGTAAAAGAAGAGGTTGCCTCATTTTTAAAGGGAACTTTCCTTGAGGGAGCTCCCGTAGTTGCAGTTTCCTCTAAAACGGGAGAGGGCTTAAAAGAGCTTGTAAGAGAAATTGAGAAGATTTCAGAGGAAATAGAGCCAAAGAGCAGTAAAGGGATTTTAAGGCTTCCCGTTGACCGCTCTTTTACCGTAAAGGGTTTTGGGACGGTAATAACCGGAACTCTCATTTCGGGCAAGGTAAGAGTTGGAGATAATCTGGAGGTTCTCCCTAAAGGGCTTAAGGTTAAGGTAAGGGGCCTTCAGGTTCACGGAAAGGAAGTAAAGGAAGCCTTTGCAGGCCAGAGAACGGCAGTTAACTTGAGCGGAGTAAAGAAAGAAGAGGTAAAGAGGGGAGACCTCCTTGCTACTGTAGGCTACCTTAAGGCTACTTCGCTAGTTGACGCTGTTTTGGAGCTCTCAAAGGATGCAGAAGTAGTAATTACTTCCGGTTTTAAAGTTCACTTCCACCACTTAACTAAAGAGGTAGAGGGGGAGGTTTTCTTGATAGATAAAGAGGAGCTCTACCCTGGAGAGAGGGCCTTTGCTCAGATAAGGCTTAAGGGAGAAATCGTTCCCCTCTTTAACGACAGGTTCGTTATAAGGAATTATTCCCCTGCAAGGGTTATAGGAGGAGGCAAGGTTTTAGACCCCTTACCTTCAAGGAAGTTTAGGAGGAAACTTAAGGAGGACTTCCTTTTAAAACTCAAAGGGCTTTCCGGTCAAGACCTTAAAGAGGTTCTCCTTGTCCACCTTAAAGATAAGGAGCCTTTAAAGAAAAAGGAGCTCGTTCAGCTTTTAGCTCTTCCTCCTGAAGAGGTTGAAGAGCTAGTAGAAGAGCTTTTAAGGGAAGGGAGAATAGTTAGTGAAGGGGATTACCTGTTTACTAAAGACTTCCTTTCTGAGGTTAAAGAGGAGATTTTGAACCTTTTAAAAGAGCATCATAGCTTGGTTCCAATTTCTGAAGGAATGACTAAAGAGGAGTTAAAGGGTAAGGTTAAAGGTTCAAGGCTCCTTAGCGTTGCCCTTTCAGAGCTTCTAAAAGAGGGTAAGTTGGTTGAAAAAGGTGGCTTTTTTAGGCTTTCTGGCTTTGAGCCAAGAGAAGAGGGAGCGTACGGAGAGCTGGTTAAAGAGGTAGAGCTTGCTTTAAGGAAGACTCCCTTTTCTCCTCCTTCTTTAAAGGAGCTCTCTTCCCTTTTAGGGCAGGGGGAGGAGAGGTTAACCCCTGTAGCCTCTTACCTCGTAAACAGGAAAGGATACCACAGGGTAGGAGACTTCCTCTTTTCCCCTGAGGCCTTTGAAGAGGTCCTTTCTAAACTTAAAGAACACTTTAAACAGAAAGAGTCCCTCTCTGTCGGTGAGTTTAAGGACTACTTTAAGATAACCAGGAAAGTTGCAATTCCCCTCCTTGAATACCTTGACAGGCTCGGCTTTACCCGGAGAAGGGGAAACGAAAGGGTAAAGGGGAATTCCCTTTAATGGGAGAGCTCCTTATTAACGTCGTTTTCCCCCTTTACCTTCTAATAGGGGTTGGCTATCTCTTTGGGAAGTTAAAGGGAGAGCTTGAAACCTCTTCAATTTCTTTCTTGGTCCTCTACTTCTTCGCTCCTGCTCTTGTCTTTTCCTCCTTTAAAAGGGTGGAGCTCCCTTTAAAGTACTCCCTCTTTATCGCCTTTGCTTCTCTGTGGGTCTTCCTCTTTACTTACTCCTTTTCAAAGCTCTTTGCAAGAAAAAGGGAGCCTGCTTTTTACCTTTCTGCAACTGTTATGAACGCAGGGTATTTAGGGATTCCCCTTATCTACCTCCTTTTTGGAGAAAAGGCACTTCCCTACGGGGTGTCTTACATGGTCTTTATGGCAGTTTACCACTTTACCTTGGGCATTCTCATCCTTAACCCTGGTAAGTTAAGAGAGGGCATAATTTCTGCCCTTAAAGTCCCATTAATATACGCGGCGGTTTTAGCTTTTCTCTTTAAGGGAATCAACCTCCCTCCTGGTATAGAGAAGATTTTGGAATTGACCGGAAACTCAACGATGCCTTTAATGCTAGTTTCAATAGGAATTTCCCTATCTAAGGTCTCTTTAAAGGAAATTAAAGAAGCACTTTTAGGAACTGTTTTAAGGTTTTTAGGGGGGACTTTAGGAGCTCTCCTTTTTGTAAAAGCTGTGCCGGTTCCTCCCCTTTTGGGGAAGGTAATTTTGGTTCAGTCTTCCCTGCCTTCTGCCGTTTTAAACTTCGTTCTCTGTCAGAAGTTTAACCGTTCCCCTGAAGTTGCTGCGTCAATTATCTTCCTCTCAACTCTCCTCTTTCTCCTCTACCTTCCTTTGTTAAAGCTCCTTCTAAATTTGGTATTCTAAAGGAAACCTAAATTGGGAGAACTGGATGCTCTTTTTATTAATTCTTTTCCTCTTCCCTTCCCTCTCCTTTGGAGCTACCCTTAAGGATGAGCTCTTAGTTTGGAGTGCCGTTGAGCCTGACACCTATTCCCTTTCCATTACCGTAAAGGTTAAAGCTCCAAGAGAAGAAGGAGTCTTAAAGGCTTTAAAGACTGTAGACGACTTTTTAAGGAGGACGGGACTTCCTTACAAAGGGGGAAACTTTGGGGTGTGGCCTAAGAGGGAGTGGAATCAGGAAAAGAGGGAATACGAGTTTAAAGGTTTTGTAGGGACTGCCTCTTACACCTTTTACCTCTCCTCCCCTTCTTTACAGCTTGAAGTCTTTAAGGCTTTAAGGGACGCAAAGGAGCATGCCGACTTTATCTACGAAGTCAACAGGGTGGGTTGGGAGCTCTCTTACGGGAAAAAGCAAGAAGTTTTGGCCTCTTTAAAGTTGAAGGCCTTAAAGGAGGCAAAGAGGGAGGCTAGGGAGTTTGGAGCTCTCCTTGGGCAAAAATGTAAAATCTCTGAAGTAGATTTCTCAAATTCACCCTTTCCCGTTTATAGAGTTCTTACTAAGGGGATTGGAGCTCCCCTCCCTTCAAGGGAGTCAAAAAGGATAGAAGTAAGAGCTTTACTTAAACTTAACTGTGAGTAGGAGGTAAGAGATGGTCATAGGAACGCCTCTTGGCTACAACGCTACGAAAGTTCTCCTCCTTGGAAGCGGTGAGCTTGGCAAAGAATTCGTCATAGAAGCGATGAGGTTAGGGATAGAAGTTGTTGCAGTTGACTCTTACCAATTTGCCCCTGCCCAGCAGGTTGCCCACCGATACTATGTAATTGACATGAGGGACGGAAGGGCTTTAAAAAACGTAATCTACAGGGAAAGGCCAGACTTTATAGTTCCGGAGATAGAAGCTATAGATACTGATACCCTTTTAGAGCTTGAAAAAGAAGGCTTTAATGTTGTTCCAAGCGGTAAAGCTGTGAAGCTTACTATGGACAGGATAGGCATAAGGAAACTCGCAGCAGAAGAGCTTGGACTTAAAACTTCTGCCTACAGGTTCGCTACTACCTTTGACGAGTTTAAAAAGGCCGTTGAAGATGTTGGCTACCCTGCAGTGGTTAAGCCGGTAATGAGCTCTTCAGGTAAAGGGCAGAGCGTAGTTAGGGAGCCTTCACAGCTTGAAAAGGCTTTTAAGTACGCTAAAGAGAACGCAAGGGGAAAGGGAAATGCCCTGATAGTAGAAGAGTTCATAGACTTTGAATTTGAGATAACCCTCCTTACTGTAAGGACTAAAAATCAGGGAATACTCTTTTGTGAACCCATAGGCCACAGGCAGGTAGAGGGAGACTACCACGAAAGCTGGCAACCTCAACCTATGAGCGAGACTGCTTTAAAAAGGGCAAAGGAGATGGCAGAAAAGGTTGTAGAAGCTTTAGGAGGCTACGGGATATTTGGTTGTGAGTTCTTCGTTAAGGGGGACGAGGTCTGGTTTAGCGAAGTCTCACCAAGGCCCCACGATACTGGGATGGTTACTATGGCAAGTCAAAACATGAGCGAGTTTGAAATACACCTAAGGGCGATTTTGGGACTGCCAATTCACATTGAGCTTGTCTCTCCGGGGGCTTCCTACTGTTTCCACTCTAAAAAGGAGGGAGTGGCACCTTCTTACAGGGGAATTGAAGAGGCTTTAAAGGAGCCTAACGTCTGGGTTAGGATTTTCGGCAAGCCTACTACCAGGCCGAAAAGGAGGATGGGGGTCGTAGTTGCCAGAGCTCAAAGCGTTAGCGAGGCAAGGAGGAAGGCAAGGGAAGCTGCAGCTAAGATAGAGGTAATTGAAAATGGCTAAAGAAGTTGCTACTTTCGGCGGCGGCTGTTTTTGGTGTCTTGAAGAGGCTTTTAGTAATTTAGAGGGGGTTATTGAGGTCGTGCCTGGCTACGGAGGGGGAGAGCTGGAAAACCCCACTTACGAGGAGGTGTGTTCCGGCACTACCGGACATGTAGAGGTGGTTCAGGTAGTTTACGACCCAAGTAAAGTTTCCTATAAAGAGCTCCTTATAACTTACTTTACTTCAATTGACCCTACAGACGGCAAAGGTCAGTTTGCAGATAGGGGAAGTCAGTACAGGCCCGTTATCTTCTACCACAATGAGGAGCAGAGAGACTTGGCTCAGAAGGCGTTAAAGGTTTTAAGAGAGAGTTCCCTCTTTAACGGAGAGATTGCCGTTTCAGTTGAGCCCTTTAAAAACTTTTACCCTGCAGAAGAGTATCACCGTAAGTATTACTTAAAAGAGCCTTTTAGATATCTTTACTATAAGGAAGCTTCAGGTAGGAAGGCTTACTGCCAGGTTGTTTGGGATAGGAAGGGTGGAAGGAGGCTTTTGGAGGAGGGACTTTGAGCTCCTTTAAAGCTTATGCCCTTCAATTTGAGAGTAAACCTTGCTCATTTAATTTAAACTACTCAACTCTCCTTTCCCTTTTAAACTTTGTAGAGAAAGGTTCTTTGGTTGTCGTTCCTGAAGTCGCGGCAACAGGTTTTTGCTATTCAAACTTAAAAGAGGCCGTTTCTTTCTCTGAAAAGGTGTTTGGGGAGCTCCTAGACTTTTCCAAGGGGCTCTCTTTAACCGTCGTCCTCACTGGCTTTGAATTAATTAACGGTAAGCTTTTCAACTCTGTAAAGGTTTTTGATAGGGGAAGGGAGCTCCTTTCCCGTGGGAAAGTAAAGCTCTTTAGGCCCGGAGGAGAAGAGGAGTTCTTTGAGAGAGGAGACTTAAGGAGCTTAAAGGTTGTTGAAACCTCTTTAGGGGTAGTTATTGCGCCTTTAATTTGCTTTGAGCTCAGGTTTTCGGAAGTTTTAACCTCTTTAAAGGAGCAAGGTGGAGAGCTCTTTACCGTTTCTGCTCAGTGGGGAAGGGCCAGGAAAGAGCACTGGGAGTGTCTGATTAGGTCAAGGGCTATAGAGTACCAGCGTTTCTTCGTAGGGGCCAACGGAAGCGGTAAGGAAATGGCTGGAAGTTCCATGATTGTTGACCCTTGGGGAAGGGTTATTTCTTACGGAGGAGACGCTTTAGGGATTGTAGAGGGGAAGATTTCCCCCTCGGTAATAGCCCAAGTTGAGGCTAAACTTCCCCTTAACAGTTAACTTCAACTATGTTCCTGTGGATTCCCAGCTTCTTTTGCTCAATGCCCAAGGCAAGTCCTATTAGTTGGGGAACGTGTAGAACCGGTATTTTAAAGCTCTCTTTAACCTCTTTTAGGGCGCGGCTTTGGTTTGCATCTAAGTTCATGTGGCACAAGGGACAAGGAGTTATAATACAGTCTGCACCGCTCTTTTTAGCGTCAATTAAGTTAAGTCCCGTTAAAAGGAGGGAGCCTTTAGGGTTGGGCCAGAAGGAGTGGAAACCGCAACACTCAAGCCTCCTTTTCCCTAAAGCTACTTCACCTCCAAGGGCTCTTATTATCCTCTCAAGGGAGTTTGGGTTCTCTGAAGGTTCAAAGCCTAATATTTCGTAAGGCCTTACAGTGTGGCAACCGTAGTAAGGGTAAACCTTCAGCCCCTTTAAGGGTCTCTTTACTTTTTCCCTTAAACCTTCCTCTCCCAAATCTTCAAGGACTACCCAGTGGAAGTGCTTAACTTCAACTTCTCCTTTGTATTCCAGGTTAACCTCTTTTAAAAGTTCGTTAACCTTCTCTTTAAGTTCCTCGTCGTTGTCAAGGAGCCACTTTGTCTTCCTTAAGACCAAAAGGCAGGTGCTACACACCGTTATTATCGTCTTGAAACCTTCCCTTTCGGCAATTGCGAGGTTCCTTGCGTTTACTGCTAGGTCAACGGCCTCTTTTACTTCCTCTAAAACTCCTGCTCCGCAACAGCTAAACTGGGGGAGCTCTACGAGCTCCAAGTCTAATTCTTTAGCAACTGCTACCGTTGACTCGTAAAGCTCCTTTGACGCTCCCTTTGCTGCACATCCTGGGTAAAAGGCATATCTTCCCATTACTCAACCTCCATTGCAACTTTAATGAGCTTTACCAGGCTCTTGTGCTCTTTAATTGGCTTTAAGATTGGGGAGTGGGCTTTACCCTTTAACAACATCTTTATCCCTACCGGAAGGTTCTCTATAATTCCTTTAATTCCTTTAGTTCTAAGGGGTAGCAGAACCTCGTTTAGGGTTCCCGACTCAAGGAGGGACTTGTAAAAAGCCTCTACGTGGCGAGCTCCAGGGTTGTCTTTAAGCCCTACTTCAATTGAAATTCCCCTTAACTTCATTATGCCGTCAACAGGAGCAATGTGCTTTGGACATACATCTGCACACTTTTCACACCTTACGCAGTTCCACATGTTGTAGGCGTAGCCTATTTTTGCCCTCTCTCCTTTTAAGGCGTCCCTCTTGTCAACTGCGAACCTGTAAAGCCTTGCAAGCTGGAAAGGACCTCCGTACTTTTCGTCTATGTTTACTGCCGTGCAGGCGGAAAAGCAGGAGGTGCAGAGAATACAGTCTGTAAACTTATCGTACTTCTTTAGCTCCTGCGGCAGTACTTTACACTCTTCCTCTAGAGTTTGAGGAACAACTTTAGGGTCAGGTATTAGGTAGGGCTTTAACTCCTCCATTTTCTTTAGTGCACCGTCCCAATCAACTATTAAGTCCCTTATTACCTCCATGTTGTCAAGGGGTTCAATAGTTAATGTGTCCGTTTTAAACTTTTCAAGCTCTGTAATAACTTGAGTTTTACAGGCAAGTTTTGGAAAGCCGTTTACTTTTACTGAGCAGGAACCGCAAATTGCACTCCTACAGAATGCACGGAAAGCGAGGGTAGGGTCTATCTTGTCCTTTATCTGTTGAAGGACTTCAAGGAGAGTCATTCCCTTGAAGACTGTTAGCTTAAACTCTTGGTAATAAGGTTTTGTATCCTTTAGAGGATTAAACCTCTTTATCCTGAAGGTTGCCTCTCTCTTTTCCATTACTGTTCCCCCTTAGTACTTCCTCTCTTCTGGTTTAAACTTCGTTATTACAACGGGTTTCCAGGAAATTGAGAGCTCCCCGTCTTCCCTCCTCTTTATTACCGAGTGTTTCAAGAACTTCTCGTCATCCCTTTTAGGGAAGTCTTTTCTAAAGTGAGCTCCCCTACTCTCTTTCCTTTCCAGAGCTCCAAAAGCTATAGTTCGTGCCACTTCTACCATGTTTAAAAACTCTAAAGTCTGCTGAAGGTTCGTATTAAATACGCTGGACCTGTCGTAAACTTTTAACTTTTGGGCCCTTTCTCTTATCTCCTCAACTTTCTCAATGGCCTCCTTAATTCCCTTTTCCTCTCTAAATATCCCTACTCCCTTGCTCATTGCGTCGCTTAGCTGGTTTCTTAGCTCTGCTAAGTTCTCCTTTCCTTCTCCGTCAAATAGGCTTTTGATTCTTTCTTCTTCTTCCTTTACGAGGGACTCTTTAAAGGGTAAGAGCTCCCATTCTCCTACGCTCTCTGAGGCGTCTTCTCCTGCAATTTTCCCGAAAACGACTATGTCAAGAAGAGAGTTCCCTCCCAGCCTGTTTGCTCCGTGGACGGATATACAAGCGCACTCTCCTACGGCGTAAAGGCCTTTTATCTCCGTTCTTCCAAACTTATCTGCGTCAATGCCTCCCATAGAGTAGTGGGCCGTAGGCCTTACGGGTATTGGTTCTTTAATGGGGTCAATCCCTTCAAAGTCAATTGCCAACTCCCTAATTTGTGGAAGCCTTTCAATTATCTTCTTTCTTCCCAAGTGTCTTAAGTCAAGGTAAACGAACTCGTTTCCCTCCTCGTCCTTAAACCCTCTTCCCTCCATTATCTCTGTCTCTATTGCCCTTGATACTAAGTCCCTTGGGGCAAGCTCCAATTTCTCGGGAGCGTACCTTTCCATAAACCTTTCTCCCTTTGAGTTAATTAAATATCCTCCCTCTCCTCTGGCCCCTTCCGTGACCAAAATTCCGCTTCTCCTAAGCCCCGTAGGATGAAACTGAACAAACTCCATATCTTTTAAACCAACTCCTGCCCTTAAAGCCATTGCAACGCCGTCTCCAGTATTGCCTAGGGCATTAGAGGTTCTGTTCCAGTAAATCCTTGCGTGTCCGCCGGTAGCGAGTATCACGGCTTTTGCCCTTATCCCTTCTACCTTACCGTTTCTCAAGTTTAAAGCGGTTAACCCTGCCATCCTCTCTCCGTTGTGGACCAAAGAGAGGACAAACCACTCGTTTAAAAAGTGGACTCCAAACCTTATACACTGCTCATAAAGGGTTTGAAGCATTACGTGGCCTGTTTTATCTGCGGCATAGCAAGTTCTGGGAAAAGAAGCTCCTCCGAAAGGCCTTTGAGCTATTTTCCCGTTTTCTAACCTTGAAAAGGGAAGCCCCATGTGCTCCATTTCCCTTATTATCTTGGGAGCCATTTCACACATAAGCTCTACCGCATCCTGGTCTGCCAGAAAGTCGCTACCCTTTACGGTATCGTAAGCGTGCTTTTCTGGACTGTCAGGTGCCACGTTGCCTAAGGCAGCATTTATTCCTCCTTGAGCTGCTCCTGTGTGGGAGCGGGTAGGATAGACTTTACTTATAACTGCAACTTTTAGCCCCTTTTTCCTGCTGGTTTCAAGCGCTGCGTAAAGTCCCCCTCCTCCGGCTCCCACAATTACTATGTCGTAAGTAAGCATTCTTCTTCCTCCATTCCTTTTATCATTTATTTAGATTTTACTAAAGTGCTGAAATAACCTGGTAGATGTGAGTTAAGGTTCTTCTTAAGTTAATATTTTGTAAAAATTTTGTAAAATTAAAACTTACTTATTGTTAGCGGGGGTTGTAAATGTTGGAGTATGACATAGTGATAGTTGGCGGCGGCGGTGCAGGTCTTTACGCTGCCCTTTGGGCTGCAGAGAATACGATACTTAAAGTTGCCGTAATGACCAAAGTTTACCCGACCCGTTCTCATACCGGCGCTGCAGAGGGAGGAATAAACGCAGTTTTAACCCACTCTGTTGGTGATAGCCCTGAAGCCCACGCATACGATACGGTTAAGGGAAGCGATTTCCTTGCTGACCAAGATGCCGTTGACATTATGTGCAAGATGGGAGCAGCGGTTATCTACGACATAGCCCACAGGGGAGTTCCCTTTTCCAGAAGGCCTGACGGAAGGATAGCACAAAGACCTTTTGGTGGAGCCTCCTTTCCCAGGACTTGCTACGCTGCCGATAAGACCGGTTTTTACATACTTCAGACTCTCTACGAGCAGTGTTTAAAGAATAACGTGACCTTCTTAAATGAGTGGTTCTTGCTTTCCATTATCCACAACGGCGAGAAGGTGGAAGGTTTAACTGCTTGGGATATTAGAAACGGCGGGGTTCACTTGATTAAAACCAAGGCCGTGATACTTGCAACTGGAGGCCACGCAAGGGTTTACTGGAACAGGACCTCTAACGCCCTTGGGAATACGGGAGACGGAACAGCCGCTGTTTTAAGGGCAGGTCTTCCTGTAAAGGATATGGAGTTTATCCAGTTTCACCCGACAGGTCTTGCAAAGACGGGTATTCTGGTTACAGAAGGAGCTAGAGGCGAAGGAGGGTACTTGAGGAATAAGGACGGTGAGAGGTTTATGAAGAGGTACGCCCCTGAGAAGATGGAGCTTGCTCCAAGGGACATAGTTGCAAGGGCAATACAGACAGAGATAGACGAGGGGAGAGGTTGTGGCCCTAACGGAGACTATGTGTGTTTAGACTTAACCCATCTTGGAGAAAAGAGGATTAACGAGAGGCTTCCTCAAACAAGAGAGCACGCAATCCTCTACGAAGGGGTTGACCCTGTAAAGGAGCCTATACCTGTTGCTCCAACGGCCCACTATTCAATGGGAGGAATTGATACGGATAAACTCGGTAGAACTTCCATCAAGGGGCTTTTTGCTGCCGGTGAGTGCGCTTGCGTTTCCGTTCACGGTGCAAACAGGTTGGGAGGGAACTCCCTTCTTGACGTTCTCGTTTACGGTAGGCTTACTGCTCTTGAAGCTGTAAAGTACGCAGATGAGGCTAGCGATACCCAGCCTTCGGCGTCAAAGCTAAAGGACGATGAAAGGAGAATTCTAGAGCTTATGGAGGCTAGTGGAAAGGAGAGTATGCCAAAGTTAAGGAGAGAGCTTGGTGAAGTTATGATGAAACACTTTGGCGTCTTTAGGGAAGAGTCATCTATGAGGGAGGGGCTGGAGAAGATTTATGAAATAAGAGAAAGGGCTAAGGAGGTTAAGGTTTACGATACTAGTAAGAAGTTTAATACAGACCTTATTTCCGTTTTAGAGTTTTTAAACTTGGTTGAAATTGCGCCTGCTATTGCCCTTCCTGCAATTGAGAGGAAAGAGAGTAGAGGCTCTCACGCCAGAAAAGACTACCCAAAAAGGGACGATGAGAACTTCTTGAAACATTCAGTAGTTGTGAAGGGTGAGGATGGGGAGCTCTCCCTCTCTTGGAAGCCCGTAGTTATAACCAAGTTCCCTCCGGAAGAGAGGAAGTATTAAGGAGGAAGTATGGAAACCGTTAAACTTGAAGTTTTCAGATACGACCCGGAAAAGGACAAAGCTCCTTATTTTAAGGAGTACGAGGTTCCCGTTGAGGGAACTCTTTTAAATGCCCTCCTTTACATAAAGGACAACTTAGACCCTACTTTGGCCTTTAGGGCTTTCTGTAGAAGCGAAGTGTGCGGTTCCTGCTCAATGAAGGTAAACGGTAAAACAAAGCTTGCCTGTAAAACCCCGATGAGAGAGCTTTATGAAACTTGGAAAGGGAAGCCTTTAAAGATAGAGCCCTTAAACCACATGAAAGTAATAAAGGACCTGGTGGTTGACATTGATAAGCCGATAGAGAAGATGAAAACTTTAATTCCTTGGCTCGTTCCTGACCCTCGGGTAGTTCCTACTGACCCTATGCACGAAAGTATTATCTACCCTGAAGAGATGAAGGCCTACAAAGACCAAATTCACTGTATGCTCTGTTTTTCCTGTTATTCTGCCTGTGAGGCTGTTGAGGATAACGAAAGGTACAGGGGGCCTTTCGCCTTTTCAAAAGCTTACAGGTTTCAAGTTGACAGGAGAGACATAGAGACTGCGAAGGAAAAGAGGATAAGGTATGCCATATCTGGAGGACTTTGGAGCTGCGTTCAGTGCCAGAAGTGCTTGTATGTCTGTCCTAAGGGGGTAAAGCCTGCTGAGGATATACAGAACTTGAGAGGACAGGCGGTTAGAAAAGGCTTTACGGATAAACCGGGAGCTAAGAAGCTTAAGCACTTTGTTGACTGGATTTACGCTACAGGTCAAATTAACAGGCTTTACCTTCCTGAAGAGGTTTACGGTAATAGGGAAGCGAGGGAGAAGCTTACCAAGGCTTATGAGAGTATGGGAGTTGAGGTCTGGGAGGTTCCCAAACCTACGAAAGGTCTTATGAAGTTTAGGGATATTTACCTTGAAATCCTTTCAAGGGAAGAGAAGGCCTTGGAGCTTGACTTTTCTCACGTTAGGAAGATTGACAAACTTGTTAGCGATGTTTTTAAGGCAGACATCTGCACCATAGTTGATAAGGTCCACCAAAAGGAGGAGAAGACAAAGGGGCTGATAGGGAGGCTGAAAGAGCTCTTTGGAGGAAGCGATGGTTAAAGTAGGTTTTTATCAGGGTTGCTGTTTTCAGGGACAAGATGCTCACATGTTTGAGACTATGAAGGAGACTTTTAGGAGAATTGACGTTGAACTTGAGCTTTTAGAAGAGACTACCTGCTGCGGGGGAAACACTATTGATGAAGAGAACAGGAAACTCTCTTACGCTATAAACGCTAGGAACATTGCCCTTGCTGAAGCTAAAGGCCTTGATATGCTTGTTTCTTGTAATACCTGTTATATGGTAATAGCAAAGGCTAAGTTGGCCCTTGACAGGGACGAAGAGTTAAGAAGAGAGATAAACAACCTCTTAAAGGAAGAGGGACTTGAGTACAAGGGAACCAGCAAGATATATCACCTCCTTGATTTCTTCAGGGACGTTGTAGGATACGAAAAGATAAGAAAAGCGGTAAAAAGGCCTTTAAAGGGGTGGAAAGTTGCCGCTTATTACGGCTGTCATGTCCTTTATCCTAAGGAAGTTGCTATTGACAATAGCGATAACCCCTCTTCCCTTCAGGAAGTTTTGAAGGCTTTGGGAGCGGAAGTTATTGACGACTACGAGCACAAGGATTCTTGCTGCGGCTACCACTCTTTCTTTACAGACAAGAGTATGACTTTAAAGAAGTTAAATAAGATTTTGGGAAGCGTTAAAAAGGTAGGAGCCGACATAGTTGCTACTCCCTGTCCTCTTTGCTTTAAGTCTTTTGACATATATCAGACAAACATGGAAAAGCCTCCGATGGTTCCCTCTTCTTTCTTGCCTGAGTTAATGGCTTATGCCTTTGGTCTTGATAGGAAGTCTTCAGGACTTGCTCACCACTTGGTTAAAGTGGAGAAGGAGTAGCTCCCTCCTTCTCCCTGTAATACTTGCATAATTCTTTTAAAGGGCACTTGCTACAGACAGGTTTTCTTGCTTTACATATTTCCCTTCCAAGCCTTATTAGGTTGTAGTGGAGCTCCCTATTAAAGTCTCCACTAAAGTTTTCCTCCATAAACTTTGAGATTTCTTCGCTTTTCCAGTTTTCAGGGAATATGCCAAGCCTCTTTAAAACTCTTTTACAGTGGGTATCTATAGGGAAAGCGTTTTTCCCAAAACCAAACGTTAGTATTACCCTTGCGCTTTTAGGCCCTATGTAGGGAAAGGACTTTAAAAGTTCTATTGCTTCTTTATCTGGAAGTTCCTTGAGTTTAGGTTCTAGCCAATTCCAGTTCTTAACCAACTCCTTAATTGCCTTTAACTTCTGGTTGAACATGCCACAGGGCTTTACTGCTTTTATTATCTCTTCCTCGTTAAGTGCCTTTAACTTTAACAGCTTCCCTCCTGTAAGCTTTTTCAGGTTCTCTAAACACTTAAGGGCGTTCTTATCGGTAGTATTCTGGCTTAATACTGTGAAGATAGCCTCTTCTAAGGGAGGCCTGTTTGGATTGTAAGGGGTGGGGTAGGTTCTTTTTAGTGCTTTATATACTTTCTTGATTTTCTCTTTTAGCTTTCCCGTTTCCATTTTAACCTATAAAACCTGCAAGTTTTAATGCCTTTTCTAGGTCCTTTTGAAACTCCGGCTCTCCTCGTCGGTTCCTTAACAGGTATGCCGGGTGAAAGGTGGGGATGACTGCTACCTCTTTCCCGCCAACCTCTATTTTGTGCTCCTTGCCCCTTATCCGTGAAATTGGGGTCTTTTCAGGAAGGTTAAGTATCGTCCTTGCTGCAAAAGCACCTAAACAGAGGATTACTTTAGGCTCTATTAGCTCTATCTGCTTTTCAAGAAAGGGGTAGCAACTCTCTATTTCGTCAACTTCAGGGTTCCTGTTGTTTGGAGGCCTACACTTTACAACGTTCGTTATGTAAACTTTCTCCCTGTTTACTCCGTAGAGGTTAAGAAACCTGTTTAAAAGCTGTCCAGCTCTGCCTACAAAAGGCCTTCCTTGAATGTCTTCCTGCTCTCCCGGAGCCTCTCCTACGAACATTAAGTTTGTTTGAGGGTCTCCTTCCCCGAATACTACATTATTCCTCGTTTTACAGAGCCTACAGGCACAGCAGTTCTTGGCTTTCTCTTCAAGCTCTTTTAATTCCCTTAACTTATCCCTTTCCATCTCCTTTTCTCCCTTGAGCCTTACTTCTTCGTACCCAAGGAGCTCCAGGAAGTTAACAAGCTTTTCTAAGCTCATTCTTTAAAACCTCTTCCTTTAGCTCTCCGCTGTAAACCCAAGTTGTTGGCCCTTCTAAGAAAACTTCGTCCATCTCGTCGTTAAAGTAAACTTTTAGTCTTTCTCCGCTTCTTACCTCAACTTCAATTGGAGGTCTTAGCTTGAAGACCTTTGCTGCTATTAGGGCTGATGCGACGGCTCCCGTTCCGCAGGCAAGGGTTTCTCCTTCAACTCCCCTTTCGTAGGTCCTAACGATTATCTTGTTTAGTTTAACCTCTACAAAGTTAACGTTCGTTCCCTGGGGCAGGAAGAGGGGAGAGTTCCTTATCCTCTTTCCCAACTCCTCAACGTTTACCATATCTACAAAGTCAACGAATATGACCGTGTGGGGAACTCCCGTGTTTACAAAGTGAGCCTTTAACCCTTCTACGCTTAGGTTAAAGTGAAAGTCTTTTGGAGGGGTAAGCATTACTTTAACGGAGCTCCCCTTTACTTCTGCTTTAACTATACCTGCTAGAGTTTCAACTTTCATACTCTCAGGAGCTATTCCCTCTTCAAAGGCAAACCTTGCAACGCACCTCATTCCGTTTCCGCACATCTCTGCTTGGCTTCCGTCGGCGTTAAAGAACTTCCACTTAAAGTTCGCTATTTCTGAATCTTCTATTAAGATGAGTCCGTCTGCTCCTATTCCCTTTCTCCTTGAGCACAGGAGTTTTACTACTTGGCTCTGGCTTAACCCTGAGCAGAACTTGTCAAATTCCCCTGAGAGGTTGTTTATCACTATGAAGTCGTTTCCCGTTCCCTCCAGCTTTGCGAACTTTAACGGCATTAAGTTTCCCTCCAAACTTGGGGTAAGAGAAATCGCCTTAGTTTGCCTATTCTGGTCCTTGGGAGCTCCCTGTCAATAACTTTAAACTCCTTAACCTTCTTGTAAGGTTGCAGGTGTCTTGTTGTCCTTTGGAGCTCCTTCCTTATAAACTCTCTAACTTCTGCAACTCCCTCTTCTAGAAGGAGCTCAAAATCGGGCCTTATCAAGGCTTTTAACTTTCCTTCGTCGTAGAAGACTCCAACTTCAAGGATGTAGGGGCTCTTTAGTATTTCAAGCTCAATGTCTTCAGGGTAAACATTTTTCCCGCTGTCTAAGACTATTACCTCCTTTGCCCTTCCGGTTATATGAATAAAACCCTCTTCATCTATGTATCCAAGGTCTCCGGTGTAAAACCAGCCGTTTTTTATTACCTTCTCTGTCTCTTCAGGCTTGTTGTAGTAGCCCTTCATAACGTTGGGGCCTTTAACGAGTATTTCCCCACTTTCAGAAACTTTTACCTTAACCTCGTTAACTGGAAGGCCTGCAGAGCCAATTTTCTTCCTGTTAGGCCTGTTTACTGAAATTAGGGGAGAGGTCTCCGTTAAGCCGTATCCCTCTAATAGGTTAAATCCCATAGCTTCAAAGTCTTTCCAAACCTCCTCGCTTAGCTTGGCTCCGCCGCTAATCATAAACCTTAAGTTCTTACCTACTTTTTCGTGGACTTTTGAAAAGAGCTTCCTTTGAAGGGGTTTTGAACCTAATTTCCTGAAGAGTTTAAGAGCTCCCAGCACTGCCTCCCTTTTAACTTTCGGCAGCTTGTTTATCTGTGCCATTATGTTGTGGTGGATTACGTGGTAGAGTTTGGGCACTCCAACCATAATTGTTATTTTCTGCTCGCTCATAGTTTCAAGAATGTCTGTTGGAGTAAGTTTCTCTATAAAGACTAAGGGGATTTTCAAAGTTATCGGGAGAAGGACAGTTGCCATTAGAGGGTAGGTGTGGTGAAAGGGGAGGATTGCTATAAACCTGTCGTCTTCTCTTAAGAAGCCTAAGCTTTCAACTGCTCTTACGTTGTGGTCAAGGTTCCCTATGGTTAGCATTACCCCTTTAGGGTTTCCGGTTGTTCCGGAAGTGTATAGGATTACTGCAACCTCGTCTTCTCCCCTTTCTTTAAACTCTAAGGGAGCTCCTGTGTTTTTAAGGTCTGAGTCAACGTTAATTAGCTTTATGTGGTATCCTATTTTTTCAATAGCCTTTTTTGCTTTCTGGTAGTTGTGGTTGCTGGTTATTAAAAATGTAGGTTGAGAGTCCTTTAAAATGTTAAAGAGCTCCTCTTCAGACAGGAGGTAGTCAACGGGAACGGCTATTCCCCCTTTAAACAAAGTAGCGTAAAAGGCAGATATCCATTCAGGCCTGTTTTCCATAAATATTGCTACTCGGTCTTCACTTCTTAAACCGTTAAGGGACTCTTGGAGAGTTCTTATCTGGTCTTTAAGGTCTTTAAAAGTTAAAGGGAAGTAATTCCCCTTCCTCTTCCCTATTAAAATCTCCCTTTCAGGCTCGCTCTTTAGGTTGTCGTAAACTCTCTCGTAGAAGGTTCCCATTTTCCCTCTTATAGAAGGTCTATTATCTCCCTAATGTCCTTTTTCCTTTCCTCTATTATTTTGTAGAGCTCCCTTGCCCTTTTCTTTGATATGTTCTTCTCCTTAGGGATTTCCAGAACTTTTACCTTTAAGTATTTCGTTAGAGTGTCTATCTCTATTTCGTCTCCCTCTGAGACTTCTCTTGAGGCCTTTGCCGTTTTACCGTTAATTTTCACCATTCCCTTGTCGCACAATTCCTTGGCTAAGCTCCTTCTCTTTACTATTCGGGAGCTCTTTAAAAACAGGTCTATCCTCAACTCTCTTTTTCCTCCTTATGTTTGAAGGAAGTGAGAAGAGCTTTAAGAGCAGGGACATAAAGGAAGCCGTAAGGAAGCCTGAAAAGAAGGAGAGAACTATTACGAGGAAGAGTTTTGTGTGGAAAGTCCCCACAAAAGGGACAGAGACGTTAACGTCTTGGAAGTTCTGAAGAGCAAATAGGGAAACCCCGATAACTATTGCTGCAACTATTACCGAGTAAACGGTTTGTTTAAAAGTCATTTCTTCCCCTTAAAAAGTTAAGTATAGGGCCGTTAAGCCTACTACCATAAGGCATATGAGTAAGACTATCCCGTTTAAAGCCATAGAGATTCCGTGGAGTTTTAGGAACTTGTTGTAGAGCTCTTTATTAGAAGTCCTGTAAAAGTCTGCCTTTAAAAGGGAAGCTTTGGGAACGATAACCAGCCCGTTTATAAAGTTTAAAAGGTTTGCCACTAAAAGGAGCAGTAGGTTAAGCCACCCTATCGGCGTTAAAGAGCCCTTTGTTAGTAGGTAGAAAGAGACTAAAGCTATAGTTCCTAAGATGTATCCTAAGAGGAAGTACTTAGGGAATACCGCTCCAGTGTACTTTCCTGCCTCTTCTTTGGGAAGGATTTTAAAGGCTAAGGGAGCTCCAATTACCGTAAAGAAAAAGAGGCTTCCAACCCAAAGGCTAACAGAGTAAAGGTATAAAGATTTTAGCAAGAAATACATCTTACCTCCTTAAGTTATAGGTCTGTCCACTTTAACTCTATTGCGTCAACTGGGCAGTTTTCAACGCACAGTGCACAGCCGTTGCACACTTCAGGCCTCATCACTACGGCCTTCTTTAAGCTCATCTTCAAGACCCTGTTAGGGCAGACCTCAACGCATATCTTGCAGCCTATACACTTTTTATCGTCTATGTAGGGAATTACTTTCAAGTTCTTTCCTCAGTTTAAACGCCTTTACAGTGTTGTAAAGGAGCATCGTTATCGTCATTGGGCCTACTCCTCCTGGAACGGGAGTTATAGCCGACGCCTTCTCCTTTACCCTTTCAAAATCAACATCTCCTACGATTTTACCATTTACCCTGCTAATTCCAATGTCTATTACTACCGCCCCTTCTTTAACCATGTCCTCCTTTATGAGCTTTGGAACTCCCGTTGCTACGCAGAGGATGTCGGCCTCTTTCGTATAACTTTTAAGGTCTTTAGTGTGCACGTGGCATACGCTTACGGTTGCGTTGGCGTTTAAGAGCATGTTTGCCAGCGGTTTCCCTACTATGTTGCTGTGGCCAACCATTACTGCGTTTTTCCCTTGGAGCTCTATCTTATACTCTTTAAAGAACTCCATTACCCCTGCAGGAGTGCAGGGCATAAGTCCTTCCTCGTACAGTCCCAGCACGCACTTTCCCAAGTTTAAAGGGTGAAAGCCGTCAACGTCCTTTTCAGGGCTTATGTAGTTTATAACTTCTCTGCAGGATAGACCTTCTGGGAGGGGAAGCTGAACGATTATGCCGTCAACTTCGGGGTTTTCGTTTAGCTCCTTAACTATTCTGTTTAGCTCTTCCTGAGAGGTGTTTTCAGGGAGTCTTTTATCTATTGAACTTATCCCTACTTTCTTACAGGCCTTTATCTTGTTGTTTACGTAAATCTCACTTGCCGGATTGTTCCCTACTAGGACTACCGCTAAGGTGGGAGCTCTCTTAAACTTCTCCCTTATCCTCTCTACCTCTTCCTTCAGCGAGGACCTGATTTTCTCAGAGAGTTTCCTTCCGTCTAGTATAACTGCCATCCTCCCCTCTCTCGTAAAGTTGATATATCCTCCTAAAGCTCTTTACTCCTTCTTCTCCAATCTCAAAAGTAATTGCACAGAACTGAATCACTTGGGGTTTTTCGGGAACTTTAAACCTTGTAGGTAGCTGTTTTAAAAACCTCTCAAGCCCTCCTTTAACTTCCATTCCTATAATGCTGTTTAGAGCTCCGCACATCCCAACGTCTGTAATGTAGAGGGTTCCCTTTGGAAGGAGCCTAAGGTCTGAAGTTTGAACGTGGGTGTGCGTTCCGTAAACTACTGTGGCCCTTCCGTCTGCGTAGAACCCAAAGGCCTGCTTTTCCGAAGAGGCCTCCCCGTGGAAGTCAACTATTGCAAAGTCAAACTCTTCCTTCTCCACTATAAGGTCAAACACTTTGAAAGGGCTTTCAAGACATTCCATAAAAACCCTTCCCATTAGGTTGACGATTAAAACCTTCTTGCCTTTGACTTCAACCGTTAAATATCCTCTTCCGGGAGTCCCTTCAGGGTAGTTGGCAGGTCTTAAAATAGGGTACTTATCTATAAACTGGAAGATTTCCTTCTTGTCAAAGGTGTGGTTTCCTCCTGTAATTACGCTTACGCCGTAAGAAAGGAGCTTACTTACCACTTTCTCTGTTAGTCCAAACCCGCCGGCTGCGTTCTCCCCGTTTGCAATTACCAGGTCAAACTCCTTTCCCTCTTCCTCAAGCCAGAGTTTAAGAGCTCTCCTTCCTGCCCTTCCAACAACATCACCTATTACTGCCACTTTCAACTTTGAGCTCCTTTAAAAGCCATTCTGCCTGTTCTTTCAACTTTAGAAGAGTTGAGGTGTTGCATATTAAGAAGTCTGAATAACAGAGTTTTTTAGAGTAGGGAAGCTGAAGGGAGTCTCTCCTTATAGCTTCCTTTAGTCCAAATCTCCTTGAAGCCCTTAAAAGCCTTTGGCCTTTATAGGCAAAGACTAGAACTATCCTATCAAAGAGCTCCTGCCAGCCATATTCTATTAAAACTGCAGCTTCTATGAAAGTGAGAGCTCCTAAACTCCTTTCTTTCTCCCTTTTTATCCTTTCCTTAATTAGGGGATGGGTTATTGAAGTTAGCATATCAAGCTTTTTCTTGTCTTCAAATACTATCTTTGCCAGCTTCTTTATGTCTATGTTTTTACCTTTTAATACTCCCTTACCGAAAGCTTTAACGACCTCCTCAAAGGCTTCCTTCTGAAGGACCTCTTTGCCTATCTCGTCTGCGTTAAGGACTTTAAATCCCTTTAGCTTTAAAATCTGAGATAGGGTACTCTTCCCTGAACCTATATTACCCGTTATCCCAACTAACATTTTTTAAGCTCTCCTTTTTCCTTAAAAAGCTCTCAAAGATGGGTACAACCATAACCGCTACCGGAACTGCAAGGACAATTCCCAAGAAACCTCCCAAATATCCCCCTACGAAGATTGAAAGTAGTATTAAAATGGGGTTTACCCCAGTTGTTCGGCTCATTATTAAAGGGTAAATCAGGTTTTCAATTCCTACTTCCGTTAAAAACACTATTAAAACTCCGAATAAAGCCTTCCAGCTTCCGTTGTCAAAAACTGCAAGGAGCATGGAGGGAATCAGCCCCGAGAAGAAGCCTACGTAGGGAATCATGTTTAGTATTCCAGAGATAAAACCTATCAGGATAGAGTACTTTATGCCAACTATGTAAAGACCTACACTTATGTAAAGTCCAACAAATAGGGCTACTCCCATTTGGCCTATTAGGTAGCTTGAGAGGGAGTCGTGGACCTTTAAAAGGAGCTCTTTAAGTTCTGTTTCAATCCCCTCTGGAGCTAAAGCTATGTAAACTTTAATAATTTCTGAGCCGTTTTTTAAAAAGTAGTAAGTTAAAAAGGGAACGAGGAAGGCGTTTACTGCTATGGAAATTGCCGAGAATACACCTGAAAAGAGTTTAGATGCAATGTCCCCTATTGGAAGGTTTCCAATTTGGGAGTAAATGCCCTTTATGATTTCTTGAAAGCTCTGAAAGTTAAGGTGAAGTTTCCCTACTAAGTGTTTGCCAAAGAGCTTGTACATAAAAGCGTCAAGCTTTTTCCCTAAAGAAGGGAGGTAGTTTATGAAACTTTGAACCTGCTCTATTACCGTTGGAAGGACGATAAAGAGGGCAATAAGGAATGCCATTATAAGGGTTGCTACCGTTAAAAGGGCCGACAAAGTTTCTCTTTCTTTGGTTATCCTCTTAAAGTAGTTAAAGAGTGGCCAAGAGATGTAGGCTAAGGAGGAGGCTATAAAGAAGGGAAGTAAGGCCGTTTTTAGCAGGAAGAGGAGGAAAATTGAGAGTAATAGGCTGAGAAATAGGTAAATTTCTGCTTTATACTTACTCACCGTTTAACTCCCTTATCCCCCTTAAACTGTAGCTTATGGCAGAAGCTATGGTCAGCGCTGCCGTTGTTAGGTAAGTATATTGTAAGAAAGAGTAGGGGATTTTGTTAAAGTTTAAGTGGAAGAGGGTAAAAAAGAGCGTTAGGAACTGGGAGAGAGCGGTTAGCTTTCCCAGTATGTTTGGTTTGACCTTTTCAATCTTGTTGAAGGTTGCTAAGAGCCAGCCTCCAAAGAGCAGGAGTACGTCCCTGCTTATTACTATGGTTGTCAGCCAAGGGGGGATTACTTTCTCTATATATGAGAGTATGAAGAAGGCTGAGTCTATTAGTGCTTTGTCTGCAAGGGGGTCCATTATAACCCCTATTTTCGTCGTCTGTTTAAGTTTTCTTGCCAAAAAGCCGTCTAAAGCATCACTTAAGGCTGCAGTTGTGAATATAATAAAGGCTAGACCAAACTTGTGGTAGAGTGATGCCATAATGAAGCCTGGAATTAGAAATACCCTTGTTAAGGTTATCAAGTTGGGAATGTTTAGCAACTAAGTCCTCCGGAGGTTCCCTTGAACGAGCTTTTTGTTAGGAACTTAATTTTAAACTTTTTAAGCGAAGATTTGGGGATTAGTGGGGATTGGAGCTCCCTCCCCCTTAAAGGTAAAAGATTAAAGGCTGAAGTTATAGCTAAGGAGGACTTTATCCTCTGCGGTTCTCCTTTCTTTAATAAGGTTTTTGAGCTTTTAGGTGGAGCTCCAAAGTTTCGTTGGAACTTTAAGGAGGGAGATAAGGTTTCAAAGGGCTCTGTAGTCTGTTCTCTTGAGTGTGATGGTTCTTCTCTCCTTTCTGGAGAAAGGACTGCTTTAAACCTCCTTCAGAGGTTAAGCGGAGTTGCTACAAACACCAGAGAGTTTGTTGAGCTGTTAAGGGGGAGCTCTATTAAACTCCTTGATACAAGGAAAACCACTCCCGGTTTAAGGCCCCTTGAAAAGTACGCAACGAGGGTGGGGGGAGCTCTAAACCACAGGTGGGGGCTTTTTGACGCCGTTATGTTAAAGGACAACCACCTAAAGGCTTACGGAGGGGTGAAAGAGGCGGTTTTAAAGGTTAAGAGCGCCCTCCCTATTACTGCTAAGTTAGAGGTTGAGGTAGAGAGTTTTGAAGAGCTTGAAGAGCTCTTAGAGGTCGTTAACCTTGTTGACCTTGTTATGCTTGATAACTGGGAGTTGGAGAAAGTTCCTGAAGCCGTAAAGCTGATAAGGGAAAAGAGCTCCTTCGTGAAGGTAGAGCTTTCCGGAGGAGTAGATAAAGAGAGCCTTCCCTTTATAAAGGAGCTCCCGATAGACTTTGTCTCTACCAGTAAACTTATAACCTCTGCAAAGTGGGTTGACGTAAGCTTGGAGGTTCTATGTTGAACTCTTTAAACCTGTTAGATGCTTTGATTCTCATAACTTTAGGTTGGAACTTAATAAGGGGTTTTAACAAGGGCTTTGTTGAAGAGCTCCTTTCCATACTGGGAATCGTTTTAAGCGTTTACGCTGCTTACCTTTACGCTCCAAAACTCTCCTACCTGCTACTTAAGACTAAGGCTTCTACCGTTATAGTTCTAACAGGCTTTACTGTCTTCCTTTTCCTGTTTTCTATTTTTAAGCTCATAAGCAGTTTTATAGACTCTAAAGTCTCTAAGAGCTCCTTAGGTTTTTTGAATAACTTATTAGGCACCCTTTTTGGAGTTTTAAGGGGAGTTTTATTCTCTTCCCTCTTTGTTTTTGCCATATCTGCTCTCTTTCCAGAGAGCTACCTCGTTAAAAAGTCTTCTCTGGGAGGTCTCTTCGTTCCCGTAATTAACTACTCCTTTAAGCTACTAGACGGGGAAGTTGAAAAGAAGTGGAAAGAGAACTGGAAGTCTGCGGCACCTGTTTTGACCAAAAACTGGGATAGATTTAAGGAGGAGCTCCTCCACAGGGGAGGAGCAAGGGGATAACTACTTAAGCTTGCTACCTACATACTCAATAAGGTCAACCAGCCTGTTTGAATATCCCCACTCGTTATCGTACCAAGCAATTACCTTTACGAGCCTTTTGTTTATAACGTCAGTTGAGAGGGCGTCAACTATGCTTGAGTGGGGGTTCCCTAAAAAGTCAATTGATACTAAAGGCTCCTCACAGTATTGAAGTATTCCCTTTAACTCTCCTTCTGCCGCTTCTTTTAAGGCAGCGTTTACCTCTTCCGGGCTTACCTCTTTTTCAACTAAGCAGACAAAGTCAATTAGTGAAACGTCAGGAGTTGGAACCCTTATTGATATTCCGTTAAACTTCCCTTTAAGCTCTGGTATTACGAGACCTACAGCTTTTGCAGCTCCCGTTGTGGTAGGAACCATATTAACCGCTGCGGCTCTTGCCCTCCTTAAGTCTTTGTGGGGGGCGTCAAGGAGCCTTTGGTCCATAGTGTAAGAGTGGACGGTAGTTAAGAAACCTGACTCTATTCCAAAGTTTTCAAGGAGAACCTTTGCAACAGGAGCAAGGCAGTTTGTAGTGCAGGAGGCGTTTGATATTATGTTGTGATTTTCCGGGTCGTAGTCTTCTTGGTTGACTCCCATAACTATCGTAATGTCCGGTTCCTTTGCGGGAGCAGATATAACTACCTTCTTAGCTCCTGCCTTTAGGTGTTTAGAAGCTCCTTCTCTATCCCTAAACCTCCCTGTAGATTCAAGGACTACGTCAACTTCAAGCTCCTTCCAGGGGAGCTCTTGAGGATTAGGGTCTGCAAATACCTTAATTGCCTTTCCTCCTACAATTAGCTCATCTCCTTGAGCGTAAACTTCCTCGCTGAACTTCCCGTGGAGAGAGTCATACTTTAAAAGGTGTGCAAGGGTTTGAGCGTCGGTTAAGTCGTTAATTGCTACAACTTCAATGTTTTCACTTTTATGGGCTATCCTGTAGAAACTCCTTCCGATTCTCCCAAACCCATTGATAGCTACTTTAATTGCCATAGCTCCTCCCTATGTATTGTTATAGGTAAATGATAAACTTTTGAGACTGAAATTTCAAAAAAATAAAAAGGAGAGGTATGAAGGGCCTTTTCTTGGGGATTTTCCTATTTCTCCTTGGATTGGTCGTAGTTTTTGGCCTAATCGCCCTTAAAGAGAGGCGTAGAGCTTTAAAACTCCTAAGTGAATTAAGGAAGGAAAAGAGAGCTAAACAGGAAAAGCCTAGAGATTCCTCAAAACTCCTCGGAAGGGCCCTTTCCTTAATAAGGGAAGGCATCGTTATTATGGACCCTTACGGGAGGGTGGTGTTTACGAACAGGTTTGCAAGGGAGCTCCTTGACATAAAAAAGGAAGACTTGGGAAAACCCTTTTACCAGGCCATAAAGAACTTTGATGTTGTCTCTCTAATTAATGAAGCCTTTAGTGAAAAGTACCGAGTCTGGAAAGAGAAAAAGCTAAAAGACAGGTACGTTCAGATAATCTTTGGTTCAGACATGGACGAAAAAGTTCTTCTCCTTATTGACTTAACCCCTATGAAGAAATACGAAAACTTGAAAAGGGACTTTATTGCAAACGTTTCCCACGAGCTAAAAACTCCCCTTTCGGCTATGAAACTATCCCTTGAGACTTTAGAAGAGGAGTGTAAGGGAAATCAAAAGGCGCAACTTTTCATATCAAAGGCTATTGAAAGGGTTAGTTATATGGAGCAGTTGATAGAAGACCTTATTACCCTTTCTCAGCTTGAGAGCGTTAACTTCCACGTTAAGTTTGAGAGTCTGAAACTCCTTCCCTTGGTTAAGGAAGTTTTAAGCGCCCTTTCTGACTTTATAATTAAAAAGGGAATAGTGGTTGAGATAGAAGTTCCAGAGAAGGCCCAAGTTTACGCAGATGCGAACATGCTATTTGCCGTTTTGAAGAACTTAATAGACAACGCTATAAAGTATAACAGAGAGGGAGGAAAGGTAAAGATTTCCTACAAGGAGCACCTTAACGAGTTTGAGATAGAGGTTTGCGATACTGGAATAGGGATACCTAAATCACACATACCTTTTATATTTGAGAGGTTCTATAGGGTGGAGCGTTCCCGCTCAAGGAAGTCGGGGGGAACGGGTCTGGGGCTTTCAATAGTAAAGCTTGCCGTTGACAAGATGGGGGGTAAGGTAGAGGTTGAGAGTAAAGAGGGAGAGGGAACCTGCTTTAAGGTTTTCCTACCTAAGGGGAGGTTGTGATATTATTACCGCCAAGTTAAAGGTTGGGGGTAGTATGATAAGGTTTATCCTTACTTTCCTCTTTGTTTTCTCCTTTATGACTTCCGCTTACGGAGCTCCTAAAGTCGTGGAGAAAGTTGAAGTTATAGGAAACGAGTCTGTCCCTAAGAGTACTATCCTTTACTACATTTCAGAAAAGCCGGGAAAGCCCTTTTCAAGAAAGGCGGTTGCAGAGGATATTAGAAGGCTCTTTAAGCTTGGGTACTTTGAAAACATCTCTGTTGACGTAGAAGAAGGTAAAAAGGGCGTAATACTCAGGTATTTTGTTAAGGAAAAACCGATAATTACCGACATCGTCTTTAAAGGTAATAGGGCAATAAGTTCTAGAAAGTTGAAAGAGGAGCTCGGCCTTACCTCTGAAGAAGAGGAAAATAAAGAGATAAAAAAGCCGCTTGATTATAAGTTCTTAGACCAGCTTAAGAACAAAATAGAGGAGCTCTACCTTAAAAAAGGCTACCTGGGAACGGAAGTTTACTACACGATAGAGAGGGTTTCTCCTACAACGGCAGTTGCAACTTTCGTTATAAACGAAGGTAAAAAGGCTAACGTCTGTAAGGTAGAGATAAGGGGCAATAAAAGGGTAAGCTCCGGTGAAATTGAGAAGGTCTTGATTACTAAACCTAAGTCAATACTGCACTTGAGGTTTAGCTCTCCCCTTTCCCAATCTAACTTGGTAGAGGATGTAAAGAGGATAAGGGAGCTCTACTACAGACTCGGCTACCTTGATGTTGAAGTTGGTCAGCCTGAGGTCAAGAAGATAGGTAAAGAGTGCTATGAGGTAATCTACCCGATTCTTAAGGAAGGAGAGCCTTACCGTTTCGGAAAGATAAAGTTTAAGGGAAATAGGCTCTTTTCAAGGGAAGACTTCCTGAAACTCTCAAAGAAGTTAAGGCCCGGAAAGCGGTTTAACAAAGAGGTGATTAATCAAGTTGTAAGGAAAATTATCAGGAAGTACGGGGAGCTCGGTTTCATATTTGCAAATGTTGTTCCTGAGATAAAACTTCACCCTCAAAAGCATACTGCTGACGTTGTATTTGTCATATATGAAGGTAAGAGGGCCTACGTTAGGAGGATAAACATAGAAGGCAACGTAGCTACCAGGGATAGAACTATCAGGAGAGAGCTTGACCTATACGAAACTGGAATCTTTAATACGGTTAGACTTGAACGCTCCATAAGGAGGCTCTTTAACACCGGCTACTTTGAAAACGTTGACGTTAAGCCGAAAGTAATTTCCGGAACAAACAAGGTTGACGTTGACGTAAAGGTAAAGGAGAGGCTGACTGGTATGTTCTCTGTAGGTGCCGGTTATAGTTCTGTTTCTAAACTGGTTGCTATGGCCAGCCTCTCAAAGGGCAACCTCTTTGGAACGGGGGACTCAGGCTCTATTAGCCTTCAGGCAGGCTCTCGGGTCTTTGACTTCTCGCTTTCTTACAACCACCTTTGGTGGCTTGACAAACCCCAAACCCTTTCTTTAGGCCTTTACAACAACAGGTATGAGTACTTCACCTATACGAGTAAGAAAACCGGCTTTTCGGCCTTAGTTAGTAGGAGGCTCTGGGAAGACTGGAAGGTAGGTTTAGGCTACCTCATAGAGAGGAACAAGATTACCGACATCTCCTCAGATACTCCCGACATAGTTAGGGAAGAGGAAGGAACGGAAACTATAGGTTTAGCTACTGCCTTTATTTCAAGGGACTTAAGGGACAACAGGTTCCTTCCTCACAAAGGGGATTACTTTAAACTAACCTCTCAGGTTGCAGGGAACTTCCTTCTGGGAGATAAGGACTTTTACAAGTTGATTGGAGAGTACGCCTATTACTTTAACTTTAATGAGCTTCCTTTTGACGTAGAACTCCCACTAATAGCTTCAGTTCACGCTAAAGTAGGCTATGCAAGTGCTTTTGGAAATACCTCAAGACTGCCTATAGACTACAGGTTCTACGTAGGAGGAGACACGACGATTAGAGGATTTAGATGGGGAGAGGCTGGTCCTAAGGATAAAAACGGCGACCCTGAAGGCGCCAATAGGGAGTTAATCTTTAACTTTGAGCTAGGTTATGACGTTACGAGAATGCTTAGGCTTATTGCATTTGTTGACGTTGGAGGGGGATGGTGGGATAAATTTAAGCTCGGAGATATGAGGAAGTCTGCAGGTCTTGGAATGAGAGTTTTAACTCCTATGGGCCCAATTAGACTTGACGTAGGTTGGAAGCTTGACAGGAGAAGCGGAGAGAGTGCCTCCCAGTGGCACTTTGGTATGGGAAGTTATTTCTAAAGGAGGTATAAATGAGGAAACTTGGAAAAGTAGCTTTGATGACTCTTTTGTTCTCTTTAAGTTCTCCTAGTGCTTTCCCTGCTCAAAAAGTTAAGGTTTCTAACTCTTTTGCCGTTTACTACGTGGATATGCAGAGGATAATTAACGAGTCTTCAAAGGGTAAACAGGCAAAGAGTTTACTTGAGGCCAAAATAGCAAAGGCTAAGGCTAAGATAGAATCAATGAAGAAGGCCATAGAGGCTATAAAGAAGGAGCTCCAGAGCCCTGCCTTAAGCAAAGAAGCCAAGGATAAAAAGGAGACGCAGCTTGAGCAGAAAATTAGGGAGCTCCAACGCTACCAGCAGGACGCCCAAATAGAGATTGCCAACCTTGAGAAGAAATACACCGTAGAGATAATTAGCGAGGTCGTTAAGCTTATAAAGTCTTACCAGAAGGAAAACCACATCCCTATGATTGTTGAAGTGAGAGAGGCTGGGATAATAGCAGCTGACCCCAAGTATGACCTTACCTCCACCATAATTAAGCTCTACGACCAGCAGGCTGGGAAATGAGGTTAAGCGAAATTGCCAAACTGTTTGACTGCCGTTTACTAGGTGAAGATAAGGAAGTAAGGGGAATTGCCGAAATAGAAAAGGCCGGCAGTGAAGACCTTACTTTCCTTACAAATCCTAAGTATAAGAAGTTCTTGAAGGGAACAAAAGCGGGAGCACTCTTAACAGCTAAAGAGATTGAAGGGCTTAAAATCCCTCAGCTTATATGTAAAGAGCCCTATGTAGTTTTCGCAAAGCTCTTAAATATCTTTTACCCAGAATCTTTCCCTCCTCCTTCAATATCTAAAAGAGCTTCTATTTCTCCCTATTCTCATGTAGAGGAAGACTGTTATATAGGCGATTTCGTTTACGTGGCAGAAGGCGCTTACATAGGAAAAGGATGCTACATTTTCCCGGGAGTTTACGTAGGAAGAAACGTCAAGATTGGAGACGGTTCAATTATCTATCCTAACGTCTCAATTTACGATGAAACGGTTATAGGTAAGGGAGTTAGAATACACTCAGGAGCTGTTATAGGTTCAGACGGTTTCGGCTACGCCTTTAGTAAAGAAGAGAAGAGAATTTACAAGATTCCCCAAAAGGGTAAAGTTGTTATTGAAGACTTCGTAGAGATAGGAGCAAACACCACCATAGATAGGGGAACTCTGGGAGATACGGTAATAGGAGAAGGGACCAAGATAGATAACCTGGTGCAGGTTGGCCACAACGTAAAAATCGGCAAGTACTGTTTTATAGTCTCTCAGGTAGGAATTTCCGGAAGCACGAAAATTGGGGACTTTGTTACCTTAGCAGGTAAGGTTGGCGTTGCAGGCCACATAGAGATAGGGGATAACATCACCGTTGCCGCAAAGTCAGGAATTACTAAGAGTTTAAAAGAGCCGGGAACCTACGCAGGCTTTCCCGCAAGGCCTTACAAGGAGTGGAAGAAGATTCAAGCATTGATTGACCGCCTTCCAGAGCTTTACGAAAAGCTAAAGGGCTTTTTAAAGGGAAAGAGAAAATGAGAAAAGTTCCTTTTCTCTTGGCTCTTGTTCTACTGCTTTTTAGTTGTGGTGTTGGCCTTGAGGAAAAGGAGGAGAGGACTTCTTCTGAGACTGTAAAAAGTTGGCTTTATCAGCTTCAGAACATCTCTCCTGAGGAAATTTCAAAGACCGGTTTTGACTTAGTTGTAATTGACTATTCAAGAGACGGCTCTCAAGACGGAGAGTTTAAAAGGGAAGAGATAGAGGCTATAAAGAAAACCGGTAAAAAGGTCCTTGCTTACCTTTCAATTGGCGAGGCTGAGGATTACAGGTTCTACTGGAAAGAGGAGTGGAATTATAACCCTCCTCCTTGGTTGGGAGAAGAAAACCCAAACTGGCCGGGAAACTACGCAGTTAAGTTCTGGTATCCTCAGTGGCACGAGATTATAAAGTCTTATATAGACCGTATAGTAAATGAAGGTTTTGACGGCCTTTACCTTGATAGGGTTGACGAATTTTACTACTGGGCTAAAAAGGGGGAGCTCCCAGAAAAAGACCTAGCTTTAAAGATGGTTGAGTTCATTGAGGAGATTTCCAACTATTGTAGGTCAAAGCTTAAAAACTGTCTAATTTTCCCTCAAAACGGAGAGGAGCTCCTTAAATACTATCCTGACAGGTTAAATAGAGTTGTTAACGGATGGGCTTGCGAAGACCTATTTTATAACGGTTTAAATCCTGTAAGTAAAGAGGAAACAGACTATAGACTATCTCTTTTAAAGAAACTAAAAGGTAAACTCCTCCTTTCAGTTGATTACGTTTATAACGGAAATGACCTTGAATTGGTAAGAGACTATTACGCTAAAGCCGAAAAGAACGGCTTTATACCTTACGCTGCCAGCGTTGATAGGGAGCTTGATAGGATAATTGAAATACCTGGAATTCAACCTAGGAGGTAGAGATGGAATATCACGTAAAGGACCTTTCCCTTGCCCCTGAAGGGAAGAAGAGAATAGAGTGGGCAGAAATGGACATGCCCGTTTTAAGGAAAGAGATTAGAGAAAGGTTTGTTAAGGAAAAACCTTTAAAAGGTCTCGTTATAGGAGCCTGCCTTCACGTTACAACTGAAACGGCAAACCTAATGAGGACTTTAAAGGAAGGGGGAGCTCAAGTTTACCTTTGTGCTTCAAACCCCCTTTCTACTCAAGATGATGTTGCAGCAGCTCTTGTAAAGTATTACGACATACCGGTTTTTGCTATAAAAGGCGAGGATGAAGAGACCTATTATTCTCACATTGAGGAGGTTTTAAAGAGGAAGCCCAACATTACTATGGACGACGGAGCAGACCTTATTTCAACACTGCATAAAAAGCATACGGAGCTTATACCAAACGTTATAGGGGGAACTGAAGAGACAACTACGGGAGTTATAAGGCTTAAAGCTATGGCAAAGAGCGGAGCTTTAAGGTTCCCCGTAATAGCTGTAAACGAAGCTTTAACAAAGCACCTATTTGATAACAGGTACGGGACCGGTCAGTCAACGATAGACGGAATCTTAAGGGCTACAAACAGACTCCTTTCTGGCTCTGTTTTCGTCGTTGCAGGCTACGGCTGGTGCGGTAAAGGAGTGGCAATGAGAGCTAAAGGGATGGGAGCGGAAGTTATAGTTACTGAAGTTGACCCGGTAAAGGCCATAGAAGCCAGAATGGACGGCTTTAAAGTTATGACTATGGCAGAAGCTGCAAAGATTGGAGATATCTTCTGCACAGTAACCGGAAACATTCACGTTATAAGGGAAGAGCACTTTAGGCTTATGAAAGACGGAGCTATAGTCTGTAACTCTGGCCACTTTAATGTAGAGATAGACATACCAGCTTTAGAGAGGATTTCGGTAAAGAAGGAAAGAGTTAGACCCTTCGTTGATGAATATACCCTTGAAGATGGAAGGAGGATTTACCTTTTAGCTGAAGGAAGGCTGGTTAACCTCTCTGCTGCTGAGGGCCACCCTGCCTCTGTTATGGACATGAGCTTTGCAAACCAAGCTTTAAGTGCAGAATATCTGGTTAAGGAAGGGAAGTCTTTAGAACCTAAAGTTTATGTAGTTCCTGAAAACATTGACAGGAAAGTAGCGGAACTTAAGCTAAAAGCAATGGGAATAGAGATAGATACCCTAACCCCAGAACAGGTTGAATACCTAAACTCTTGGGAAATGGGAACTTAAAGCGCCCGCAATTTAGGTGGCGGAGAGGGCGGGATTCGAACCCGCGGTACGGGCTTTCACCCGTACACCCGCTTAGCAGGCGGGCGCCTTCAGCCACTCGGCCACCTCTCCTTAAAGTGGTGAGCCGGGCAGGATTCGAACCTGCGACCTACGGATTAAAAGTCCGTTGCTCTACCAACTGAGCTACCGGCCCAATTGTGGCGGAGGGGGAGGGATTTGAACCCCCGGAGGGCTGGTTAGGCCCTCAGGTGATTTCAAGTCACCCGCCTTCAGCCAGACTCGGCCACCCCTCCGCGTTGCGATTAAGAAAGATATGCTTTATGTTTTAGTATGTCAAGATTTATGGGAGGTAGCTATGTCTGTAAAGGAGCTCTTAGACCTTCTGGTCTGCCCTAAGTGTAAAGGCGAGCTTGAGTATAGGGAAAAGGAGCAGAAGTTGATTTGTCATAAGTGTAAACTTGCCTATCCCATTATTGACGACATACCAGTAATGCTTGTTGAAGAGGCTGAGGAAGTTGAGTAAGTTAAGCTTTTTCCTTTCACTCTTTATAAGTGTTGTCTTTTTGGGCTCAACCGCTTACGGCGTTTTTAAAACTTTTAAGAGGAAAAAGGATGAAAGTAAACCTTAAAGATATGACTATAAAAGAGCTAAAAAGCTTTGTTTCCTCTTTAGGCCTTGAGCCTTACAGGGCAAAGCAGATATCCCGTTGGCTTTATAAAAAGAGAGTTTCTGACTTTTCCTTTATGACTGACCTTTCTAAAGGTGTTAGGGAGCTCCTCTCAGAGAAGGCGAAAATAGACTCTTTAAAGTTAGTTAAAGTAGAAGAGTCTAAAGACGGCACTAAAAAGTACCTCTTTGAGCTTGAAGACGGAAACAGGATAGAGAGCGTTTTTATCCCTGAAGAGAGGTGGAATACTTTGTGTGTCTCAACTCAGGTGGGATGTCCTGCAGGTTGTAAGTTCTGCCTTACAGCTAAAGACGGCTTTACGAGGAACTTAACGACTTCTGAGATTGTTGACCAGTACATACAGGTTCAAAGGGATGTTGGGGAAGAAAGGCGGATTTCCAATGTTGTATTTATGGGAATGGGAGAGCCCCTTTTAAACTTTGACAACGTAAAAAGGGCAGTTGAAATAATGACTGATAAGGACATGATTGACCTTTCAAAGAGGAAGATAACTATCTCAACTGTTGGAATAGTCCCTGGCATAAAAAGAATGGCTAAAGAGTTAAACAAAGTAAAACTTGCAGTTTCCCTCCACGCTACAACAGATGCGGTAAGGGATTTCTTAGTTCCTTTAAACAGGAGGTACCCGATTTCAGAGATTATGAAAGCTTTAAGGGAGTACCCGATAGATAACAACAGAAGGATAATGATTGAGTACGTTATGTTAAAAGGAGTTAACGACTCTATTAAGGACGCCCACCGCTTGGCTAAACTCGTAAAAGGTATTCCCGTGAAAGTAAACCTTATTCCCTTTAACCCTTACCCGGGAGCTCCCTTTGAACCCACCCCTCGGGAAGGTATAGAGGAGTTTCAAAGGGTCCTGTGGAGCTATAACATTGCAACCTTTATTAGAGACTCAAGGGGGCAGGATATATCAGCCGCTTGTGGTATGTTAAGAACAAAGGAAAAGAGCTTAGCCTTTAGATAAATAACTAAATGGGGGAGGAAATATGGCTTTAACTTTTAGTGCCTATCTGTTCCAAGAGAGGGAAAAGGTTAGCTGGCTTAACGACGAGGCTATACTCCTTTTAGGTGAGATAGCCTCTGCCACTAAAGAAATAGCTGGTAAGGTTAGGAAAGCCGGACTTTTGGGAATTTTAGGAAGTGCAGGTAAGTTTAACGTCCAAGGGGAAGAAGTTCAAAAGCTTGATGAACTTGCCAACGAAATCCTAATTGAGAGCCTGAAAAACTGCGGTAAGGCCTGTCAGATAACCTCAGAAGAAGTTGAAGAGTGTCTTGTAGTTTCCGAGTCTGGCTACGCGGTAGCCTTTGACCCCCTTGACGGCTCCTCAAACATAGACGTTAACGTCAGCATTGGGACTATCTTCTCAGTTCACAAAGACTCTGTTATGAAAAGGGGAAGGGAGCTCTTAGCTGCAGGATACGTTATATACGGTCCTTCAACGATGTTGGTTGTCTCCCTTGGGAACGGAGTTAGTGCCTTTACTTTAGACCCTGAATCCGGAAATTACCTCCTTTCCCATCCTGAAGTTAAACTCCCTGAAAAGGGCAAAATCTACTCAATAAACGAGGCAAACAGGGAAAAGTGGCTAAGTAAAGGTTTAAGGGAGTTTATAGACTACCTTAAAGGGGAAAAGTACACTTTAAGGTATGTAGGCTCAATGGTTGCAGACGTTCACAGGACGCTATTTAAAGGCGGAATTTTTATCTATCCTGCAGACAAGAAAAACACTTCAGGGAAGTTGAGGCTCCTTTATGAAGCTTCCCCGATGGCCTTTCTCGTAGAGCAGGCGGGGGGGCTTGCTTCAACAGGTGAAGCAGACATACTTGATGTAGTTCCTTCAGAGCTCCACCAAAGGGTTCCCGTTATTCTCGGAAGTAAGTGGGAGGTGAATAAGTGTTTAGAATTTATAAAAGGGGAGGCTTAACCCTCCCCTTGCTTACTTCCTCCTTTCCATTTGAGCTTTCTTGCTTAGTTCTTTTACCTTCTCTTCAAGTTTCCTAATTGACGAAGTGATTTCTTTACCTTCCTTCAGATTGTCTTCAATTTTCCTAATCTCTTTAAGGAGTTCGTCGTAGGTATTTGAATAATCGTAAGCATATCCGAGAGCTTTTGCAAGTTGAAGTTCCCTTTTTGCCGCCTCAATAAGCTTTATCGCTTTTTCTTTATCACTCTTTTGGTATTTCTCTGCCTCTTTTAAGTACTGGGTTGCCTTTATAAAGGGAATTGGAATTGCTACCTCGTCAATAACTAAACTTCCCCTAATTAGAGAAAGAGCATCAAGGGCTTCATCTATTTTCCCGGCCTTTATGTATTTTTGAGCAAGCTTAACGACTTGGTCGTACATTGCCAAGGGTAGGTAAGTGGTTATAACGTCAATCTCGTCTGCTAAACCTGTAAGTATCAGCCTTGCATCTTGGACCTTTCCTTTGTTTAAGAGCTCCTTGGCTTTCTCTATCTCTTTCTCTGCTTCTTTAAGGTCCCCTGGGTACTCCATAACTACTATCTGTTGAGACAGGGGAAGCAGTTGAAGTTGAGGGTGTAGTTTTATGAGCTTTTCAATGTTTTTCTGGGCTTTGCTTAAGAGCTTTAAAGCTTCTTCCTTTTTGCCTTGGTGGAGAAGGAGAATCGCTCTATCTGTGTAGGACAGAGCCTCAAGAGCTTGATTGAAAGAGAGAGCTGCTCTTTCCCTTTTAAGCTCGCTTACTTTCTTCTGGACGCTCTCTCTCCCCTTTTCCTTGATTGTCGTTCCAAGAGCAGTTGAGGTTAATAGGGAGCTTAGAATTAGAGCGGTTAGAAGCCGTCTCATGTCCCACCTCCTTTGTTAAATTGGTTTATTGATATTAAATAATACTAAAATTTAAAGTTAAACCCTGCCTTTTGTTAAGATTTATGTAAATCTTAAATAAGGAGGGAGAGATGGAGTTTTACGACATTATCGTTGTTGGAGCAGGGCCTGCAGGTTTTAACGCTGCAAAGGCTGTAAGGGAGCTCTACCCAGACAAAAAGCT
>Ga0256833_1000247_pt1 | contig 43208 bp, 46 predicted proteins | sample 356284metaG_FD_190535 | JGI IMG/M metagenome (GOLD analysis project Ga0256833, IMG submission 190535) | Hydrothermal vent microbial communities from Mid Atlantic Ridge, Atlantic Ocean - 356-284 | ecosystem: Environmental > Aquatic > Marine > Hydrothermal vents | place: Atlantic Ocean: Mid... | reverse complement strand
TCTTGTATTCGACGTCACTCTTCGCCGATGCCCTGAGCATGGATATCGGATCTATTACGAGTCTGTTCGGAACGGATTTATCGAACTTAGCTTCGAGCATGGACTTAAAACCCTGAGTATCCACCTCGAAGCTCGTAAAGAAGAGGTCTCCGAATATAGTCCTATCTCCCGTCGGAGATGCGTCCACGAACTCTATTCCGGAAACGTCCAAACCCAACTCTTCCATGTTCTCCCTGATTTCGGCGACATCTTCGGTAAGAGACACGAACATAACTTCTTCTCCTTTCCTCAAGCCCTCCAAGAGAAACTGAATCGACAGAATGGTTTTTCCTGCACCGGGTCTTCCCTTCACGAGATACGTCCTTCCCCTTATAAGACCGCCTTTCAGCATTCTATCCAAACCCTCTATACCAGTCGAAATCTTGATCATAATTATACTCACCATAATCGATATGGATTCAAACGTTATAAATCTTTCGACCGCATCGGTAATAAGGCTTTGCAAAGCACTCTGTTCATGGAGAAGTTCAGCTACGCTAAGGCGGGAGTCGACATATTTCAGGAAGAGAGGGCGGTAAAAGCTCTTTTGGGACAGATAAAGCACGTGAGAAAAGGATTCGGTAGGCCTATACTTTTAAGGCACTATGCGAGTGTTTTGGACTTCGGAGAATTTGGACTGGCGATAACTACGGACGGAGTCGGGACTAAGATAATTGTCGCCGAAAAACTCGGGAAGTTCGACACGATCGGCATAGATTGTGTCGCTATGAACGTGAACGATCTTATAGCTGTAGGGGCGGAACCGATCGCTATGGTGGATTATATAGCGACTTTCAAGCCTGATGAGAGCGTTATGGAGGAGATTGCGAAGGGTTTGGAGAGAGGATGCGAAATGGCGGACATAACTTTGGTCGGCGGAGAAACCGCAACCCTCCCCGATCTCATAAAGGGATGGGATCTCGTCGGAACCGCAGTAGGTGTGGTGGATAAGGACAGGATCATCACGGGAGAAGACATCAAGCCCGGAGACGTGATATTCGGAATACCGAGTAGCGGAATTCACAGCAACGGATTGACTCTTGCAAGAAAGGTTATAGAAAGTGCCGGTTACAGCTACACCGACGAATTCGAAGACGGGAAGAGTATAGGGGAGGAACTCCTGACTCCGACGAGAATATACGTTAGGGAAGTTTTAGAGATCGTCAGAAATTACGAAGTCCACGGAATGGCTCACATAACCGGAGGTGGTCTGCTGAATCTGAAGAGGTTGAAGAACGTCAGATTCGTAATAGACAAACCGCTGAAACCGCACAGGATTTTCAAATTCATACAGGAGCTCGGGAACGTAGATGACGTGGAGATGTTCAGGACGTTCAACATGGGTATGGGATTCGCAATCGTAATGCCGAAGGACGGGGCTAAAAGGTTGGAGAGGGCAGGAATAACGGACGGAAGGATAGTTGGATACGTTGAAGAGGGAGAAGGGGTCTTCGTCAAGGATTTGAGAATTGATTAGCTTTCGACCTCCTTTTTTAGCATCTTCTGCCTTTCTTTTGCGGTATATCCTGTCAACTCCTCCAAAAATCTGTTATAAGTCTTTATGGTTTGAACGGCCACATCTTCTGGCACGTTGGGGTTGGTCTTCGATTCGGCGTAAAGCTTCTTGTCCTTTATCCACAACCTCAGTTCCTCTATGGCTCCGAACTTTACGATGTAAACCTCTCCATCCTTCTCGAATCCTCCGAAGTGCTTCACTATTAGCTCTTCCAATCTCTCCTGAGTGGGCTTGTATCCTCTTTTGAACCTGTATTCTCTCATGGCGGAGAGTATGGAAAACGATAAATAAGCTTTTATCGACCGATGATCATGAACGATTTTGAGACGAAGATAATAGTCGAGAAGGTGGACGTTAGAAATCCTATTCTGATTACGAGCTTTCCCGGAATCGGACTCGTGGGGACGATAGTTTCGTCCCACTTCATAATGGAGCTCAACTTGGAGCAGATAGGAATAATAGAGTCAAAAAGTCTCCCGCCAATCGCCTCGCTCATGGACGGAATAATCCTTCCCCCCGTTAGGATATACCAGTCCGTGGATTTGGGTTTCGTTCTGATCCATTCGGACGTTCCGATAGTTCCGTATGCCGTTCATGAAATGAGTCAGAGGATTGTTGACTGGGCAATGAAGATAAACGCAAAAAGGATATTCTCCTTAGCAGGAGTAGCGACTTTCGAGGACAAGAAGAGAGTCTTTGGGGCTGCGACCACTAAGGAACTTCTTGAAGAGATAAAGAACTACGTCGAAATATTCAAGAGCGGAACTATTTCTGGAATCGCAGGAAGCATCTTGACGGAGTGCGTGGCTAAGAAGTTCCCCGGCTTGGCTTTACTCGGAGAGACTCTCGGTTTCAATCCCGATCCGAGGGCTGCGGCGGAAGTAATAAACGTTCTAAACAAGATGTTCGACTGGAACGTAAGCGTTGAAAAGCTGATAAAGGAGGCGGAGATGATAGAGGCACAGATGCAGAAGCTTGCCGAACAGGCGAGGATGCATGAGGAGAGAGCGGTTAGAAGGGAAGAGCTTCCGATGTATGGGTGATGGCCATGAGGTGTTTCGTAATTACGGGCGTTTCTAAGAGGACGATAGAGGAACTCATGAAGAGGGTGGTCAAGACTATAGAGCTAAGAAGCGCCCATAACGTCACTACCGCTTTGAAAGTGGATGTTGGAGATTTGGTGTTTCTAACTCCCACAAGACTCCACGACATAGACAGGGGGACTACGGGAATAATAGCTGAAGTCGTAGGAAAGGACGTGCACACTCATTCTCTTATCTTCGCGTCCGAAAGCATCATTCAAGAAAGCGAAATGACCGTAGTAAGGCTGAGGCTGAACGTCAGGGGTGTGGGAAGGATAGTAAAAGTGCACAATACCGGAATTCTCGACACGACTGAAGCGGATGTCGTGGAGATAAGCTACTTCGACGCTCGTTGAATTACGAATACACGTAGCTCGTGTTCGGAATTACGCCGGGCCAAGTTATGTTTGCAGAGCTCGTAGCTCCGAATCCGGTGGTGTTACCGTAGACCGTAACGAGTGCGGTTCCGTTAACACTCCAATCGCTCACATTCCAGTTGTGAACGCCGTAACTAACCGTAACGGGGTTGGATATGGTCACAGAAAACTCTATGCTTCTCTTGTGCTTCCAAGTGATCTTAACCGGAACGGCAGTATGACAGGCGATGCATGCCTCGTTTTCACTCCTCAGCATGGAACTGTTGTTGGCCTCCAAGACGAACGCCTTGTGGGCTGCATAGATCCCGGTGTCTTCCGGCATAGAAGTTAGGCCGAAACCTCCGGCGATCACATAGGAGGCGTTAATAGCAGCTTTATTAAGCGTGTTTCCGTGACATATAACACAAGTCTTGGGATTTATATTGTAATAATATATGACATGATTAATGTTGTTGTAGGCACCGTGGCAGTCCATACACCTCACCACGCTCGCCGCGTGGGCCTGAACTCCGGGGGAGTAGGATGTGTAGCTACCGTTAACGGTCGCGAACTTAAGCCCGTTGAATCCACCAGCTCTGTGACAGAGCTCGCACTTGAAGACGTAGCCTGTTTCTCCAGTGTGAGGGCCGATGTGAGCGTGCATCTCCTCGTATATATCCGCGTGGCACTTCTTACACGGAATATCGTTTCCCGTTCCGCTCAGATTGTACCAGTAGTGTTGCCCGGCAAAGAGGGAAACAGTGTTAGGTAGAACGACTAAACCTGTAGCGGTGAAGATGATCACTATGAGAACGATTTTTGATATGTTCATGATCGATGCCTCCCAAAATGTAGTTTGAGTAAAAAGTATATATTTTTTACTGAATATAATTTTGTAAATGGTAATTACTATTATCACGCGCGCAATCTTTAATTATTGATTGCGTGGAATTGGGTTATGCCTTCACCGATGGATATATACAAATTCCTTCCCAAGACGAACTGCAAGCTCTGTGGCGAGCAAACGTGCATGAGCTTCGCTTTTAAGCTGTTAAAGGGGGAGAAAAGCTTGAACGATTGTAAACCCCTTTTCGAAAAAGAGTTCGAAGAAAACAGAAGAAAACTTGAAGAGATCCTCGCGGTAATTGAGAAGGCAACTGAAACTGGACTCGTAGTTAACGAAGAGCTCTGCATCGGATGTGGAAACTGCGTAGTCGTTTGTCCCGTTCACGTTTACGAGGATCCAAAGGGAGCGGGATCGGGATATGGGGTCAAGCTCGAAAGGCCAATACTTAGAGTGGAAAACGGTAGGGTTAGAGTCGTGGATGTCGGTCTGTGCAGGAGATATAGGGATAAAATGATCTGTGTGGCCTGCAGGGAGTGTTGTCCAACTTCGGCGATAGCATTTCTGGAGGAGTTGTGATGTGGACGTGCACGGGATGTTCCTGCCTGTGCGAGGATGTGGAAATCGACGAGAATACGGTGAGGCATGCGTGTAGAATAGGTGCCGAGCTATTTAGGGGACGTTCGATATCGAGGGCGGAACCGCTCGTGGAAGGAAAAAGGACGGACATCGATTCGGCCATCGATAAAGCGGTGGAGATACTTAAGGAATCTAAGGGGGTAGCGATATACGGCCTAAACAGATCGACCCTTGAGGCTCAGAGAGAGGCCTTAAAGCTTGCGGAGAAGCTTTCGGCTTTTGTGGACAACGGATCCGAATTCGGAAGAATTGTCGAAGCGATATTCGAAGGGCTGATTCCAATCACGACTATCGAGGACGTTAGAGACTACGCTTACGTTCAGTTCTACTGGAGGTGCGATGTTCACAACTCGATGCCGAGGTTAATGGCACGGACATATTACGCGAGAGGAAAGAAAAGGCAGAGGGGATACGAAGAGGACAGGTATCTGGTAGTGGTGGATGTTAGGAAGAGTCATACCGCCATGCTTGCGAAGAAGAACGCATCATTCTTTAAAACGGAAAATGACGCCGAATTGATCGGTGAGTTCATTAAAGCTATAAGGGGGGGAGTGGCCAGTGGAGACGTTATGAGAGTGGTTAGAGAGGTTAAAAAGTCCGAATTCAACGTAATCTTAGGAGGGCAGATCGATGCTCCGATGAAATTGATTGAGGAGTTCGTTAAAGAAGTAGGATACTTCGTTCCGTTAGATTACAGGACGAACTCGATGGGATTCTTCAAGACATTCGGAAGGAGAGACGAGTTGGAAAAAATCGTCGAAGATATCGATACGTTGATAGTCGTTGGAGACGATCCGATGGACGATGTCGGATTCGATGTTATGAAGAGTATTCTCAAGCTGAAGATAATAGTGATCACTCCTAAAATTAGTTTTATTTCGAAGTTCGCCGACGTCGTAATTCCTTCTGCTATTTCGGGGTTGGAATGTGGAGGAAAAATGCTAAGGTGCGACTTCAAGGAAGTCGAACTGAAACCTCCGTTTAAGGAGGGATTTAGCGAGGAGAAGATATTAAAGAGTATTAACGGAGGTTTGTGAAATGTTAAGGTTCGCAAAATTTCTCAGGAAATTGGAAATCGAACTTACGACTTACAGGGACGGTTTTCAAGCTTCAGTTTCTGAAAGGGATAAATTTGATAAAGATTTCGTCGAAAGATCTGCTCTGATAATAATTCATCCGAATACGGCAAAAGCTTTCGGACTCAAGGACGGACAGATGGTTAAGGTTTCGGCTGGAGAGAGATCTTTGAATTTGAGAATCAAGGTGGACGAAATGGCTCCGGAAAACAAAGCTTTAATGCCTAAAAGTATTTATTCGAGCTACTTGGATTCCGATAAGGTCACTATCGAACCGACGGATGACGGGGTTACGACGCAAGACGAACTGCTCGAACGTTATCGCTAATTATTATTTAGTGTTACAAATTGAATAAAAAATAGCATCAAAAAGTTAATGATTTAAAATTTCTGAATACAAAAGGTCAGTAAATTTTATAATCTATAATGTTAAATTCGGGCAGGATGGTCATGGACATTCACCTTAACAACGTTAGAATACACATCGGAAGGATCGTAGAAGAAGACGAATGGGAACCCATGGGACCAACACCGAAACCAGACGTCTTAGACCTTCGATATTGGGATCAAAAGCTTTTAGAGAGATACGAACCCTTCTACGCGCCTATGCAGGATTTCTGCAACCTGTGCACCATGGGACCCTGTGAGCTCTCCCGCAACAAGAAGGGGGCGTGCGGTATCGACCTTAAAACTCAGAAGGCGAGGATAGTTGTTTTGGCCTGTCTTATCGGTGCTTCCGCTCACTGCTCTCACGCGAGGCATCTCGTCGAATACGTAGTTGAGAAGTTCGGTAGGGACTATCCCATAGATTTGGGAAAGGATGTCGAGATAGAAGCACCGAACATAAGGCTCGTTTTCGGTATAAGGCCAAAGACGGTAGGAGATCTGGAGGCTGTCTTGGATTACGTCGAGGAGCAACTCGTAAGGATCCTACACTCTACTCACACGGGACAGGAGGAGAGCTACTTGGACTACGAGTCCAAAGCTCTTCACGTTGGAATGCTCGATCACGTGGCGATGGAAGTCGCGGACATAGCTCAGATAGTCGCGTTTAACTATCCAAAAGGAGATCCCGATTCTCCACTAATAGAGACGGGGTTCGGTGTTTTAGATGCTGAAAAGCCCGTTATACTGATAATAGGACACAACGTCCTTCCTGCAAGAAACATCATGGACTACCTTGAAGAGCACGGGATGGAAAACGATGTTGAGGTGGCCGGTCTCTGTTGCACCGCCATAGACACATCGAGATACGATCCTAAGGCTAAGATCGTTGGAACGCTGAGCTTTGAGCTTAGGGCAATAAGGTCAGGGATTCCAGATGTCGTCGTAACGGATGAGCAGTGCATAAGGGCGGACACTCTAAAGGAATGTTCGAAGGTTGGAATTCCTGTAATAGCCACTTCGGAGGCCTCCGCGAGAGGCTTGCCGGATAAAACGAACGAAAACATAGACGTTATAGTTGAAGATCTCGCGAGCGGTAGGTTGAAGGGCGTTCTTATTAGGGATCCAGACAAAGTCGGAGAAATAGCCGTTAAAACTGCATTGGCTGTGAGGAAGAGAAAGGGAAAGAAGAAGGTATTGATGAGCAGGGAGGAGGTAGAAAACGAAGTTCGGAAATGCACTGGATGTGGTAGATGCGTCTTTTCCTGTCCGCACTGTCTTAGGATAGATGTAGCTATGGGACTTGCTAAGAAAGGGGACTTCTCAATGTTCAAGGAGATAGACAGAAGTTGCATAGCGTGCGGTAAGTGCGAGCAGGCGTGTCCTAAGGGGATTAGGATAGTGGATATAATAATGAGCGTTGGGATGGATATAAAGGTTAAGGGTAGGAGCAGGGCGGGAAGGGGGCCGATAACGGACACCGAAATCAGGAAGGTCGGTCAGCCGATAGTCATGGGAACGATTCCGGGAGTAATAGCGGCTGTCGGTTGTCCCAACTATCCCGGAGCGAGGGAAGAGCTCGGTAGCATAATTGAGGAGTTCTTGAGGAGGAGGTTCATCGTAGTCACTTCTGGATGTCACGCGATGGATTTGGGTCTATACTTCGACGAGGAGGGGAAGAGTCTATACGAGAAGTATCCCGGAGTTTTCGACGGAGGAGGATTGGTCAACGTCGGAAGTTGCGTCGCAAACTCGCACATCAGCGGTGCGGTGATAAAGATAGCGGCCATATTCGCGAAAAGACCTCTCAGGGGAAACTACGCCGAAATAGCGGATTACATACTGAACAGAGTTGGAGCGGTCGGCCTCGCTTGGGGTGCTTACAGTCAGAAGGCCGCGAGCATAGCAACTGGATTCAACAGGCTGGGCATTCCCGTAGTGGTGGGTCCCCACGCCTCCAAATACAGGAGGGCATACATAGGGAAGTTTTGGAAGGACGTCTGGTGGGTTTACGACATAAGATCGAGGAAGAGGATGAGAGTCGAACCCGCTCCGGACGCTCTTCTGGTGTGCGCCGAAACGAAAGAGGAGGCGATAGTTCAGCTTGCGAGACTCTGCATAAGACCGGGAGATACTCCGCAGGGCAGGCAGATAAAGCTAACGCACTACATAGAGCTTAGCGAAAAGTATTTGGGATGTCTGCCGGACGACTGGCACCTTTTCGTTAGAAGCGAGGCGGATTTACCCGTAAAGATGAAGGACAGATTGCTTAAGATTTTGGAAGACGAACACGGCTGGAAGATTGATTGGAAAAGTAAGAAGATAGTAGAAGGGCCTATAAGACAATACGATCCCGGATTCAACCCCACGATAGTCGAGCACGTTTACGAGAAGTATACGGGTGAAAAGTTACTGAGGTGATGGGCGTGATCGCGGACGTTCAGGTTAGCAGGAGCGCCACGACGATAAAGCCAAAGATCGTTGTGAACATGCTGAACAGAGCGAAGAGACCGGTTTTAATAACCGGAGGGGGACTTTTGAACGACGAAAGGCTCGTCGAATTCGTTTACGAACTTCAGAAGAGAGCGGGACTGGAAGTCATAGCGACGGGAGGTTCGAGCAGAGCTCTTATAGAGAGAGACGTGAATGTCAGGATGGCTGTTTTCACCCTGCACTACGTTACCCAGTTCCTCACGGACTTGCAGGAATACGATCTGTCTTTGTTCTTGGGATTCAGGGCTCCATACTACTTGTCGAGGATGCTCTCAGCTTTGAAGCACTTCTCGAACATCAACACCATTTCGATATGCGAGTGGTATCAGCCTCACGCGAAGTTCAGCTTTCCGGACTTTAGGAAGAAGGAGGAATACTACAAGGCACTTGAGGAGATTCTGGAGGTGTTGTAGTTGAGAAAAAAAGTGGAGATCCCCGAAGGAAAAAAAGTGAAGGTAAGCGTCGGAGAGGAGGAATTTCCGTTCGAAATATCTCCGATGTTCGAAGGGGAGAGGATAAGGAAGGGAGACATGTTCGTGGAATTGGCCGGGCCAAAGCAACCGGGTTTCGAGCTCGTCATATCCCTTCCGTCGGATCAGGTTGAGGATCTGAAGGCGACCCTCGTCGGTGTTGATGTCGACGAGATGGAGGAAGGAGGACGTTATCCTTTCGCTATGATATACTACATAGCTGGAGAGAAGATAGATCCGGATATAGAGCCTATTGTGGAAAGGAGGAACCACGAGTTCCAGAATTACATAGAGGGATTCATGCATATAAATTCGAGAGACACTATATGGTGCAGAATTGGAAAGAACATGATTAAAAAGGGTCTGAAGAGCCTTTTGCAGATAGCGAAGGCCACCATGTTGCTCTTCAAGAACGAGATGCCTTTCATAGAGAAGATTGAAGCGCTTTACATAACCGACAGAGAACTCGTGGAGAAGTTGCTCGAAGAGATGGCGAGGCCGATTTACGAGGAGAGAGATGCAAGGGTGGAGAAACTGCACGATGAGGATGTTGATGAGTTCTACTCCTGTTCACTCTGTCAGAGCTTTGCCCCGAGTCACGTTTGCGTTATAAGTCCGGACAGACCCGCTTTGTGTGGAGCGATAACTTGGTTCGACGCGAGGGCCGCTTGTAAGATCGATCCAGAGGGACCGAACAGAGCCATACCGAAGGGAGAATGCTTGGATCCGATAGCTGGAGAATATTCGGGAGTTAACGAGTTCGTAAAGCAGGAGAGCGGTGGGAGCGTTGAGAAAGTAAAGCTTCACAGCTTCTTCGACGCCCCACATACGTCGTGCGGTTGTTTCGAGGTGATAGGATTCTACATGCCGGAAGTCGACGGGATAGGGTTCGTTCACAGAGGTTATCCGGATACCGCTCCGAACGGACTGGCTTTCTCAACTATGGCCGGTCAAGCGGGAGGAGGGAAGCAGACGGTCGGATTTTTGGGGGTTGGAATGGCATACTTCAGAAGCAAGAAGTTCCTGCAGGCTGACGGAGGATGGTATAGGGTAGTCTGGATGCCGAAGGAGTTGAAGGAGAAGGTTCTGAAATACATTCCAAAAGATATGAGAGATAAGATAGCAACAGAAGAGGACGCCAAAACTATGGAGGAGCTGAAGGAATTCCTTAAGAGGGTCGATCATCCGGTCGTTAAAGGTGTGGTCAGGCCCGTCGATGGGAAAAAGATAACGGACGGCTGGCTTGAGGAAAAGGAGGAAGAGGAGAAGGAGGAGAGGGAGGAGGTAGAGAAGGGTCCGGAGGTTCCGGCGACTTTTCCGACTCAAATTCCGACCCAAGTTCCTCAAATTTCCGCACCCACGATAAGGCTGGTGATAAAGAACGCCAAGATATACATCGATAAGGTCGTAATTCGAAAGGTTGAAGATAAGAAGGAGTGAATCGTAATTATGGATGAAGAGAACGCTCAAAAGCTCAAAATAATTTTGAAAAACTCCAAGATATACATCGAGAGGGTGAGGTTCGAAGAGGAGTAGTATGGTCGTGATAGCGGTGACGGGGAAGGGGGGAACGGGAAAAACGGCCGTTGCAGCTTTGTTAGTCAGGTATATCTCTGAAAAGACTTCGAAAGTTCTTGCGGTCGATGCGGATCCTGATTCCAATCTCCCGGACGCTTTGGGTGTTGAGGTCGAGAGAACTTTGGGAGACGTTAGGGAACTGTTTCAAGTTAGCAGGGATTCTTTGCACGACAAATCCTCATGGCTCGAAGGAAAGATATTCGAAACAATACACGAGTTCGAAAACTTCGATCTGCTCGTGATGGGTAGGCCGGAGGGGGAGGGGTGCTACTGCTTCGTGAACAACCTGCTGAGAGGAATTCTGAAGAAGTTCATGAGGCATTACGATTACGTGATAGTCGATTGCGAGGCGGGACTCGAACACTTCAGCAGGAAAACGATAGAGAGTGCGGACTACATCATCGTAGTTACGGACACGTCGAGAAAGGGATTAAAGACGGCAAGGAAGATTAAAGAGCTTGCAAAGGAGCTTGAACTGAACTTCAGAGAGATATTTCTGGTGGGGAACAAGGTTGCTGGAGATGAGGCCAAAAGGGTCATAAAGGATTTCGCGAAAAAGGAGAACTTCGTCCTGCTCGAACTCCTTCCATACGACGAGAGGGTGGTCGAACTCGACCTTAAAGGAGAGCCGATAGTCAATCTACCCGAAACCTCGGAATTCGCAAGAAGGGTTAGGTTCATTGCAGAAGTTCTGACGGGGTGGGGGGAGTGAAGTTAGAAGATCTGATCAAGATGTTGAAGAGTTACAAGGTCGATGAGCTCGAAGGCGTCAGGATAGAGGGGGATATAGAAATAGAGATAGAAGCTCCTAACATTCTCCCGATCATTCAGGCTCTGGCATACGAATTGGGAATGGCGGCCTACCATCTGGCGAGAGCGGCTAAGGTTTTGGGATTCCCGGTGGAGCAGTTGTTCGGCGTTGAATTGAAGCCCAAGACGGAAGTCGAAGAGAAAGTCGAACTCATCGAAGCGAGATTCAAGCCTCAGATGGAGGAATTCCCCGGAAGGATAAGGGAGGTAACTTTGGGTGCAACTCCTAAGGAGGGGGGAACGAGAAAATATACGATTACCGTCGGCGGGCAGAAGAATTTACCCTTTTACGAGGAGCAACCTCATCTTCCCGTGATTACGATAGACGTTTTCGACAGGCCCGTTCCCTTCCCTAAGGCCGTTAGGGAGCATTATGAAGACGTAATGGAAAATCCTGCTGAATGGGCCAAAAAGGCCGTTAAGGATTTCGGGGCGGACATGGTTACCGTCCACCTCATAAGCACCGATCCCTTGCTCGACGACACTCCAATACATGAGGCGGTTAAGGTGGTTGAGGACGTTTTGCAGGCGGTTAAATGCCCGATAGTGGTTGGAGGTAGCGGTAACAAGGAAAAGGATCCGCCGCTGTTGGAGAAGGTTGCGGAAGTTGCCGAGGGAGAGAGAGTTCTGCTCGCGAGCGCGACTCTTGATAACGACTGGGAGAGGATTGCCAGTGCGGCAAAGAAGCACGGCCACGTCGTCTTGGCTTGGACCCAACTCGATATAAACGCTCAAAGAACTCTGAACAGATACCTCATGAAGAAGGCAGGGTTACCGCCGGAAAGCATAATAATGGATCCAACCACCGCCCCCTTAGGTTACGGACTGGATTACGCTTTCTCTAACATGGAAAAGATAAGAATAGCGGCTTTGAAGGGTGACGGAGATTTGGCCTTCCCGATTTCGAGCGGAACGACGAACGCGTGGGGTGCGAGAGAGGCTTGGATGAAGGAGTCTCCGATTTCCGAAGATACTCCTTGGGGGCCGAGAGAGCTCAGAGGGCCGATATGGGAGATTCTGACCGGCTTAACGCTCGCCTTAGCCGGAGCCGACATATTCATGATGCTACACCCAGCGAGCGTTTCCGTTCTGAAGGAAGTAATTGAGATGCTCGGCGGAAAGTCCAAGGAGAGCGTGGATAGGGATTGGGTGGGATTATGAAGGCGAAGAGTCCGCTCGACATATACAGGCTCCTCCCCCAGAAGAACTGTGGGGAGTGCGGATTCGAAACGTGCATGAGCTTTGCCGCCCACCTTTTGGACAGATCCGCAAAACCTTCACAATGCAAACCTCTCGTCGAGGCTGCGGAGAAGGATGAAAAGGCGAAGAAGAAGCTTCAGCAGATAGAAGAGCTCATAGCTCCGGAGATAGCGGAAGTGGTAATAGGAGTTGGAGAAAACGCCGTCAGGATAGGCGGTGAGGACGTTCTGCATAGGCACGAGCTCACGTTCTTCAATCCCACCGCCTTCTTCTACGACGTTCCCGATTCCCTCGAAGATAGGGAAATAGACGAGAGGTGCGGGAAGGTAGTGGAGTTCAAGAAGTTCTACGTTGGAAAGTATCTAACGATAGAGGGAATGGCGGTAAGATGCGTTTCGGGGGATGCGAAGAGGTTCAGGGATGTCGTCAGGAGAGTTTCCGAATACGGGAGACCTATGATATTGGTTTCCCTCGATGCGAACTGCATGAGATCCGCTCTGGAGGTGGTGGCCGATAAGAGGCCTCTGATATACGCGGTCACGAAGGAAAACTGGAGGGAATTTCTGAAACTCGCTAAGGAGTTCGGAGTTCCCGTAGTGCTGAGATCCAAGGATCTGAACGAGCTCAAGAGCTTGGCCGTCACGTTCAAGAAGCACGGTGTTAGGGACATAGTCCTCGATCCGGTTACGGAACCCGTTGGAGAAGGGCTTAAGGGAACCTTCGACAGAGTAATTCGGCTCAGATGCACCGCGATAAAGGGGGATAAAGACGTCGCCTATCCTATAATGATCACGCCGATCTCCGCTTGGGCGATAGAAGGTGATGAGGTAACCAAAGCATACTGGGAAACGGTCATAGCCGGAATTTTCATCGTTAAGTATGCGGACGTGATGATATTCAAGACCCTCGAACCTTGGGCGGTGATGCCTCTCGTAGTTCTAAGGGAGAACATATACACCGATCCGAGGGTGCCCGTGCAGGTCGAACCGGGTTTGAGGAAGATAGGAAATCCAGACGAGAATTCTCCAGTAATGATAACCACGAACTTCGCTTTAACTTACTACACGGTCGAGAGCGATCTTACGAGCGCTAAGATAGACTGCTGGCTCTTGGTGCTCGATACGGGAGGAATATGCGTTGAAGCCGCAGTAGCGGGGGGTCAGTTCAACGCTTCCGCGGTAAAAAGGCTGATGGAGGAAACTGGAATAGCGGAAAAGGTCAGGCACCGCTACCTGGTCATACCCGGACTTGCGGCGAGGCTTAAGGGTGCGATAGAGGATGAAACGGGGTGGAAGGTCCTCGTCGGCCCTATAGATTCGGGAAGGATAAAGGGCTGGTTGGAACAGAACTGGCCTCCTAAGAACGGGCAGTCTTAATCCAATTTGTAAACCTCCAGATCCTCGTATATCGGACCTTTCGAAGTCAGAGTGCTCTTCTTCAGCCTGAAGTCCCTCACCTCCATCCAACCGAAGTCTTCGTCCATGTACGGCTCCAAAACCTGCAGAAGTTTCCTCCTATCTTCGGCGGTAATCCTCTTAATCCTCGCAATCGTAGCATGGGCAATGAACTCCTTATCCCTCCTGAAACCCAGTCTCCTCATGGAAGCTCCTACCAATTCTGCAAGATTTGATATCTCCTCCTTCCCCTCCTCCACTCCCACCCAAATGACCCTCATCTGATTCATCGACGGAAAGAATCCTAATCCCTTCAAGTGCAGTCTAAAGGTCTCAGCCCTAACCTCTTTCAGCATTTCCTTAACAACCTCCACCCTCCTCTCGGGAACTTCACCCAAAAACATCAGTGTTATGTGGATGTTCTCCTTTTCCACTGGTTTAACTCCCCTAAACTTCCCGACCAATTCGCACAACTCGCTGATCCTTTCCCTTATTTCCTCGCTCATGTCTACGGCCACGAACAGCCTCATGTTTCCCGGTTCTCGGAAGATTTAATTTGCTTTTTGGTATCGTCGAATAAAAGAATAATTTCTTAAGCAAACCGTCGATCTTGGCAACATGAAGAAGATCGTCGTTATGAGCGGGAAAGGAGGGGTCGGAAAGAGCACGGTTGCTGCGAACATAGCCTTCGCTCTAACCATGAAGGGTTACAAGGTCGGACTGCTCGACAGCGATCTTCACGGCCCGAGCATTCCAAAAATACTCGGACTCGAAGATCTGAAGGGTTTGGAGGTTTCCGAAGGAAAACTAAAGCCTGCCGAAGTCGACGGGCTCAAAGTCGTATCCATTCAGTTCCTTCTACCATCTAAGGACTCCCCAGTAGTCTGGAGAGGGCCGATGAAGCACAAGTTTCTGGAGCAGATATTTAAGGACGTCGATTGGGGTGATCTGGATTACCTCATAATAGATTGTCCGCCCGGAACGGGAGATGAAATAATAAGCATATTCCAGCTTGCCAATCCAGATGCCGCAGTAATAGTTACAACTCCACAAAGCGTCGCAATAGAGGACGTCCGAAAAGCCATAAACTTCGCAAAAAAGGCTGTTGGAAAGATATACCTTATTGAGAACATGAGCGGACTCATATGTCCCCACTGCGGAAAGAGAATTGACGTTTTCGGAGTTGGAGGAGGAAAGAAGCTCGCGGAAGAGATGGGTGTTAAGTTCTTGGGGGAGATTCCGCTCGATCCGGAGATAATGAAGAGTTGCGAGAACGGAAAACCGTTCGTAAAGTTCGACTTCGATTCGGCTAAGGTCTTTAGGGATATCGTCGATACCCTAGTGAAGGAGGTTTGAAATGTTCGATCTTCACATCCATTCAATTTATTCAGACGGTAGCGCTAAGGTGGACGAGATAGCCAGAAGGGCAAAGGAGATGGGTTTAAAGGTTATAGCGATAGTTGACCATTCCGTCGAGCACAGGCTGGGTATGGACGAAAGCAAGGCGAAGAGGAGACAGGAGGAGATAGAGGAGGCCATGGATAGATACGACATAAAGATTCTGAGCGGTATAGAATGCGGAATTTTGCCCGATGGTGAGATTCAGCTTCCCGACTTCGATTTCGACATAATTATAGCGTCGATTCACGACTTCCTGTCGATAGACGAGTACTATTCGAGAATCACGCGTTGCTTGGAGAAGTTCGGAGATGTCGTAGACGTTTTGGGTCACTTACATTCCGAAAGGTTCGGTTCCGCCGGAAGGGACTACGTTCTCGATGTTGAGTTAATAGATCTCATGCTCGAAACCGATACCGCCGTAGAGATAAATACCTCCCACATGTCTCCCCCCATAGACTTCTTGGAGATGTGTTCGGGAAAACCCCTAAAGTATTCCATCGGTAGCGACGCCCACACGTTGGACAGAGTTGGTGATGTCAGATGGGGATTCGAAATGGCCAAGAGGTATTTTAAAAGGGGTAAACCGATTATCAACCTTTGATCTTCCTAAGTTCGAGTTCGAGCAGGATCATCGAAGCTACGGCTATACCCATAGAGACCGCGAGCATGCAACCGTAAACCCTCGTCCCGTATGCCATTACGGATGCCAAGTAAAACATCATGAACACGAGATAAGTTAGAAGAGAAGGACGCATGTTTACCGGAACGACTATCATGTTGAGGAGCTTTATGTATTGTAGCAGTTTTATCAGAACAGCGGATATTGCCAATGCCGAAACTGCCAGTGAGATGTCTATTACCAGAGTTGGTATTGAGACCTTCTCTTCGAAAATCAACCAAAGGACTGCTATGTAGAAGGGAACGTTAACGCAGTCCTTGCAAAATTTAAGTCTGTCCACCGCCATAAGCACGTTCTTCAAGAGCACTGCATTGAATACGAGTATGTAGCAGACGATCAGAAGGTCTATGTATCTGTCGAATTCTTTCAGCCAAATCATAGTTACCGACTTGACTACCAAAATCGCGGCGAGAGAAGATAAAGCGTAGAACGTCTCTTTTACCTTCCAGTTCAGCGTTGGTATCTCCTGCCTGTTTATTATCGCGAAGTTCGAAAGGGCGAGCAGAAAGCCAATTCCACAAATTATCATTACAATTACGTGTGGTATCTCCATACTGTCAATGACCACATCCCGTTAATTAGTTTTTCGAAATCAATTTTATACATGTCTCAAAGCTTCGAGCATGGGCAAGACTATTGCAGAGAAAATTCTGAGTGAAAAGAGCGGGAAGGACTGCTACGCCGGAGACATAGTCGTCGCGAAGATTGATCAGATAGCCTTGCAAGATGGAACCGCTCCACTCGCGATAAGGAGGATTAGGGAGTTGAGCAGGCCGATAGAGGCCGCAGATAGAACGCATTTCTTCATAGACCACGCCGCTCCTTCGCCGAGGAAGGAGTTGAGCAACGATCAGAAGCTCATAAAGGAGTTCGCGGAGGAGATAGGGGCGGACGTCAACCCACCGGGAGAGGGGATCATACACCAGCTCATGGTGGAGAGGTTCGTCAATCCCGGAGACCTCGCAGTAGGAGCGGACAGCCACACGTGCACTTACGGAGCTCTTGGATGCTTCGCGACGGGAATGGGATCTACGGACGTTGCAATAGCGGTAGTTTTGGGAAAGAATTGGTTCAGAGTTCCCGAAACTTTCAGAATAGAGATATCGGGAAACCTGCCAAAGGGGGTGTTCGCGAAGGATCTCATACTTCACATCATAGGCGAGCTTGGAGTCGATGGAGCTACATACAAGGCATTGGAGTTTCACGGGGAGACCGTCGATAATATGGACATGGACTCCCGGCTGACGATGGCAAACATGGTTGTCGAATGCGGAGCCAAGGTGGGATTGTTCAAGAGCGACGAGGTAACGAGGAGGTTCTTGGCCGAGAGGGGTAGGGAGAAGTTTTTCAGGGAGGTAAAGCCGGACGAGGATGCGGAATACGAGAAAGAACTTCACTTCGATGCAGACATAGAGCCGATGGTTGCGAAGCCCCACAATGTAGATAACGTTTGTCCGGTTAGCGAAGTTGAGGGAGTAGAAGTGGATCAGGTTTTCGTCGGCACTTGCACGAACGGGAGGCTTTCGGATCTGGAAGTGGTGGCGAGAATTCTGAAGGGAAGAAGAGTTAGGAGGGGCGTCAGGCTCATAGTCGCTCCGGCGAGCAGGGAGATATACCTCAAGGCTATGGAGCTCGGATATCTGAAAGTAATAGTGGAAGCCGGCGGAATAGTCGTTCCTCCGGGTTGCGGGCCTTGCGTTGGCATTCACATGGGAGTTCTCGCGGACGGGGAGGTCTGCGTTTCGACTCAGAACAGGAACTTCAAGGGGAGGATGGGAAATCCGAACGCGTTCATATACCTCTCCTCCCCAGCGACGGCAGCAGCATCGGCGATAAAGGGGAAGATAACGGATCCGAGAGAATTCCTATAGTTTCCAATACCTTTTTACCTCCACCGCCCTTCCCCCATCAGCTTCTTCCATCTCCCATCCCGGCATGCACGCGATTCCTACTCCAAAAATGCTATCGTTATGGAAGACGACGAGATCGTTCGGCCTTATTCCGTGGTAGGCTTCCCTAACACCTACGGCAAATATCGTCCCTTTAGGCTCGAATTCGTCTATTCTGATAGTATAAACTTCCTTTTTGAGAAGATATCTTGCGAATTCTTCGTATATGTCGAGCATCCCATACCTTACATCTATTCTCGCGAGCCTATTCTCAGCTTTGAGTTCCAAGTTCGGATACCTCCCCCTAACAAGGCAATCGACGGAAGGCATCTCGACCCCGAACTGATACCTGAACATGTGCTCGAACATCGAAACGAACAGATCGAAATCTACCCTTTCTACATCTTCCAAGGCTTTTTTCAATTTTCTCAGAGATTCGGAGGAAGTAATGTCATCTTCAGCCGTAAAAACTGCATCTATTCCCGCTCTCTCCACAACTCTTCTATATCCACCCGTTACGTGGGCAATCACCTTATTAAAATCCCCCTTCTCCACGAAAGCCTTCAGCTTTTCCGCAACGAACTCGACTTCATCCCCACTCCATTTCCCAGTGACCGGAACGTCGTAGTTCATCGCCGGGTAAACCATTTCAAAAACCCTCGGAACTACTAAAGGAGATGAAACTATTATTTCCTCGACACCCTTGAGCAGATCCCCCAGATACGACCTTATCCTCCTGTGAGATTTGGAGAGAGAGTAAGGTTTTCTCGCGGAGCACGGTAGGATTAAAAGCGTCTTTCCTTTTGGATAATAGCACTCCAAGGCCCTTTTAAAGAACGTCCTTATCTCAGGTCTTTCGAAAGAGTCCTCACTCGTCGGAGTTAGCTTCGATTTCTTGAAAACAGGATAATACCTCTCGAAAAATTCGTAGTTCTCGTCTGCAATTCTGAGCATAGCTGTAAGGGCGGGATCGAACTTTGCGTGAGCTTCTACGAAATTTCTCAGGTTTTCCATTCTTATATGCTCCTTAACCAACCCGATTTGTCTTTTAAGAATGAGGGTGTTGTGCTTTGCTACTTTTTCCTCATCCATGTCTTTAGGACTCGAATTCCTGCACACCTCGCAGTTGCAAGGTAAAGCTCTGAGGGAGTCTATTTCGAACTCCGCGTTTTCAAGCATGTATATACCTTCGTAAGCCTTTATGATTGGAACTATGTTGTCCACGATGTCCACACCCAGATAGATGAGAATAGGAACGTTCTTCGGCGTGGCCAATGCTGGAGTGTATAGGAGCCTTCCATCCCTCCTAAGTTCGATTAGCGTTTCCACGAGTTTCCTATGACTCAAAACCGCGAGACCAGTAGCTACGTTAATCCTCTCATCCTTACTTTTTAAAATCTCGAACCTTTTCGGATCGATTTCCTTCAGAGGATAGGGTGCCTTTCCAAAGTCTATCGGGATTTCGGGTTTTTCTGTGAAGTCGATCATTAGCGGAGTTTCTCCGAATTCAGTTCTGCAAATTCTCGCTACCCCATCCCTCTTCTCCAGCATTTCTTATCACCGCGTTTTCTGGAAGATCCTTAACGAACTTCTTCCACTTACCATTAACGATTACGACGAACTTCCTTTCCGAATGATGCTTCAGAAACTTCTTTAACCCCTCCACCGCAATCTTCAAAGCTTCGTCCTCCAAAAGCTCCGACGGGGGAATTTCGGCGTGTCCGGCCGGATAAGATTCCAGCATTTCAACCGGCACGACTCCGAAGCACGGTCTCAGGTAGAAGTCCGCCGGGTGTCCCTCATCGGATGATATTACTATTTCTTCCTTATCCGGCAGTTCAACGTTGAGCACTCTCTCGTGATGCCTCAAAACTGCCGGCCTGTAACAGCTTTCTATTCCTGTATATAGAAAGGAATGCTTCATGGAGGGGTCGAAAAGCTCGAGCAGAGTTCTGTATTCCCTTATCTGCCTCCAAGCGAACAGTAGGTTGGGGTGACTCCTTATCCTGCATTCGACGAATTCGAAGAGGTTGTTCTCCTTTATAGCCTGTTTTATCCTCTTCAACTCCTCGAAGCTTATCCATAGATTGTGTTCGGCCAGAAGTCTCGTTCTATCCTCTTCATCCATCCTCCTAATCTCTTCCGGAGTATGTTCCAAGCAGACGGGACAGGAGCAGGGGAAGTATTGAAGTTCTTCGAGCTTCTTCGTTCCATATGGTGTCAGATACCTTCCGTCCTTAGCGTATAAAGCGTATGCGGCTGAATCGAACAAATCGCAACCCAGAGCTACCGCCAAAGCGAATACCATAGGATGTCCGGCACCGAAGAGATGAACGGGAGCGTTGGAAGGTAGAACGGATTTGACTTCAAGAACTATTCTGACCAAATCGTAAAAGCGGTAGGTGTCCATAAGGGGAACAACTCCACCTATGGGATACAGGTCCGCACCGAGCTTAACTACTTCCTCTGCACTCTTCCTCCTCAAATCCGCGTGGGTAGAACCCTGAATCGGAAGGGCGAGCAACCTTTTACCCCTATCCATTTTGACAGCCTCCCTCTCCCTCTCCAAGGTAACCTCTAAATCCGATTTAGCGGTATCGTAATCCGCGTCGGGAGGAGTTGGAACGTCCAAGGGAACTATTATGTCCGATCCTATGTCTATCTGAAACCTTAAGATCTCCTCGTTCGAAACCTCCACATCCCCGTAAACCATCAGCTGATAACTTCCGCTGTCCGTCATAACAGGAATATCCACGCCCAAAAGTCCGTGAACTCCTCTCTTCAACGCCTCTTCTCTCAACTCAGGAGTCCTATATATTATGTAGGAGTTCGTTATAACTATCTGCGCACCGAACCTCTTCAACTCTCTTGCGGGAATTATTTCGATGTTGGGATTTACGACCGGCATTAAAGCGGGAGTCTCCACTTTTCCGTGAGGTGTTTCGAGCTTTGCTATTCTTCCCATAACATCCTTGGCGACTATCTCAAACATCTTCATCCCTCCGCTAGGAACATTAAACTAACGAAGAATTCTAAAAGAGCAGGCGTTAGGAGGGCGAGGTAAACGTTTCCTCCTATCATCAATGCTACGATTCCAGAAACTATTGGAATGAAAGTTATGGTGTAGCATAATACTATAACCGCCAGAGCCTTCCAGAGTCCTACGTAAACGTTTCTCGTAGCTCCCAAACTTTCCGCAATAGACAATCCGATTAGAAAGGTGGCGAAAACGGCCGGGTATATTAGGAAGGGAACAAAGTTCGGAAGCATGACCAGTGCAGAGATTCCGTATACGAAGCATCCGAATATGGTTTTGGACAACCTCAGGTGTCTCCTTTTGAACGGAAGTGTTGCCAGCAAGTCCCAAGATTCCAAACCGATGAGTATGAAGGGTATCATGGGAAGGAAACCCAAGATGATGGATGTGGCTAAAAGGGTGTCGAACGTCGTATTCGGCTTTATTATCCTGCCGAAGAGAAAAGCTTCAACGACGGGTATCGCAACTATTACGAAAAACCCCGGATTCCTCGTAACGAGCCTGAAGTCCTTCTTAAGGAATGCGGTTATAGGATTTGTTCTCCTTATTTTGAACCTCACCGCTCTGAAACTTATCCTCGACTCCACCAGAGCTTCCCTGATGGACAGCCTAAACGCGTAAAAGCTGAGGGCGAAGATTGGAAGTGATGTCAGAAGGGCAACGGGATCCATAACTCCGGAAGAGAGTAGGGAGTAGTTGAAGGGATAGACGAATCTAAATTCGTAAACCATCTTTTCGAACCCGCTTATTTTCGAAAGAAATGAAAAAATCGACGAGATTGCGTAAATTCCCACAAACGCAATGCTCCATGCTATGTAAGTTATTGTTCTCAAAATGATCGATAGAGCGGAGCCAGTGGAATACGCAACCTTTTCGTAGAAGAACTTCGCAAACCTTATGGACAAGAAAATTGAAATTATTTCAACGCTCAAAATGCATATCATAGATGGCAGAAACGCCTTGGCACCGTGATACCAAACCATTGCAATGGGAAAGGATACGGTTACGGATACCAACGGTAAATCGAAAACTCTAAAGAGCGTCATCAGCCTGATCTTCGCTATATCGTCTTCGCTCAGCGGAAGAGTTTTCAGGATTTCGAACCCCTTAGATACGAAGGTCGTCATAGTGTGAAGGAAGAAGAAGGAAACTACGAACAGCATCATCAAAAAGAAGGCGGAGACATCTATTAGGGATCGAGCGGAGTAGACACCGATCAAAACCATGAAAATCGTCAGAATTATTTTCGAAGAGATTGCGTTGATCCTGACGGACCTTACGACTTCCTCTACATTACCCCTCCTCCTCTGAACGAACTCCGAAAGGATGAGATCGTAGTAAAGAGGTTTGGATATCCTCCAGAGCTCAAGAAATCGCATCCACGATACCCCCCAAATCCTCCCCACCTACGAGCTTTAGGAAGAAATCCTCGAGCGTTTCGTCCTTAACGAGTTCGTCTATCCTACCCATAGCTATTATCCTGCCCTCGTTTATTACCGCTATTCTATCGCACATTTTCTCCGCTATCTCCATTATGTGCGTGGAGAAGAGTATTGCTCCTCCACTTTCGACGTGCTTTCTCATGAAATCTTTCAGAATTCTCGCCGATTTAGCGTCAAGCCCGTTAAGGGGTTCGTCCATTATCAAGAATTTCGGATCGTGCATCAACGCGGATACGATCGACACCTTCCTCCTGTTCCCCATAGAAAGTGTCGCTATTGGTCTGCTCATGTATTCTTCGAGTCCGAAGGCACGGGCGAGAACTTCGGCCTTTCTTTCCCCCTTTCCCCTTATGGATGCTATGAACTCGAAGAATTCCGCCGGAGTAAGGCTCTCTATAAGTATAGGCTCTTCGGGCACGAATCCTATGTCGTTCTTCATTTCCGGAGTGATCTCTTTCCCCATCAGCCTAACTTCCCCCTCGTATTCGACGAGACCTATTACGGCCTTCAGAATCGAGCTCTTTCCCGCTCCGTTCGGCCCCAGTATTCCGAATATCTCTCCAGCTTTTACTTCGAAACTCACACCCTTAACGGCCTCGAACTCCCCGTATCTTATCCTCAAGTCCCTAACCTCAAGCATGCTACCACTTCTCCCAATGAGTCAGGTATTCTATGGGATACCTCTGCCTCGGCTTGGGGAACTCGTCCGGATAACCGATCGGAATTATCGCTATGGGCCTCGCGTAGGCGGGAATGTCCAATATTTCTGAGACTTCAGCCTCGTCGAACGCTCCTATCCATACTGCACCCAATCCGAGCATGTGCGTAGCAAGAAGTATGTTTTCAACGGCAGCCGTCGCATCCTGCTCGGCATAAAGCTTGCCTCTGTCCCCGTAGACTCTCATTGAACGGGGGTAGTTCGCACACACCACTACAACAACCGGAGCTTCGGCTATAAACATCTGGTTTAGGGATGCTTTTGCGAGTTTCAGCTTGGTGACGGGATTCTTTACCACCACGAAATCCCTTGCCTGCAGGTTTCCGGCGGAAGGTGCGGCGTTTCCTGCCTTCAAAATCGTCAGAAGAATTTCATCAGGGATGGGATTCGGTTTGAACCTCCTAACCGAAACCCTCGTAAATATTGCCTCCAAGCAATTTTCGTATGCCATGAAGTTCGGAACACCTCTCGGTTTAAAGAGGTAAAGTTTAAAGGTCGGACGATTCGCCTAAACCCATGAAGCTCCTTTTGATTCACGCGGACTTCATAGAGTTCGAAGCGAAGAAGAAAACGCGGATAGCCGAACCATACGACGGAAAGGGGAAAAGAATCGAAGAATGTCTCGTAGTATTCACAGCTGTCGAGGAAGGAGACGACGATAGAGTAGTCGATAGGGCCATTGAGGAAGTAAAGGACGTGGCCAAGAAGGTTGGAGCGAATAGAGTTGTCGTTTATCCTTACGCTCATCTATCATCGAACCTCGCGCCACCCGAAAAGGCCAAAGAAGTACTCAAGATATTTGCGGAAAAGCTGTCGGAGTTCTTCGAAGTCCACAGAGCTCCCTTTGGGTGGTATAAGTCCTTCAAGATATCGTGCAAGGGACATCCTTTGAGCGAGCTTTCGAGGGAGATCAAGGCGGTTGAAGAGGAGAAGGAAGTTACCGAAGCTCTAAAGGCGGAGGAGAAGGTTAAGAGCTACTGGTTCGTCCTAACTCCAGAAAAGGAGCTAATAGAAGTGGAGAAGTTCGACTTCACCGGCTACGAAAATCTAAGAAAGTTCGCGAAATACGAGATGGAGAAGAGGAGGGCGGTGGATAGGATTCCACCCCACGTTGAGCTTATGAAGAGGTTGCAGATTGCCGATTATGAGCCAGCTTCGGATTCAGGGCATTTGAGGTATTATCCCAAGGGAAGGCTGATAAAGAGCCTGCTTGAGGAATTCGTCACGCTCAAGTGCATAGAATACGGAGCGATGGAAGTAGAAACGCCCATAATGTTCGACAGGGAGCATCCAACGCTGAGGAGGTATTTGGAGAGGTTCCCGGCGAGGCAGTATATACTGAAGGGGGACAAGAGGGAGTTCTTCCTGCGTTTTGCGGCGTGCTTCGGTCAATTCCTTATAGCACACGATTCCGTGATAACCTACAGACATCTCCCTCTTAGAATGTATGAACTGACGAGGTATTCCTTCAGGAAGGAGCAGAGGGGAGAACTCGTTGGTTTGAGGAGGTTGAGGGCATTTACGATGCCGGACATGCACACGATAGTTAGGGATATAGAGCAGGCTAAGGAGGAGTTCTTCAGACAATACGAGTTGGCCGTTGAAGTTTTGAAGGAGATCGGACTCGAACCGGAAGACTACGAGGTGGCGATAAGGGTCACGAGGGACTTCTACGAGGAGCACAAGGAGTTCGTTCACTCTTTGGTGGATATTCTCAAAAAACCCATACTCGTGGAGATGTGGGATCAGAGGTTCTTCTACTTCGTTCTGAAGTTCGAGTTCAACTTCATCGACGCTCTGGACAAAGCTTCAGCCCTATCGACCGTTCAGATAGACGTTGAGAATGCAGAAAGATACGACATAAGCTACGTGGACGAAAAGGGGGAAAAGAGACGTCCTCTAATTTTGCACTGCTCCGCAAGCGGAGCGATAGAGAGGTGCATTTACGCCCTACTTGAGAAGGCACACATGCAAGCTGAGAAAGGAATTCTGCCGATGCTTCCAGTCTGGCTTTCTCCGACGCAGGTTAGGATTATTCCCGTTTCCGAGAAATACGTCGAGAAAGCTATAGAAGTGGCAGAGGAGTTGAGGAGAAGGAGAATTAGGGTGGACGTGGACGACAGGGAGGAAACGCTGGCGAAGAAGATAAGGGATGCAGGAAGGGAGTGGATTCCATACGTGGCGGTTATTGGGGAGGAAGAGGTGAAGGGGGGTTATTTGACGGTAACGATAAGGGCGGAATCTACTTTGAAGGATCAGAAGAGGGTTAAGATGACCGTCGACGAGTTGGCGGAAAGGGTGAGGAAGGAGTGCGAAGGAAAACCGTTTAAACCTCTCCCACTCCCGATGTTGGTCAGCAGAAGACCGTCGTTCGGGTGATGGAAATGGACGAATACAAAGCCGGTTTGATGAAAACCTTCGTTCCAGCTCTGCTCGGTTGCATCGCGGGAATATTATCCTTTTTGATCACCGACGGAATAAGGGCGAGGGATCCCCTGGGAATAATAGTTCTGGTGTTCTGCATATACGCAAATAAGTTCATACTGCCGAAATTGGGAGCGAACTTGGAAGCTAAGGATTGGGCGGGGATAACTTTCATGGCCTTCGCGAGCTGGTATATAGTATGGACGATTCTGCTCAATCTTAGATAAATTTTTATTTCGAATATTATATTTCGATTTATGGATAGGCTTACTGCGGTTCTCTTAGCGGTAATAGCCGGCGTTTTGGCAGTTGCGGTGGCGATAGTCCACTTCTTCGGAATTTGGTTTCTGATAAGGCTGATACTCGGCTTTTGCTTCTTAGGACTGACGCTGGTCTTCGGAGTAATGTTCGGAATTCTGATTTACGCGAAATCTTTCAAATACGCTCTGCTTTCTTCCTTAGGACTCGTATCTTCCGTTTACGCGTTATACCAGTGCTACACGTGGCAGAATCCGATGCACGTCCTTTACATAATCGTCGCGTATCTCTTAGCCTTAGTCTTAGGAGTCTGGTGGATTTCGGAGCCGGATTTGAGCGTTTCTGAGAGACTGAGGAGTGCTACATCGCTGATGAAATCTGGAAACTACAGAGCGGCTGCGAGGAAGTTCGAGAAGAAGGGGGATTACGTTAAAGCCGCTGAATGCTACGTTAAGGTGGGAATGCTCGAATCCGCGGCATGGTGCTACGAAAAGGCCGAAAAATTCGAAAAAGCTGCGGAACTTTACGAGAAATTGGCGAGGGAGAAGGGCGAGAGCTACTATTGGAAGAAGGCATACGAGTTCTACAAGAAGGCCGGAGACAAGGTTAAGGCTGCGAAGTGCTTGGAGGAATACGCCAAAGAGGAGCCATGGTTCTGGGAGGACGTAGCAAAGCTTTACGAGGAAATCGGGATGATGGAGGAAGCTGAGAGAGCTTGGAGGAAGGCTCTGGAATATTACGTAAAGGAGGCGAAGGAGGAGGGAGTTTTCTGGAAGGACGTCGCGAAGATATACGAGAAGCTCGGTGATAAGGAGAGGGCGAAGGATGCCTGGAGGAAGTTTGCGGAATACTGCGAGAAAGAAGCTGAAAAGGATCCCGCATGGTGGAAGCACGTGGCGGAGGCTTACGAAAGATTGGGCGATACAAACAAGGCAGAAGAGGCCAGAAGGAAGTATGAGGAACGCAAGTAACATTTATCTTTTGGGCTTCCGAATCTATTTGTGGACGAAGCGGAAAGGGTGGGGAGGGTTTCAGTAACTGCGAATGTATTTCTCACCCTGATTAAAGGAATAACTGGGATTTCTGCCGGAAGCACCGCTCTTATCGCGGACGCTCTGCACTCTCTTGTGGATGTTTTGGGTTCCGCTCTCGTTTGGATAGGAATAAGGATAGCCCAGAAGCCCCCGGACGAGGCACATCCCTATGGGCATTTCAAAGCGGAAAGCCTTGCAGAGTTGGGAGTGGGTTTGATAATAATTCTGACTTCGATTTCGATTGTCGTAGATGCCGTCAACAGTCTAATATCCGGAGAAAAGCCCAAGTTCGAGCTATACGCTCTGGCAGTGGCTATAATTTCGGCTCTGTCCAACGAAGTTCTCGCGAGATACAAGATAGCGGTCGGAATGAGAACGAAGTCCTCCTCACTAATAGCGGAAGGTAAACATTCGAGAACGGACGTAATTTCGAGTCTTTCTGTTGTTTTAGGGTTGATTTTGGTTTATTTCGGATACTGGTGGGCGGATGCGGTAGTGGCGATCGCCATATCCGTGATAATCCTCCAGATGGGTGGAGAGATTATCAAGAACGCGATAGACGTTTTGATGGATAGGGTGGACGAGGAATTTTCGATGAGAATTAGGAGGATTATAGAGGGAATAGAGGGTATAAAGTCGGTCGACTTCGTCGCGGTGAGAGGGACATGGAGGAGCAGGATAGTTGAAGTCCACATAACTGTCAGCTCGGAAGTCGGAACGGAGAGGATAAACGAGATAATGGAGAAGATCGAAAGGTTGAAGGACAGCTTTCCCGAAATCATCAGAATTATACCCGTGGTAAGAGTTTCAAGAGAAATAAGGAGAATTGCCGTCCCAGTGGATGAAAACGACAACTACGTCGGAGATCTGAATGCAAAATTCTTCAAAGTAATAGACGTAAAGAGTGGGAAGTGCTGGAAAATTCGAAACGAGTTCTGGAACGCTCAGAAGATGAAAGGTTACCTCATAGCGGAACTGCTGAGCAAAAACGGGGTAGATTTGATAGTCGTTAAGAGGATAGGGGAAGGAGCTAAGAATCATTTGAAGGGTAAGGGGATAATCGTGAAGTTCGCCGAGGAGTTTGACCTCAAAGATGTTCGATTAAATGGGACTTGAGAATGTTTTAAGGAGATAACATTGCAGTAACCGTTATATTTGTCGCGGTCGTTTCCACAATAAATGGACATACTCAGCATAGTTAAGGAGGGTGAGAGGGAGAACGTCGAATTTAAGGAATATCTGACCTCCTACCACCTTAAGGAAAGCAGATTTCAGGAGCTCGCATGTCAGATGAATCACAGAATCATTATGGGAAGGGGTAAGGCCCTATACGTGATAGGCGTTTCCGACTCTGGAGAGTTAAAGGGAATAAGCGGGGAAAGGTTCGAGGAGACTCTGAGGATTTTAAAAGAGATAGCGAAAGAGATAGGGGCCGAAATAAAGTCCGTGGAGAGATACGAGGTCGGCTCTGGATACGTGGGTCTGGTGGAGATAGTTAAGAGCAAGGCGAAGGAGCACGTGATGATAGGAACTGCCGGCCACGTGGATCACGGCAAATCGACGCTCGTCGGGTGTTTGATCACCGGAAAGCCCGACGATGGAGATGGAGCGACTCGAATCTATTTGGACGTTTTAAAGCACGAGATAGAGAGGGGGCTTAGTGCGGATTTGAGCTTTGCGGTCTTCGGGTTCAAGGACGGAAAGCCCATAAGGCTCAAGAATCCCCTAAGCAAGAGCGAGAGGGCTTGGGTCGTTGAAAACGCGGACAAACTTATATCTTTCGTCGATACGGTCGGGCACGAACCTTGGTTAAGAACGACGATAAGGGGACTCTTGGGGCAGAAGATAGACTACGGGCTTTTGGTCGTAGCAGCCAACGACGGGGTTATGAGGACTACGAGGGAGCACCTGGGAATACTTCTGGCTATGGATCTTCCCGTCATAATCGTGATAACTAAGATAGACATGGTTTCCGAGGAGAGGGTTGAAGAGGTAATAGGGCAGATTTCGAAGTTGCTTAAATCCGTCGGCAGAATCCCCTTCGTCGTAAGGGATTTGGAAGACGTTAAGAAGGTTTCCAAGATCATCGGAAGGGGTTTGATCGTCCCCATTCTTAAGACGTCCTCGATAACGCTTGAAGGATACGATCTGCTCGAAGAGCTCCTCTTCAGACTTCCAAAGAGAGGAGGGAAGGGCAACGACTTCCTGATGTATATAGATCGGATATACAAGATAACGGGAGTAGGAACGGTCGTAAGCGGTAGCGTAAAGTCGGGGGAGATAGAGGAGGGTGACGAAGTATTCATCGGGCCTTTCAGGGACGGTAGCTTTAGGAAAGTGAGAGTTCTAAGCATGGAGATGCATTATTACAGGGTCAGCAAGGCGGAAGCGGGAGACATAGTCGGAATAGCTCTGAAGGGTGTGAGGTTCGACGAGTTGAGGAGGGGAATGGTTCTGATGAAGAAGGAGCCTTACGCGGTCTGGGAGTTCGAGGCGGACGTTTACGTCTTCAGCCATCCGACGAGGATAAAGAGAGGCTACGAGCCGGTGATTCACATAGAAACGATATCCGAAGCGGTGGTGTTCGAGGAGATGGACAGGGAATACATGAAGGCCGGGGACAGGGGAAGGGTTAGGATTCGATTCAAATACCATCCGCAGTTCGTTTACGAGGGGCAGAAGTTCATATTCAGAGAGGGGAGAAGCAAGGGAATGGGTGAGATAGTAAAGATCGACAAGGTTATATAATTTCCTTTCAACTCTAACCCGATGGAAACGAGGGAGGTAATCCTCTGCGTTCTGATGATGCTATCGGCCGTAATTCTCACATACAGATGGCTCTCCCTCGTTCACAACGGAGTCGATTTCGTGGTCGTGTTCTTCGCCTTCCTCCTAACGTTCTCTCTCGGAGCCCTTCTGCTCAGCATGATGTTCAGGATGAGGAAGACCGTAGAAGAGCTCGAAAGCACGAAGAGGATGATAGCGGTCAACGCGGATGAGTTGGAGAAGAGGTTCGAAGCCAAGCTCGCGACTTATATGAGAGAGATGGAGGAGAAGATAGATGAGATCAAAAGAAGAATGTATAGGTGAAGCCATAGCCCGAATGTATCCCCCGGCGATATTTCTAAGCAGTCTAACCGTAACGGCGATAGCGAGCTACTTGGTTCTGAAGAACGTAGTCCTTTCGATTTTGGTCGGACTCGCTTTGGCCATTCCGATCACCCTTCGCTCAAAAGTTCCTCGGATAGGACGACCTTAGCTCCAAGCGTTTCCATGTGCTTCAAACCGTATTCGTAACCGTAGTCGTCCAAAGCCGTGGTGCAGTCCTTAAGCACCACTACATCGTATCCCCTCATCAATGCGTCCACTACGGTGTGAAGAACGCAGATGTTCGTAACTATCCCGCCCACTATAAGCCTCTCAACTCCGAGTTCCTTCAGCAGGAGATCCATGTCAGTCGCTAAGAAGGCGGAATACCTCCTCTTCCTTACGTAGTAATCCTCCGGCTTGGGATCGAGCTCTTCTATAATTTCGGCTCCTTCACTTCCCGCAACGCAGTGCTTCGGCCACATATCGAATTCCGAATCGTTTTCGAGGTGCCAGTCCTGCGTAAATATTACGGGAATCCCCTTTCCCCTCGCCCACTCTATCGCCTTCCTCAAGGGCTCGAATATATCCCTCACGTGCTTTCCGACGAAAAGTGCTCCGTCCTCGTAGCAGAAGTCCTTCTGCATGTCCACAACTACCAACGCGTCCATGGTAATATTCGGACGTCTCTGCATATATAATCATCGAACACGTGTTCGATTACAGCAATCCCACCCCCCTAATCCTGACTCCGTTCCCTTCAAAGCTTACGACATCCCCCAAAAACTTGTTTATGACGTATGCGTTGCTCTTCTGATGAAGGGTAACTTCGGAAGTCGTGTAAAACGTTTCTCCGCTCGCGACGGCTGAGAAGGGCATGATCTGATCTGCAAGATGTCTGTCGAAAGCGGCATCACACTTCAACTCCTTCAGAATTTCTTGGGCGCACTCCTCCCCTACTTTCTCCGCCCTCTTCCCCTTCTCTCCTAAAGAGCTCCCTCCCTTGTATCCGCACCACAGCGTTATCCCGCTTCCCGTCGAAATTCCCTTCCTCACCTCAACTTCTATCTCCGCCTTAAACCCTTCAAGTTCAAGGATCTTCTTCGCCGACTTCGCCTGCCTCTCCGCAACGTTCTTCGGCAGGTTCTGGCAGTGGCTTATTCCCATAACGACGTCGCAATCCTCCCTTTCGAACACCTTCCCCTCAAGCTTCGACGGGGTGACGTAAACCCTAACCACACCGCCTCCCTTCGGGTAGTAACCCCTCGAAACGAGCTCCAGTTCGACTTCCGCTCCGAGCTCCTTCAAAGCCTTAAACGTGACGTTTTTCACGTAATCCACGGGGGGAGACCACTTGACATCGGTTCCCCCTCTGATCTCGACGACGCTCTCCTTTTCCGAAGCTAATAGAGGTAGGAGGATCGTTTGAAGTATGAGCGTGACGCTCCCGGCTGTTCCGATGTCTATCCTGAATTTTCCACCCTTAAGGCTCTTGGGTTTGAAAACTATCCTCGTAGAACCGAGCTTCAATCCTTCCACCTCGGCCTCGCTTATCAGCTTTGCCGCCTCAATTCCCTTCAAGTGTTGCATCGCCAGACCCGGCTTGGGCCTGTTTGCCCTTATGTTGAAAACCTCGACCTCCTTCCCCGTCACGCACGATAGAGTTACCGAAGTTCTGAGAATCTGCCCCCCTCCCTCTCCATAGCTTCCGTCGATCCTTATCATCCGAATTTCTTGAGGTGATGAGTTCTTAGATCTTTTCATCCAAACCTTTATCTATTGGAAATTTTATTTCAATTAATGGTGCTTGAATTCATCCCGAAGTTCGAAGGAAGGAGGGTAAGGATAGTTTACGATCAAACCCATCCGGCGATAAGTCTGGCATTCCATCACATACTGCCGGAATTCAAAAATAAGAGGCTTATAATAGCCGTTTACTCCGATTCGATGTGCAGAAAGCTGAGGGAACACTATGACTTCATATCAAAGCACTCCCCGAATATAGCGAAAATCCTCGACAAAGCTTATTTCGTAAAGGTCGGCAGGAAAGACAGCGTTCCTTTCGGAAGGATATACGAATTCATTCCCGAAGATACGATAAGCAAAGAATTTGAGAGGCTCGAAATATCCGCCTGTAAGCTGAGGGAAGAAGACATAGTCTTCGTATTCGGCTTTCACTTAATGTTTGCGATCTACGGTAGGTGGATATTCAGAAAGATAATCAGGATATTCGATCTACTCCCCGAAAGGATAACTCTCATCTCCATAAGTCCATACGGTCTGCACGACTACAGCACATCGAGAACTATAGACAAGTTTTTCGACGTCGTGATCAGAATAGTTAAGGAGGAAGAGCCCTTGGACTTCGGTCAGGACATATACATAATAGGCGTCGAGGAAAGCGTTACGAGGGAGATAAAACCGGGATTCGAGAGGTTCAAGATACTGCCCGACGGTAGGCTTTCGAAATTATAGCTTGCACATAACTTTCCTACCGTTCCGATCTATCCCGTATATCTCCCTGCCCTCCTTGAGAGGAATCGCAACTTCTCCGTCCATCTCTTCGAGCGAAGAGATTCTCCTAACTTCGAGAATCTCGAAGTCGTAAATCCTGACGGCCAGAAACTCCACCCTGTCCATTTCCTCGCACTCCTTGTTTCTAAGAACTGCCGGCATTAGGTTGTATCCGTTTTCGAGCTCCTCCCCGTAAACTTCCCCGTAAAACAATTCCTGCAGAATTCTGTTGAAGAACCACCAGTCCTCCTCAACGAGTCTCTGCTTGGGATACCTCCCCAAAACGAATATCACGTTTTCGACGTTCTCCTTCTCGTGAATCCACGTGCAACCCTTGCAACTCCAGACGTATTCTCCTTGAGAGGAGAGAACTATCTCCCCTCCCAAGTCGTAGAGTAGGCACGGGTAGAAGGGACAGTAGCAGAACGTGCAGTCCTGCCCTGAGAAGTGGCATGGATAGTGCTTGCACTCGTAGTTTGCTCCGTATATCCCGTCCAAAGCCTTGAAGAGATCTATAAGCGTTCTCTCTCGCATCTCGTTCATTCAATATCACCTCAGCATCGCCACCATATCTCCCACTTTTACGCCTATATCTTCGGCCACGGGCTCGCACTTGGCGGTTAGGAGGAAGGCTATCGGTTTGAAACGGGATTCGGAAAGGCTTTCGTAGTTCGCCATCCCCTTTGCTATTATGACGTCTGCACTTTCGAGTCTTTCGAGGGTTTCCTCCGGCAGTTCTTCCTCCATTATGCCTATCGCCCCCTTCCCGTTTGTCAGTATCTCGTCCGCTATCCTGTCCACCCCCGCCTTAACGGCATCATCCAAGGTAGCATCGTTGAGTATCGGCCTACCCCTAACAACTACGGTAAGCCTCTCGCACGTCTTCTTTATCTCCTTCATGAAGAGGGTGTCTATCACTATCTCCCCGCAGTTGTCCGTCAGATAGACTACCTTCCCACCACAAAGCCTCCCTATCTCCTCAAGGTGATCTATAACCAACCCTTTAGAGAACTGAGAGTTGAAGTATTCCATGAAGTCGTCCTCCGCAACTCTATGCCCCATGACCCCGTAATCGAACGTGTTGGCTATTATCGAAGCTATCGCCGAAGCTTTAAATCTGTCCTCACGCCTTTCCACGAACTCCTTCACCTTAGGCAAGAATTTCATCGCTATTTCGTTTGCCCTCTCCTTGAACTCCTTGTAGGGATCCTCAACTCCCAAAATTTCGTAAACCCTTCTGTGCATGTGCGTGGCTATGTGGGCGTTTACTTCCTTCTTCGGATACCTCTCAGCCAAAATCCTGAGAGCCTCTTCTACAGCCTTAAATATCCTTTCCCTATCTTCCGTTACCATTCTGCATTCCATGTAAGCTCTGTTGAGAAGGCAGGAAGGACATTTCGGATGTATTTTCATGCCAGAGCCTCGATCAAACGTGTATTAAAGCTAACGGAATCCTCGAATAATCCTCCAACTCAACGACCCTCTCCCAAATCTTCATGCATCTGCAGTTCAGACCTTCGAAAGATGATTCATCTTGGGTTAAGGAGAACTCCTTTATCGCCTTGGCCACCTCCCTATCGCACCTTCCGCAGTTGTGAGGCCCTCTGCTTTTCCCGTAAGCGACGGGATCGCATATAGCCTCCATCTTCGCTTTTTTCAGAACCTCCACCGCACTCCAAAGCCACGGCGGTCTGTAAAGGCCTCTCAACCAGAGCCTTTCCAGATACGTTCCCGACTGAACGTTCGTGGGATTTATCGATACGACATCCGCCAAACCCCTTACGGCTTTAATGGAATTCAGAACGTCCCTTATCGCCTCCCCCTCCGAGAGAAAAGGAGGCTTGAGGAGGAGGTATGCCTTAACCCTTATCCCGTGAGATTTAAGGACTTTCGCGGCCCTCACGAAATCTTCAAACCTGAATCCCTTGGTTATGCAAACCTCCCTCACGAAGTCGTCTGCAGTTTCGAGCCCTATTCCGACCTCCACGATGAAATCCTGCTCCGACAACTCCTTCGCAGTCTCGTCGCTAACGAACTCAGGCCTACTCTCGACTATTAGCTTATCTATTCTTCCCATCAGTTTTTCGTAAACGAACCTCCTGAATTCCGGGGGTATCTCGTTCGAATCCAAAAAGCTTCCAGATGTGAATATCTTGACAACTCTGGCGTCGCCCAACTTCTTCAGGGAGAACTCGAACTGCCTCTTGAGGTCTTCGAACGTCACATCCTCAGAAGTGTCCTTCTTGTATCCGCACATCAGACACCTCTTCCACCGACATCCCTTAGAGCGCAGGATTACCGTCAGGCAATCCACTATCTCTCCGTCGAGCCTTTCCTTTTCCCTCCACACAGCTACAGGCCTAAATACCATTCCGATCTCCTCTTCATCCTCAGCATCTTGCCCATGTAAAGTCCTACCAAAAGTCCCGCAAGATGCGAAATGTGTGCTACGCCCGTCTGCATAGTGAACGGCAGGAATATTATGTCGTAGAGGGCGAACAGGAGTATCGCCCACCTTATGTTTATCGGGATGGGTATCGGAAATATCACGACGTTTATGTATGGAGCTATCATGGCCAGAGCGCCCATCACCCCGAATATAGCGGCAGATGCGCCTAAAGCTGGAATTTCGAGTGCGACAGGAGACTTAAGTGCATAAGCTTCCAGTAGGGCGTAAGCGATGTAGGCGAGGTTTCCGGCTATTCCCGATGTGAAGAACACCTTCAAGTAGTCGTTGCCTACCCTCCTCTCCAACTCAGCTCCGAAGAAGAAGAGGACGAACATGTTTACGAAGTAGTGCCAGAATCCGGCGTGATCGAATATGGCCGTTACGATCTGCCAAGGCATTTTCGGAAGCAATGCGGGAGTCAAAGCCAAGTAGTAATCTATTACGCTTCCGAAAAGGAGTTTTAGGAATAAGATGACGGTGCATATCGCTATTATCAGGTTGTTCCATCCGTAAGCTCCGACCTTCCTAACGGTCCTCCTTACCGGAACCGTAACCTCTACGGGCCTTTCCCTTTTGACCTTAACTGGAACGTTCCAGTCCTCGTCCTTCCTTATCCCGGGGCAGTTGTGCTTCTCTGGCAACCTGTGCTCAACGCAGAAAGTTCCTCCGCAGTATTTACACTTGTAAGGCAGATACTCCTCCTTACCACACACGTCGCATTTCGCCACCAAGATAGATTTCAATTCGAAATATTTATTTGTTTGCGTTAAACTTAAATACCTTTCACTTCGATACATCTCAGTCCGATGTATGGTCGATGTTGAGAGGGCTTTGAACAAGCTGAGGAAGGAGATGAGGTCGGGAATTTACTCGTATCTGATACTTTCAATGCTCGAAAGTGGGGAAATGCATGGGTATATCATAAGGAAGAAGCTGGAGAGGTTGGATTTCGCTCCGAGCGAGGGGGCGCTGTATGACATGCTCAAGAGTCTTGAGAGACTCGGGTTAATAGAGAGCTTCTGGGTGATGGAGAGGAGGCCAAGGAAGTGTTACAGGCTGACCGACTTGGGTAGAGAAGTTTTGAAGGAGCTTAAAGCGGAAGTGGATAGAATTTTGAGGGTTTTGGGAGGTGTCGGGAATGGATGAGAGGTTGTTTCTTTCCGTCCTCATGCTGTTGACGGGGCTGATGACCCTCGCCGTAAGGAACAGACCTAACCCATTCGTCGGGGTCAGGTTCGGATACACCTATCTGTCAAAAAGGGCTTGGAAGAGGGCGAACACGTTCGCCGGAGCTTTCAGCCTAATTTCAGGACTTCTCATGCTGACGCTCTACCTTCTCGACTTTCCGAAGTCGGTAATTTTGGCCGTATTTCTGTGTTGCGTTGCGACGATGGCCGTTCTGACGTATAGGATTGCCAAAAGGGAATACGAGATCGAAGATCTCTCAACTCCCGTCGGAAGAGCGGAGCCGATGGAGTTCGGTTCGAATAGAGTTCTTATAGTTGAAATCGCCCTAATCCTACTTTACTTAGCGTTGGTGGCTATTCTATGGAAGGAGCTTCCGGAGAAAATGGCCATACACTTCGATCTATACGGAAAACCGGACAATTTCGTTTCCAAGCCCTTGGGATCCATAGCAGTTCCTGTATCTTTGATGTCGTTAATACTACTTCTGACGTTTTTGGCCGAAAAGGAGCCTTTGCTTCTTAGGTTTCCCTCCGTCCGTTCGCGGAAGATTTTAATGATTACACAGGCTATGCTTTTCTTAGTTTTCGTATCCGTTCTGTTCTACAACGTAGGCTTTATTTCGGGCGAATTCGTGGTTGTTTTATGCTTCCTTGCAGTTGGTGTGGTGATAGCTTCGGCGTTGAGGTCTTAGAGCACTACCCTTTTATCCTCAAAACATCAATTTTTGATAGGATGATGACCCTTACGGGAACTGAAAAGTGATGAAACTGGGCAGGTCTGACCCTAAACTTTTATTTCGAATAACATCGAAGTTACTAAATGATGAAGCTGGGGATAGCGGAGCGTTCGCGATGACGAGGCCTGGGGTAGCTGATACCGGTATCTAAATATATCCCGCGAACTTATTCTGCCGGGATGTCGAGGAAGTTACTGCTGGTCATACTTATAATAGCCATTGCGACGCGCTTCTTCATGCTCACCGCGAGACCAATGGATCATGACGAGTCAATCCACGCTTATCTGAGCTACGTTCTTCTCAAAGATCACTCATACAGATACGATCCAGCTTTCCACGGCCCGTTTCTGTATTTCGCTACGGCAGGACTTTTTGCGGTATTCGGCGATTCAGAATTCACCGCGAGACTCCTACCCGTGATATTCAGTCTAATAGCGATAATAGTGGCTTTCGAGTTTAGGAGGTGGATAGGAAAGGGAGCTCTGCTTTTCACATTCATAATGCTGTTTTCTCCGTCGATCCTCTACTACTCACGTTACCTTCGAAACGACATAATCGTTCTGGCGTGCTTTCTCGTCGTGATATACTCATACTTCAGGTATCTGGAATGCAAGAAGGAGAGGTTCGTGTATCTGGGCGTCCTCGCATTCACGATAATGCTGTGCTCGAAGGAGAACGCATACATATATTTAGCAATATTTCTGAGCTACGTATTGTTGAAACGTTTCTTTAAGGGGTTCGGTTTCAAGGGGTTTGATCTAAAAAACCTCAGAATCGTCTGTGTATCCACGTTGATTTTCGTAACGATTTTCACCTTCCTATACACCGCTGGATTCTCCGATTGGAGCGGTCTCGAAAGGGCAACGGTAGGAGCGGTCGAATACTGGATAAAGATGCACGAAATCAGAGATCACTGGAAACCGATATACTACTACTCGCTCATGCTAATCTCATACGAGTTCCTTCCACTCTTTCTGGCCATAGTTTCCGTTCCCGAATTCGTAGAGAGGATTAGAAGTGGCAAGGCAAGCGATTTCGAGAAATTCGTTGCATATTGGACAGTTATGACGCTGATAGCTTATCACGTTCTGTCCCACAAAGTTCCTTGGCTGATTGTTCATATCGTAACCCCTATTGCGCTCTTTGGAAGTCTCTACGTCGAAGAGCTCGACGAAAGGATCAGATTTAAGAACTTCAGGGTCTTCAGGGTTATTCTGGCGATTCTCGCTATAGCAACGATATACACGTCTTTCTACGTCACATACATAGATTACAACGATGCGGTCAATCAGATGCTGATATACATACAGGTTCAGCCCTCCGCGGTCGAGCTCGCGAAAAGGATAATATACCTTTACAAGCACAACCACAGCATCGTCGTTTTCGAACCGAGCAACGATTACTGGCCTTTACCATGGTATCTAAGGCACTACCCAATCCCATTCATGAGTAAAGGCAACGTGAACGGTTTCGAATACGTCGTGACTTCGGAGAGGTCGATCGGTCTTGTGAATGGAAAGGTGCTCGGAAGATACGAGATAAGACCGTTCTACTACATGGTTCTAATCAAAACGAAGTAGGTATTCGTTTTCGAATTTTATTCCGTCGGAACTCAGCCTTCTGGCCAAGTAGGAGATCATCTTCAAATCTTCAGACGGCAAACTTTCGAAATATCCACTAACCATCTTTCCGAACTCCGTCCTTGCTCCTCTTTCTTTAACGAGCAGGTATGCGTTGTATGCCGAAACGAGGAGATTCAAGACGTTTAAAACGAGCTTACGTTCGTAAATTCTTCCCAATCTTTCATCCAAATGCTCTTTAACGGTAATTCCAATTGAAATCGCCCTTCGGCAGTTTACATCGCAAGGATAGAAGTTGGAGGTAAAGAAGGCGAAATACTGCTCAGGTATTTCGGAAGGATTCCTGAAAAACCTCAGGACTTCGAAAAAGTCTTGTTCCAAACATTGGATTATAACTGCGGTTTCTGGAGGGACGGATTCGCCGTAAAAGCTCTTTTCCTTTAACTTAACGAACTTTTCGATGCAACATTCGGGATAACCGAGCATTCTACCCTCAATTTCAAAAATTTTTAGCCAGTCCTTCAACGATTCTTTCCTCAAAGCCCTCAACTCAAGTCTGAACATCTTTTCGGCTTTTTTCTCCACTACCTTCTTCCTGTCCGATCTGCAAACGTAAACGATAATATCGGGAGATAAATGAAGAGGAACCACTCTGCCGGAAAGCGTCGGGGCTACAACCAATTCGAGATCGAGCTTTTTCGCGAAAATATATTCCTTTGTTTTCTTTAAATCGGATTCTGCAAGCTTTTTAGCGAGTAAGGGGTTCGTTAGAGTTAGATCCGTGTATTCGGAAAGAAATCCGAAGTCGTGAGACGGCATCGCACACTCCGTTACACCCGTCTTTATCCTTTCGAGTTCTATGCGAAAGGAGGGATTTACGAGCACGATTCGGAATAAAATCAAAAGGTTTAAAACTTTTTTATCGAAAATCCGAATCATGAACATAGTTCTGTTGGGTCCACCCGGAGCGGGAAAGGGAACTCAGGCGAAGAGGATAGTGGAAAAATACGGAATTCCCCACATAGCTACGGGAGATATCCTAAGAGAAGCTGTCGCTAAGGGAACGGAACTCGGAAAGAAGGCGAAGGAGTATATGGACAGAGGTGAGCTCGTTCCAGACGAAATAGTTATAGGGATAGTAAAGGAGAGGTTGCAACAGCCGGATTGCGAAAATGGATTTCTTCTGGACGGATTTCCGAGGACTTTGAAGCAGGCAGAAGCTTTGGACGAGATGCTTAAGGAGCTCGGAAAGAACTTGGATGCGGTGATATACATTGATGTCCCAGAAGAGGAAATAGTGAAGAGAATAGTGAACAGGAGGACGTGCAGGAAGTGTGGAGCGGTGTATCACCTAATATATGCCCCTCCAAAGGAGCCGAACAAGTGCGATAAATGTGGAGGAGAGCTCTACCAGAGGGACGACGATAAGGAGGAGACGGTTAGGCAGAGATATAAGGTATACATGGAGAACACCGCACCTCTCATAGAATACTACGAAAAGAAGGGTATATTATACAGAGTGGACGGGACGAAGAGCATAGACGAGGTCTGGGAGCAAATCGACGCGATTCTGCAGAAGTTCGCTAAGTGATTAAGTCGTTGAGAGAGACGAGAACATCCTTAGCCTTAAATATTTCTTTTGGATCTATCCTTTCCATTTCCGTATGGCAGAACTGCAGTTCTCCCGGGCCAAAAACGACTACATCCCATCCAGCGTTCTTCAAATTTACCGCATCCGTCCAAGAGTGCATCTCCGCGTGCTCCACTTTCAACCCGGCCGTTCTGACTGCATCTTCGAGCAAGCTTGCGATTTCCCCGCTGACGAACCCCTCGCTCTCCTCCAAAATTTCAACCTCGGCATCCTTCAGAATTCCGAGGACTTTTGACTTCACTTCGGAAAGGGTTGTCTCGGGAGGAAAAACGAAGTCCATCCTAACTGTGCACTCCTCCGGAACGACGTATTCTTCTCCCCCACCTCTAATCTCCTGAACGAGGAACTTCACGCCTTTCAAGTTCTCTCTAACCCTAAAAATCGAATTTATTGCGAGATCTATGGCGTTCTTTCCGTATTCCACCATGGCGCCATGTGCGGGAATTCCCTTAAACTTCGCGAGGATTTCGAGGGATCCGTAGTGGACGTTCGCTATTCTAAGAGAAGTGGGCTCCATGACTATCGCCTTAGCCTTTCCGAATTCCTCGACGAAAATCCTCGAACCCATACCTCCTTCCTCCTCATCGGAAAGCAAAGCCACTCCGAACTTCAGTTCGTCTATCTCTTCCAGCGCCAAAAGGATAGCCGTAATGCTACCCTTCGTGTCGCAGACTCCTGTTCCGTAAGCGTAGGTTCCGTCGAACTCGAATTTTCTTTTGACCGGAACTGTGTCGAGGTGGGTTACTATCCAGATGTCCGAAGGATTAACGATAATATCCTTTATTCCTTCCTTTTCGAGCAGAATTGGGGAATATCCTACCTCTTCGAGCAGATTTATCAAGTATTCGACCAATTTACCCTCTTTACCGGAAGGAGATGGGATTTCTACCAAATCCCTCAGAAGTTCGAGAACTTCCATCAGCGCTAAATTTTAAAAACAAACAATAAAAAATTATCCGTGTGCGACTTAAGATCAGGAACGTTACTAACGACGATTTAAAATCGTTCGTCGATATATACAGGCTGGCGTATAGGGGATTGGAGGAATACGCCTACACGAGCACGAGGGACATAAAGCACTACTTCAGGTGGTTGATGAACAGAGATAGGGATGGCTTTTTCGTCGCGGAAATCGATGGAAAGCCGGTGGGTTTCGTGGCATGCGATACCAACTGGGTCAGCTTTTACGAAAACGAGGAGATGGGGGAGATCCACGAGATCTTCGTCCATCCGGAGTGGCAGGGGAAGGGAGTAGGTTCCGCCCTTTTATCGAAGGCCTTGGATTACGCGAAAAGAAGGGGAAGGAGAATGGCCGGACTGTGGGTTGGCGTCGGCAACGTCAGGGCGAAAAAGTTCTACGAGAGGTTCGGATTTAAGGAGGCCGGAATCTGGGGAAGGTGGCTGAGGATGGTTAGGGAGCTTTAACTCTTCGGCATGAGCGAGGCTATCCAGCCCACGTATTCTCCCACGGATCTCGTCTTTCAGCAGAAACAGTCCTTCTCCGGCAAAAAAGTCTTCGTTCCACCCCACTTCGTGTCTATTTCCACATCCGGTGTGGAAGCTAAGAACGCTCCGCTTTGGGCGAATAACCTGCCTTCGAGGGGTATGTGAACTATGTCGCCGTTGAACTTCGGAGCCAAACCGAGCAAACCCACACCCCTCGCAACGTATCTGTTGACGAAGAACGTTTTCCCGCCCAGCAAAGCCCTTTTGAGACCCCCGAAAATCCCTCCCCTCATCTTTCAGTTCGACGTTTCTCATATACACCATCGCTCCAGCTTCTGCCAGAACTTCCTCACCGTCCTCCAGCTTAAGTTCGAGGAGACTGTAGCTCGGCCTACACAGGATTCTATACTACATGCGATCCTTTACTTGTTTATTAATTTCCGCAACCGTTATATCTTTTCGAATGGGATAGATCCGTATGTCTTTGGAGGCTCTCAAGGACGTAGTTAGGAAGATCACGCGCTCATCTTCGATAGATAGAAAGCTCGTGGAAGAGATAGTTAGGGACATTCAGAGGGCTCTTATTAAGGCTGACGTTAACGTTAGGCACGTTAAGGAAATCACGGATGCGATAAAGAAGAGGGCTTTGAGAGAGGAGGTTTTGGAGGGAATGAATCCCAAAGAGCACGTCATAAAGATAGTTTACGAGGAACTCCTCAGGGGTGTTGGAGAGGGGCTCGAAATACCTCTGAAAAAATCGAAGATAATGCTCGTCGGTTTGCAGGGGAGCGGTAAGACTACTACCGCAGCTAAGCTCGCGAAGTTCTTCAAGGACAAGGGTCTTAGGACCGCTGTTGTGTGTGCGGACACTTGGAGGCCGGCAGCCTACGAACAGCTTAAGCAGTTGGCGGAATCCTACAAGATAGCGTTTTACGGAGAGAAGGACAACAAGGATGCGGTAAAGATTGTAGAGAATGCTTTGAAGAAGCTCAGGGATTACGACATGATAATAATAGATACCGCCGGAAGGCACGCTTTGGAGAGGGAGCTCATAGACGAGATGATAGAGATAGCGAAAGTTGCCAATCCGGATTACAAGTTGCTCGTGCTCGACGCTGCAATAGGTCAGCTCGCGAGCAAGCAGGCGAAGGCTTTCCACGAGGCCATAGGAATCGACGGCATAATAATAACGAAGTTCGACGGAACGGCCAAGGGAGGAGGTGCTCTTTCGGCCGCGAGGGAGATAGGTATTCCGATAGCTTTCATAGGAACGGGAGAGAAGGTCGAAGATTTCGAGAGGTTCGATCCGGCTGGATTCGTTTCCCGTCTGCTCGGAATGGGGGATATAAGGGCTCTGATAGAGAAGATAGAGAGGGTTACGAAGGAGGAGGAGCTGGATCCCGAGAAGTTCCTGAAGGGAACTTTCACGCTCAAGGACATATACAAGCAGATAGAGGCTATGCAGAAGATGGGGCCGATAAGCAAGATATTCGAGCTCCTACCCTTCGGAGCATTTAAGGTGGACGAGAACGTAATGGAGATGACTCAGGAGAAGATGAAGAAGTTCAAGGTTATAATGGATTCGATGACGGAGGAGGAGCTTCTGAATCCGAAGATAATAGACTCCTCGCGAATAAGGAGGATAGCGATAGGTAGCGGAACGACTCTGCAGGACGTTAAGGAGTTACTGAAGTATTACAAGACGATGAAGAACGTGATGAAGAAGATGAAGAAGCTTGAGAAGGGAAGGTTGCCCTTCAAGTTGCCGAAGTTAGGGTTCTGATGAGGGTTCTC
>Ga0256833_1000246_pt1 | contig 43250 bp, 44 predicted proteins | sample 356284metaG_FD_190535 | JGI IMG/M metagenome (GOLD analysis project Ga0256833, IMG submission 190535) | Hydrothermal vent microbial communities from Mid Atlantic Ridge, Atlantic Ocean - 356-284 | ecosystem: Environmental > Aquatic > Marine > Hydrothermal vents | place: Atlantic Ocean: Mid... | reverse complement strand
CTTGGCCAAAATGGTGATCCCGCGTTCGCGCTCGAGCTCGCCGGTGTCCATGATCAGCTCGTCGTCTTCGTGGCCCCGCTCCAGCGCGTGGGCCTGTTTCAGCATCGCGTCGACCAGGGTGGTCTTCCCGTGGTCGACGTGGGCAATGATGGCAAGGTTGCGGAGTTCCATAAAACAACGCATCTTAACAGATCGCGGCCGCTTTGCCTACGCGCCTCCGGTCCGAGGGGGGTGCAGCAGCGCGGCCACCTCTTCGGTGCTCAGGTCGCGCCAGTTGCGGTAGGCATCGGCCACCGCAAAGGGCGGGCCGGAGCGCAGGTTGGCCACGAAGACGCGATCGGCTTCGCGGGCCACGCGCCGGGCCGCGTCCGAAGAAGCGGTGGGCACGGCGACTTCGACCTGCTCCGCCCCGCGGGCGCGCGCTTCGCGCACGGCCACCCGCATGGAGGCGCCCGAGGCCAGCCCGTCGTCGGTGAGCAGGACCCGGCGTCCGGCGAGCCGCGGCGGCGGGCGCGGGCCGCGCAGGCGGCGGATGCGCTCGGCCAGGGCCCGCCGTTCCTCCGCGACGACGGCGCGAACCCCCTCGGGGCCGAGCCAGCGCTCCGCGTCCGGGTCGATCAGCAACACGCCGCCCTCGCCCAGCGCGCCGAAACCGGCCTCGGGGTTGTCGGGGAAGTGCAGCTTGCGCACGAAGATCAGGTCTAGGGGCAGCTCCAGGCCGCGGGCCAGCTCGAGCCCCACCGGCACGCCCCCGGCGAGCACGGCCAGCACGATCCCGCCCTCGGCCCCCTTCCACTCGGGCTCGAGCCAACGCGCCAGCACCCGCCCGGCGTCGGCCCGGTCAGCGAAGACGCGGGTCCGCCCCCGCAGCTCGGGCAACGTGCGCAGCTCGCCCATACCTTCAGCCTCAGAATAGAACGAACCCCCGCAGCCTGCGGGGGTTCGCTTCTCGAAGCGGCGCTCAGGCTTCGCCTTCGGCGGCGGGCTCGGCCTCGGTGGCCTCCTCCTCCAGCCCCAGGTCGGCCAGCAGGTCGCCGTAGAGGTCGCCCAGCTTGACGCTGGTGTTGCTCTCGCCGCCCACGAACGAACCCAGGTCTGCCCCCTGCGCGGTGGCGATGCCGGGCAGATCGCGGTCGCGGCGCGGACCCCGCTGCGGCGGGCGCTTGCCCTTGACCTTCTTCTGGCGCGGGCGGCGCTTCTTTTCCTGCTCCTCGTCCTCGGTGGGCACCGGGGGCGGCAACAGGCGCTTGCGCGAGAGCGAGACGCGCTGGTCGGTGGCGTCGATGTTGAGGACCACCACCTCCAGCTCCTCGCCCTTCTTGAACTTCTCGGCCGGGTTGTCGATGTGCTCGTAGTCGAGCTCGGAAATGTGGACTAGGCCCTCGATGCCGTCTTCGATCTCGACGAAGACGCCAAAGTCGGTCACGCCGGTGATTTTGCCCTTGACCACGGTGCCCGGGGGGTATTTCTCGGGCAGTTCCTTCCAAGGGTCGGGCAGAGTCTGGCGCAGGCCCAGGCTGAGACGGCGCTGCTCGGGGTCGATGCGCAGCACCACGGCCTCGACCTCCTCGCCCTCCTTCAGCACGTCGGAGGGGTGGCGCGGCCGCTTGGTCCAGCTCATCTCGGTTATGTGGATCAGGCCCTCGAGCCCCGGCTCGATCTCGACGAAGGCGCCGAAAGGGGTGAGGCCCACGACCTTGCCCTTGATGCGCTGGCCCACCTCGTACTTCTCGGCCGCGGTCTGCCAGGGGTCGGGGGTGAGCGCCTTGATGCTCAGGTTGACGCGCTCGCGATCGCGATCGACCGAGAGCACCTTGGCCTTGACCACGTCGCCCACCTTGACGACCTCTTTGGGGTGCTCGAAGCGGCCCCAGGAGAGCTCGCTGCGGTGGATCAGGCCGTCGATCGCGCCCAGGTTGACGAAGGCGCCGAACTCGGTCACCTCGACGACCTTGCCCTCGACCTCGTCGCCGGGCTGGAGGCGCTCGAGCACCTCGGCGCGCTTCTTCTTCTGGTCTTCCTCCAGCAGCACGCGGCGCGAGAGAATGATCCGACCCTTCTTGCGGTTGAGCTCGGTGATCTTGACCGGGATCGACTTGCCCACGAACTCCTCGAGGTCGGCCACGCGCTTGATGTCGACCTGAGAGGCGGGGATGAAGGCGCGCACGCCCTCCAGGTAGGCCACCAGGCCGCCGCGGACCTTCTCGCGCACCGTCACCTCGACGGGCTCGCCCTTTTCATAGAGCTCGACGATCTTGCGCCAGGCCTTGTCGGCCTCGGCGCGCTTCTTGGAAAGGATGATGACGTTATTGGGAAGGTCGACGCGCACCACGTAGACCTCGACCTCATCCCCGGGCTTGAGCATGTTCTTGAGCTCTTCCTCGGAGAGAGGTTCCTCGGTCAACTGGTTGAACGGGATGATGCCTTCGACCTTTGCGCCTACGTCGACCGCCACCCCTTCACTGCCCACGAAAACGACCCGGCCCTTGATCACCTGGCCGCGGCGCACCTTGGCGCCAAGCCTGGATTCGGCCTCCTGGAGCGCCTGCTCCATGGTCATCTCGGCCGCGGGCTCGGCCTGGACCGGGGCTTCGGCAGCCTCGGACTGGGCCAACTCGGCAGCCTGGACTTCGGGCTCCTGAGCCTGGGCTTCGGGTTGGGCTTGGGTTTCGGGGGTTTCGGTTCCGGCCTCCGCCGGGGTCTTGGGTTCCTTGTCTTCCATCCGCCTATATCCTCCTGTGCGCCGCCCGGAGGCGGCCGCGTCGCGTCGGATCCCCCAGAGGGTGCTCCCCCTTTAGCGCACGGCGCTTGGACTATAGACCCGGGGTCTCTTGCGACACGCTGCCCTTGCAGGGCATACCCACCCTTTATAGCACATCACGGCCGGGATGGGTAGCACCCGGATGCGGGTATCCTGACGTTGAGGAGCAAGGCCAGGTGCATACCCGCGACGCCCACGAGCGCTACCTGATCATCGACCAGGGCGGCCACGCCAGCCGCGCCTTCGTCTTCGACGCGCGCGGACGACAGCTCGCGGCGGCCACGCGCGAGATCCGCGCCCACAGGCCCGACGAGCTGCGGGCCGAGTACGACGGCGGGGCGCTCTGGGCCTCCATCGCCGGGGCGGTGACACAGGCCCTCGCCGCCGCGCCCGGCCCGGTGGCCGCCGCCGGCCTGGCCACCCAGCGCTCCAACGTCGCCTGCTGGGACCGCACCAGCGGCGAACCGCTGGGGCCGGTGATCAGCTGGCAGGACCGGCGCGCCTGGCGGACGGTGGAGGCGCTGCGGCCCTACGAAAAGACGATTCACGAGCGCACCGGCCTCTTCCTGACGCCCCACTACGGCGCCAGCAAGCTGCGCTGGTGCCTGGACCACCTGCCCGAGGTGCGCCGGGCCCACGAGGAGGGCCGCCTCGGTTTCGGGCCCATGGCCGCCTGGCTCGCGGGCCGGCTGGCGGGCGGGGCGGCCCGCGCCGCCGACGTGGTGAACGCCAGCCGCACCCAACTGGTGGCGCTGGAGGCGCGCGACTGGGACGACGGGCTCTTGCGTCTCTTCGGCCTGCCGCGTGACCCGCTGCCGCCGGTGGCGCCCAACGCCTGGGGCTACGGCTCGCTGGCGGCCGCGCCGGAGGTGCCGCTGGCGCTGGTCACCGGCGACCAGAACGCCGCCCTCTTCGCCTACGGCGAGCTGAACAAAGAAACCGCCTACGTCAACGCCGGCACCGGCGCTTTCGTGTTGCGGGCGACGGGGGCGCGGCTGGTACGCCCCGAGCGGCTGCTCGCCGGGGTGCTGCACGACGGCGGCGGGCGGGTGGAGTACGTGCTCGAGGGCACGGTCAACGGCGCCGGATCGGCGCTCGCCCGGTTCGCCGAAGAGTACGGGGTGAAAGACCTGACGGACAAGCTAGGCGGCTGGCTGGAGGAGGTGCCGGCCAGCCCGCTGGTCTTCCTGAACGGGGTCTCCGGCCTCGGCTCGCCCTTCTGGCGGGCGAGCTTCCCGGTGCGCTTCGAGGGCGAGGGCGGCCTGGCCGAGAAGGCGGTGGCCGTAGTGGAGAGCATCGTCTTCATGCTGGCGGTCAACCTGGAAGAACAGGCCCGCTACCTGCCCGCGCCCCGCCGCATCCGCCTGACCGGGGGGCTGGCGAACCTGGACGGGCTGGCGCAGCGGCTCGCCGACCTGAGCGGCCTGCCGGTGCTGCGCCCGCCGGGGCTCGAAGCCACTGCCCGGGGCGCGGCCTTCTTGCTGGCCGGCCGGCCGGCGGACTGGGAGGCGGGCGGCGCACCCGACGCTTTCGAGCCGCGCCCGAACCCGGCGCTCGCGGCGAACTACGCCCGCTGGCAGGAAACGGTGGAGGCCGAACTCGACTCCTCGGCGCCCAGCAGCTAGCTGTAATCTCCCAACGCGTTGTTCATTGGAGCCCCATACCCGGTGCCGGGGGGATGGCTTTGGGCATGAGAGGAGGAGACCCGGATCAAGTCCGGAGCAGATTCCTGTCAGCGAACAGCCACAGGAACACGCGGCTTACGTTCAGGGGAAGGTGCGTCCTGGAGTTCCGCATGATCCACGAGGGCCTGTCGGTGAGGGAAGCGGCTAAAGCCGAGGGGGGTCAGCCCAAGAACCGCCTGCAAGCGACTCCGGCGTTACCGCAAAGAGGGCGGTCGGGTCTTGCCGGCCGCAGCTTCCGTTCCCACCGCAGTCTGAAGAGGGCTGCAGAAGAGCTGGCGCGGCAGGTCTGGTACGGCAGCTGATGAAACCCCGCCAGAGCCGCTGACCCTACCGCGCCATCGCCATAGGCTTGGCTTTTACAAGGGCACGGTGGGGCGCATCCTGAAAGCCAAGGCGGCGCTCGGTCTTGGAGCCCAAACCCCCGCCCAGGCGTTTTGAGGTCGAGGCTTTCGGGATCCTCCTGCACCTGGACACCAAGAAGCGCGCGGTTCAAAAGGCCCGGGCACCGGATGACCGTCGTTCGAAGCGCACAGGGCCATTCGGTGGAATGAGAACATGTCTTCGCCGCGGCACGCGATTTCAGCTCGCTGACCTACGCGGTGGTGAAGAGGGACGGGCGGAAGGAAAGCCCGCCGCCTTTCTGCTCTCCGCCCTGCACCACTACCGGCGGTTGAGCATTCAGGTGCGCGGGATGATGGCCGAGAACGCCCGGATCTTTCGGTCTGAGCGCTTCCAAAGGGCGCATCGGTGGTTGGGCCTAAAGCACAAGACGATCCGGCCCTACACGCCAAGGACCAGCGGGAAGGTGAAACGCTTCATCCGTACCCTCTTGAACGAGTGGGCGTAGGCCCACGCCTACCGGAGTATCGATTAACGGGAAACCCACCTTCCTGAGTGGCTTTGCTATTGCAACGGGCACCGCCCCCACAGCAGCCTGGGCAATCAGGCTCCCGTCTCGCGTTTGGGGGTTGGGGTGAAGGGGATGTGAGTCTGCACAGCTAGCCCCGGGGCTCGAGGCGTTCGATCGCGCGCCTGCCCCTCTTTTAGGACATTTGGCCTTTTTTAGTTCGCTATAATAAGGTTGGAATTTGTACAGTGCGGTCCAAGGAGGCGAAGGTTATGGGAAAGTTTAAGCTTTGGCGTTTGGGTCTGCTCGCGCTTCTCTTGGCATTCTCGGGATGCGGGTTGGTCGACGAACTGACGGGTGACGAAGAACTCGTGGTCGAGATTCCCCGGGGAGGTGCGGTGACCCAAAGCGTGACCGTGGAGCTGCCCAACCCCGAGACAGGAGAGCTCGCGGCCGACGTGATGTGGCTCGTGGATCTCTCGGGGAGTTTCTACGATGACCTAGACAATTGGCGTACCCAGACCCAGGCCATCGCGGAGGCACTCGACGCGGTGGTGCCCAACTTCCGCGTCGCGCTTTCAAGCTTCGTAGACGCCCCCTGTGGAGATTTTGGAGATCCCGAGAGCGGCGATTACGGCTACCGGCTCGAACTCGCCTTTTCGGACGATATCGAGGCCTTTTCGCAAAAGGTCGACGAGCTCGCGGTAGCCTCGGGTCTCGACGAACCCGAGTCCCAGCTGGAGGCGATGTACCAGGCTATGACGGGGGCGGGGCGAAGCGTATCGGGTGATTGCGCAGGGGCCAGCATTCCGGTGACCTATCCAGATTGGGGGAGCGAGCGGCTCCGATTTTTGCTGGTTTCCACCGACGCGAGTTTCCATACCCCGGAGGATCTGGGCTACCCCTACCCCACGACGGCAGAAGACGTGATCGCCACCGCCGAGCGGGAGGGCGTGCGCATCGTGTTCATGAATAGCGGCTCGGTGGACCCGGCGGCGGAGACGATCGCCGAGGCCACCGGGGGCGCGGTCTTCGACGTGGGTTCCGATAGTGCCGAACTGGTGGACGCGATCCGGGAGGCAGTTTCGGGCGCGGTGACCGACGCGGTGGTCCGCCTGGTGCCGGTCGGGGATGAGGGGCTCGTACAAGAAATAAGCCCCAGCGAACAGCGGGTAGACCTTCGTGAAACCCGCTCGATCACCTTCCAGGTGACCTTTACGGATAGCGGGGTGTCGGCGGACGAGGTGCACTTTGTACTCGAACTTAGGGTAAACGGGTCCCTGATCGCGGAGATTCCCGTGAGGGTGGTGCTTCGCTAATTTAGCGCCTTTGCCCCCGGCTCCCCAAGGCCGCCCGGGAGCCGGGGGCCTTTATGTGAATTTACGGCCGGCGCTCGTGCCCTCGGGCTACGCCCCCTTCTGGATGGCGACGGCGGTCACCCCCAACGAAACGCTGTTGCGCGCAGGTACGGGCGCGGGCCCGGGCGGAGCCGGTAGCGAATACCTAGACCTCGCTTTCGCCGACAGGTATAGCTTTATCGCTTTCGCCGAAAGCCCGCCAAACCTTGTGGGCGGGATCTTCGCTAGCGCTGCAGGCACACCCGCCATCACCTTGCCCACTGCCATCAACCCCAGCCTCAGCGGTTCGCCGGTAAGCGTCACAAACCTCGCCGCAAGCGCCAACCTGCTGGTCTACACCATCAACGCCGACTGGGGCACCCCGGTAGTGGTAAACGCGACCATCAGCAAGACTTACCTAGGCAACGCCACCGAGTACACGCTGCCCGATCTGACCGCACTGAGCGGCTTCGGGGACACGCTGCCGCAAAGCGGCGACACCGTGAACGTCACGGTTTCTGCGGTGGAGTCCAGCCTTACCCTGGAAGAAATGGCGAATCAGGATGACGCGGACCTGTTCCTCCTGCCAGACGGAACCAACGTCACGTTCGCAGAAAAGTACCTAAACTACGTCCTGCCCTGAGCAAACCCGGGTGAACGAGGGAGGGCCCGCCTTTCGGCGGGCCCTCTGAGCAAGGGATGGGGTGACGATTAGTCGTCGTCGCGATAGCGGTCGTCATCCCCGGAGGCGTCGTGGTGATCGTCGTCGTGGTCGTTGTGATCGTAACTGCCGTCGTGATCGTCGTAGCGGTCGTCGTGGTCGTAGCTGCTCGAGCTCGAGTCGTAGCCGTCGTCGTCGCGGTAGCTGCCGTCGTAGCTGCCGTCGCCATAGTAGCGGTCATCGTCGTCGTACCCGCCGTAGCCGTAGCTCGAGCGCAAAAGGTCCTTCACCGCCACCGGCTTGCCGTTGATGTGGACCACCGGGTGGGCGCTGCCGTAGCCAGAGGGGTCCACGGACGAGGAGGCAATCACCCGGTCCTGGGCGTCGCGAAGCTCCACCCGGGCGGTACGCGCGAGAACGTCGCTCGAAGGCTCGCCGGGGAAGGTGCTGCTCCAGATCACGCGCCCGTCCGCGTCGTAGAGCAAGACGAGCGCGGCCGGAACGTCCAGCATTGGGTCGCCAGACCGCTTGTCGTACTCGTAGGAGCTGCCGAGGGCCAAGGCCGCGAAGATACCGAGAAGGGCGGCCACCAACAAGAGGGAAAACTGCTGCGTCCGTTTCATGACGCCCGCATTGTGCTGGAGGAGCATAAACGGCGGGTTACCGCTGCGTTATCCACCCGTTAACCCAACAATTGTCAGGCATCTCATCGCCGCGGGCGGTAGCTTAGAACTGTGCGGTCCAAGATCGTTTCCGCGCTCCTGCTGGGGCTCGCCGCGCTCGCGGGGCTGGCGGGCTGCGGCACCAGCGACGGCGGCCCGGGCGAGCCGCTACGGCTGGCGGTGCGCTCGCTGCCGCCAGCCTACATCGGCGAGCGCTACGAGGCCAAGCTGCCCGCCTCGGGCGGCGTGCGCCCCTACAGCTTCGAGCTCGAGGGCAAGCTGCCCAAGGGGCTGCGCTTCGCCAGCGGCCGCATCTCGGGCGTGCCACAGGAAAAGGGTAGCTTCAAGATCACGGTGGTGGTCAACGACGCCGCGCTTTCGAGCCGCAGCGTCCCCCTCACCCTCAAGGTGAGCGACCCGCCCCCGCCCAAGCTCACCGCCAAACTGCCGGCCTCGGAGACCGACGCGCCCTTCATCGCCGTCTTCACCCTCGACAAGCGCCCCACCCAGGCGTTCCGCCTGCGCCTCACCCTCAAGGACCTGAAGCCCGACCTGGAAAGCCTGAAGGCCAACCCCAACCTCGTCTACGTGGTCCGTTACGACGAAGAGCAACAGGCGCTCGACATCGACGGCGCCTTCACCCAGACCTTCCGCGGCGGTGAGGTGTTCCGGCTGAAGCTCGAGCCCACCCGCAAACTGCGCCCCAAGGTGCAGCCGCAGGACCAGTTCTTCAAGCCCGACGGCGAGCCCTACACCAATAAGCCGCCCAAGCGCCCCGCCGACGAAGGCGCCTACGCCTTCGACGACCTGCGCGCGCTCGCCCAGGCCTGGAAGCGCGCGCCCAAGAAGATCGAGGGCCAGCCCCCCGCACCTAAGGAGAACGCGCCCGCGAGTCCCGAGAGCCCGGAAGGCGGCCCCGAGGCCGAACCCGAAACCCCCACCGCGCCTCCGGACGGCGGCAGTGAAGACGCCGCGCCCCCCGCCGGGTCGGAGCCCAGGCAGCCGCCCCAGGACCAGGCCGGCAAGAAAACCACCGGTTTCGATCCCGACCTCAACTACGACGGCAAGGTAGACGCCGCCGACCTAGAGCTGCTGCGTCAGGGCTACGCCTTCAACCCCGGAGGCAAGGTCTCGCCGCCGCCGAACGCCCCCGGAGACGGTGTCAATCCACCCGCGTCCGACCTTGGAGAACCCGACGCGCCAACCGACGGCGGGGGCCTCCCTTTCGACCGGCCCGGCTCTTGAACGCCCCAAGCTAATCGTTCCTTAAGTCCTTAAGGTGGACCGGTGGACCTGCCTGTAACGAGTCCGTATTCTGCTCGATGAAAGCGGGATACGTTCCGATAAGTGGAGATCGTTCTACATTGGAGCATTTATGGAAAGAGGTTCGTTTTCGGATTAGATTGAAATAGAGACTTCCCCTAGACCCCGGACGGTGGATAAAATGGTTTCATGACAGCAAGCGAACGGGTGCGGGGGGCAACATGAACGCGGGACTCGTCGTCGCCATTGCGACCGGGATGTTCATCGCGGCCATCGGGCCCATCAACTCGGTGCTCCAGGACCGCCTGGGAACCTGGGGCATGGTCACGCTGGTGCACCTGATCGGATTGCTGGCCGCCGCGGCCGGCTTCCTGCTTTTCGAACGCAACCTTCTCGTCGAAGGGCGGCTCGGTCCCGGGCTGCGCCTGCTCGGCTGGGGGGTCTGGACGATGCTGGTACTCGGCGTGGTGTGGCTCGCCGCCGCGCCGCTGCGTGGCCTCCCACCCTACGCCTTCCTGGGAGGCGTGCTGGGCGTCGCGGTGGTGGCGGGCACCATCCTGGCCATCCAGCACCTCGGGGTGCTGGCCGCGCTCACGGTCATCGTGGCCAGCCAGCTGCTCACCGCGGCGCTGATCGATCAGTTCGGCTGGTTCGGGCAGATGCAGATCACCATGACCCCCGCGCGCACGGCGGGCCTGCTGCTGGTGCTGCTGGGCGTGGTGTTGATGATGCGCGAGACATGACGACTCCACGCTCCCCCGAACTCCTCGCCGCCGGCCGGGCCCCGGTCTACGTGGCCACGTGGCTGTACGACCCGAGCGGGCGACACCTGGGCGCGATCTGGAGCACGGCTGCCTCGCCGGCCTGCGCGAGGCGCTGATCCAGCGAGGGCTCGAGCCCGCGGAACCCTTCACCTTCCTACCCTTTCGCGACTCCAACGCCGCCCTCGACCCCAAGACGCAAGACTTCAGCCGCGCCATTTACGACCTCGACCGCCAACGGGTGGAGCGCGCCTACGCCCTGCTGGCGCCCCCGGCGACCTCCAACTCGACAGCGGCGTCGCCTGCGAGGTGGGCTATGCCCACGCCTCGGGGACGCCGGTGGCGCTCTTGTGGTTCAACTTCTTTCACTTTTGCTACGACGGCTGCGCCACGATGTTTGCGGCCCCGCCCTTGCTGCACCTCTTAGGCACGCGTGAACTCGACCTCGGGGCAGTGGACCTGACGCACGACTATGACGGCCGCGACACCTACTTCAACGCGCTACTGCGCGACTTCGGCCAGGTGGAAGCCAGCACCGCCGCGCTCTGCCGGCGCTGGGTCGAGCAGCCGCCCGAGGCTCCCCTGCCGGCCCGGGGGCGGGCGCCGCAGCGCCGGGTCTACCTCGAGTTCGGCGGCGGACAGTTCGAGCACCAGCGAGACGCGGCCGAACGCGCCGCCGCGGCGCTGGAAAAGGCCGGGACGCAGGTGAGCGTGGCCCGCCGCTACCAGGGCGACGGCCCCCTAGAGCTACGGGCCCAGCAAGACCTCGAAACCGCCCGCGCCGGCGAGGTGGTGGTGATCTGGGGCGACGGGGTCGACGTGGACGCCGAGGCCGCCGCGGTGCAGGGCTACGTGCGGGGGCTGGGGCGGCGGGTGGTGCTCTACAGCAGCGGGCTGCGGCGCATCTTCACCGGGCCGGAGTACGACCACCGGCACAACCTGATGCTCCTCTACTCGGCCGACCGGCTGGCCCGCAGCCTGGACGAGGCGGTGGAAACCGCGCTAGAGCTCCTGGATCAGGGCTCGAGCTCCACGGCCTCGTAAAGCGCGGTCAGCTCGCCTTCGAAAAGCGGTCGCGCCTCCCCGGGCGCGAGCCCCTCGAGCGTCAGCGGGCCGAAGCGCTCACGCCGCAGGTAGACCACCGGCGTGCCCAGCGTCGCGAACATCCGCCGCACCTGGCGGTGCTTGCCCTCGCGCAGCGTCACCCGCGCGCGCTGCGGCGCCAGCACCTCCAGCTCGGCCGGGGCGAAGCCCGCGATCCCCGCAGCGAAGCGCTCGCGCGCGTCGGGCGGCAGGGGCGCTTCGAGCTCGGCGAGGTAGACCTTGGCCACCTTCCAGCGGGGGTGGGTGAGCCGATGCAGCAGCTCGCCGTCGGTGGTGAGCAACAGCAGACCCTCCGTGGGCTTGTCGAGCCGGCCCACGGGCCGGAGATCGTCGCGCCACAGCGCGTTCGGCAGCAGGTCGAGCACGGTGGGCTCGTGCTCCGAGCGGGTGGCCGTGACCACCCCCGCGGGCTTGTGGAGCAGCACGTGGTAGTGGCGGGCAAAGGCCAACGGCTCGCCGTGCAGTTCGATGCGGGCCCGCTGGGGGTCGAGCTTGAAGCCGCGGTCGCGCACGACCGCGCCGTCCACCCGTACCGCGCCGGCGCGGATGAGCTTGCCCACCTCCTTGCGGGTGCCCAGGCCCAGGTGGGCGAGTACCCGGTCGAGCCGCTCTTCCACGCCTCCAGCTTACGGGTAAGCTGAGGCATGGCGCGCCACCTGCTCTACGTGCAAGCGGAAGCGTCCCGCGCTCCCTCGGTGCTGGGGGTGATGGAGGAACAGGGGCTGCATCCGTTGGTGCTGCGCTCGGGCGCCGACGAGATCTACCTGGTGGTGCCCGTGGACACCGCCGAGGCCGACCGGCTGCTCGCCCTGCTCAAGCCCGTGCTCGGCCCCGAGGACTGGATGGCCCTCGACACCCCCGCCTGGACCTTTCCCGAAGTCACCGAGGAGGAGCACGAAGAGCCCACGCCCGCCGAAGAGCTCGAGCACGAGCTTGCGGGCGTCTCGAAGCTGACCCCCTGGTACCTTTTCCTCACCGCCGCCTCGGCCACGATCGCCTTCGCCGGCCTGGTGCGCGACGACGCGCTGCTGGTGCTCGCCAGCATGATCATCGCGCCCTTGATGGGCCCGCTCATGGGCCTGGGCTTCGGCCTGCTCTGGCGCCACCGCCGCCTCACCGCACAGGCCGGCCTCACCGCGCTGGCCGGAGCCGCGCTCGCCTGGGGCGTGGCCTGGCTGCTGGCGCGCGGCCTCGCCGCCTTCGCCGCCATCGAACCCGGCATCCAGCTGATCGCCCGCAGCGCCCCCAACCTCTTCGACCTCGCCCTTGCGCTGGTGACCGGCGCGGTGGGGGCCTACTCCTTCATCCGCGGCCAGGGGCAGACGCTGGTGGGGGTGATGGTGGCCATCGCCCTGCTGCCGCCGCTGGTGGCCTCGGGCATCTTCGCCGCCCTTGGCTGGCTCGGCCCCGCCACCGGGGCGCTCTACCTCTTCACCATTAACGCCGCCGCCCTGCTCTTCACCGCCGGGGTGGGCTACGCCGTGCGCTTTCGCATCTCGGCGCGGCGCTTCTGGCCGCTGGGGGCCCTGCTGGTGGTGCTGGCCGTGCTGCTGTGGTGGTCGTCGCGGGCGGGTTTCTGGGCGCTGCACCCCTAGCGGCCGTGGGGTGGATAAACTGGAACTATGTCCTGGATGGACCTGGCGCTCACCCCGGGCGTGGGGCCGGCACGCTTCGCGCGCGTGCTCGCCGAGGGGGAGGCGGGGCTCGAACGCCTGGGGGAGCTGTTGGGCCCCGAACTCGCGCGCGCCTACCAGCGCACCCGCGCCCAGGGCGCGGCCGAACGCACCCGGGCGCGGGCGGCGGAGCTAGGGGTGCGCCTCGTGGGCGCCTGGGAGGCGGGCTACCCCGAGCGGCTGCGCCACCTGGCCGACCCGCCCCCGCTCGTCTACCTGAAGGGGAGCTGGAACTTCGAAGCGCCGGCCGTGGCCGTGGTGGGTAGCCGCCGCGCCCAACCCTGGGCGCTCGACTTTGCCCAGAAGCTCGCGCGGGACCTAGCCAATGCGGGCGTGGCCGTGATCAGCGGCCTGGCGCGGGGCGTGGACACCGCCGCCCACGAGGGGGCGCTCGCGGGCGGGGGGGCCACCCTGGCGGTGCTCGGCAGCGGGGTGAACGTCGTCTACCCGCCCGAGAACGCCGGGCTGGCCGCGCGGGTGACCCTGATGAGCGAGCTGTCGCTGGGCAGCGGGCCCAGCGCCGGCAGCTTTCCCCGGCGCAACCGGCTCATCGCCGCGCTGGCCAACGCGGTGGTGATCGTGCAGGCGCCCGAGAAGTCGGGCGCTTTGATCACCGCCGCGCTGGCAGCCGAGCTGGGGCGCGAGGTGCTGGCAGTTCCGGGCCGGCCCTCCGACTGGGCCAGCCGCGGCAGCAACCGGCTGCTCGCCGACGGGGCGGGCGCGGTGCTCGAGCCCGGCGACGTGCTCGAGGCCCTGGGTCTGGCCCGCACCGGCGCGGCCGGGGCCCCGCCCGAGCCCGAGGGAACGGCGGGACGGCTGTGGCAACTGCTGCGCGAGCGCGGCGAGTCGCTGCCCGACGACCTGGCGCTCGCGCTGGGACTCGGCCCCGCCGAGGTGCTGGGGCTGCTCACCCGGCTCGAGCTCTCCGGGCACGTGCGGGCGCTGCCGGGCGGGCGCTACGAGGCGGTCTGAGCCCGCTTGCTAGAATGCTCCCGTGAGCCTACGCGTCTACCTGGCCAAACCCCGCGGCTTCTGCGCCGGCGTGGTGATGGCCATCCGGGCCGTGGAGAAGGCCGCCCTTGAACTGGCGGAGGAGGGCGACCTGGTGGTCTACCACTCGATTGTGCACAACGACGTGGTGGTGGGGCGGCTACGCGAGCAGCACGGAGTTCACTTCATCGAGGACCTGTCCGAGATCGCCGAGCTGGAACGCCGCCACAAGCTGGCGCGGACCGTGGTCTTCTCGGCCCACGGCATCCCGCCCCAGGTGCGCGAGCAAGTGCGCGCCATGGGCTGGGGCTACATCGACGCCACCTGCCCGCTGGTGACCAAGGTGCACACCGAGGCCCGCCGCTACGCCGAGATGGGCTACACCGTGCTGCTCATCGGCGACTCGGCCGACCACCAGGAGGTCAAGGGCACCTACGGCGAGGCCCCCGAACACACCATCCTGGTGGCCGTCCACACCCACGTGGGGCGCGACCCGCGCATGGCCGACCCGCGCACGGTCGAGGTGCCCGACCCCGACCGCGTGGTGGTGCTCACCCAGACAACGCTGAGTGTAGACGACACCGACAAGACCATCGAGATTCTAAAGGCGCGCTTCCCCAACCTGGTGCTTCCCAGCCGCGACGACCTCTGCTACGCCACCAAGAACCGCCAGGACCAGGTCAAGCGCATCGCCCCGCACGTGGACCTCTTCTTGGTGCTGACGAGCTCCTACTCCTCCAACGGCATGCGGCTCTACGAGATCGCCCGCAGCATGACCCGCGCCGAGCGCATCGACACCGTAGCCGATCTGCGGCCCGAGTGGTTCGAGGGCGTGCGCGCGGTGGGCATCACCTCGGCGGCGAGCACCCCCGAGGACCTGGTGCAGGACGTGCTCGCCTACCTGCGCCGGCTCTTTCCCGACCTCGAGGTCGTCGAGGAGGGCGACTGGGAGCAGATCCGCTTTCGCGAGCCCGCCCGCGTGTCCCCAGGTATGAGCGGGGTGTGACGTGAGCGCCGACCGCCGCCTCAGCCTCGCGCCGATGATGGAGCGCACCGACCGGCACTTCCGGTTTTTGCTGCGCCTCATCACCCGCCGCACACGCCTCTACAGCGAGATGGTGGTGGACCGCACCTTAATCCACGGCGACCCGCCGCGGCACCTGGACTTTCACCCATCCGAGCACCCCGTCGCCCTGCAGATCGGCTCGGCCGACCCGCGGCTGGCGGCCCGAGCGGTGGCCATCGCCCAGGGTTGGGGCTACGACGAGGTGAATCTGAACGTGGGCTGCCCCTCGCCCCGGGCCCAGGCGGGAGGCTTCGGGGTGATGCTCATGCGCCGGCCCGAGCGGGTGGCCGAGATCGTGCGGGCCGTCTACGAGGAGACGGGCGTCCTGCTTTCGATCAAGCACCGCACCGGCGTGGACGAGCTCGCGGGTGAGACCTTCCTGACACGCTTCGTGGAGCGGGTGGCGGAGGCCGGGGCGCGCGTCTTCATCGTGCACGCGCGCAAGGCCTGGACCCGAGGACTCGACCCCAAGGCCAACCGCGAAGTTCCGCCGCTCGAGCACGAGGCGGTCTACCGGCTCAAGCGCGCCTTCCCCGAGCTCGCCATTGTCACCAACGGCGGCATCCGAACCCTGGAAGAGGCCCGCGTCCACCTGGAGCGCGTTGACGGGGCGATGGTGGGCCGGGCGATGTGGGGCCGCCCCTGGCGCTGGGCCGCGGCCGACCGGCTGCTCTGGGGCGAGCCGCACGCCCCCGAGCGCCGCGCGGTGCTGGAGCGCTACCAGGCCTACCTGGAGAACCGGCTGGCCGAGGGGACGCCGCTGCGCCCGCTCCTGCGGCCGCTTTTCAACCTCTTCAAGGGCGAGCGCGGGGGGCGGCGCTGGCGCCAGGCCCTCGACGCCGCGCTGCGGGCGAGGCGGCTGCCGCCGGGCGGCCTCGTCGCCCTCGCCCCACTTGAGGAGGTGGGTGCGTGAGCGGCCGGTCCGATCCCGCGTTGCGCATGGCCCGCTGGAGCGTAGTCGTGGGGGTGGCCGTCTTCGCCATCAAGTGGACCGCCTGGCGCCTCACCGGCTCGGTGGCCATCTACTCCGACGCGCTCGAGTCGATTGTCAATATCGTGGCCGCGGCGGCCGCGCTGCTTGCCCTCTCGGTGGCCGTGCGCCCCGCCGACGCCACCCACCCCTTCGGCCACACCAAGGCGGAGTACTTCTCGGCGGTGGTCGAAGGGGCGCTGATCCTCTTCGCCGCCTTCGAGATGATGCGCACCGCCTGGGGCCGCTTCGCTGACCCCCAGCCCTTCGACCAGCCGGCACTGGGGCTGGCGCTGGTGGCACTCGCGGGCGGGGTCATGGCTGGCTGGGCCTGGCTGCTGCTTGCCCAGGGACGCCGCTCGCGCTCGCCGGCGCTGGTGGCCGACGCCTGGCACCTGCTGAGCGACGTGATTTCCACCGCGGGAGTGCTGCTGGGGGCTACGCTGGCCTGGGTGCTGGGCTGGTGGTGGCTCGACCCGGTGGTGGCAGTGCTCGTGGCCATCAACGTGCTCTGGATCGGACTGGGGCTGGTGCGCCGCTCAGTGGGCGGGCTGATGGACGAGGCCCTGCCACCGGACCAGGTCGCGCGCATCCGGCGAACGATCGAGGCAAACCTTGACGGAGCGCTCGAGTATCACGACCTGCGCACCCGCAGCGCCGGACCCCGCGCCTTCGTGGAGTTCCACCTGGTGGTACCGGGGCGGATGAGCGTGGAGGAGGCCCACGCGATCACCGACCGGCTCGAGCGCGCTCTGGCCGAGGCCGTGCCAGGCGCGGTGGCGGTCATTCACGTGGAACCTGAGAACGAAGCGATACACAGCGGCCCCTACAAATTGTGAGCCCAGGGGTTAAGGGTAGCTGACCCCCATTTGGGGGTACAGTTAAAAACTGTGTAAAAATAGACTAGTTTTTGAGGAGGTGTGCCGTGACGGCCCTATGGATTTTTTTAATCGTCTTGGCCATTGCCGGTGGATTGATCGCGCTCACCTACAACACGCTCATTGCCCGCAAGAACCAGATCGACTACGCCCAAGGCGCAGTTGACGCGCTGCTGAAAAAGCGCTACGACCTCATTCCCAACCTCGTCGCGACCGTCAAGGGCTACGCCAAGCACGAGCGTGAGCTGTTGGAAAAGGTGACCGAGCTGCGCTCTCGCATCGGCCAGGCCAAGGACGACGACGAACGTCTGGGTCTGGAGGGGCAGATGTCGGGCCTGCTGGGCCGGCTACTGGTGCAGCTCGAGGCCTACCCCGATCTCAAGGCCAACCAGAACTTCCTGCAACTGCAGGCCGCCCTCAACGAGATCGAGGAGCAGATCTCGGCCGCCCGGCGTGCCTTCAACGCGGCCGTCGTCGAGTTCAACAACGCCATCGAGATGTTCCCCTCGAACCTGGTGGCCGGTTGGATGGGCCTCAAGCGGCGTAAGGTCTTCGAGGTGGAAAAGTCCGAGTCCGCCGCGCCCAGTGTAGCCGACCTCTTCGGCAACGCTTGATCTGGCCCCGATGCCCGCCTCGCCGAGCCCTCTAAGCGCCTACTACCGGCTCGTTCCCCAGATCCGCGCGCTCGAGCCCGAACGCCGCAAGACCTGGCTCACGCTGGCGGCGGCCTGGGCCGCGCTCATCATCCCCAGTCTGCTGCTGGGCGCCTGGCTGGTGCGCCTGGGCGGCAGCTGGCTCTACCTGGTGGGGCTGCCGCTGGTGGCGGCGGGCCTCGCGGCTTGGCTTTCTCCCAGCCTGATCTACCCCTTCAAGTACGAGTTCAAGCGCAAGGTCATCCGCCCGATGATGAAGGAGCTCCTGCGTGACGTGGACTACGCCCCGCTGGGCTCGGTGGGCCCGTTCGACCTGGAAGCGAGCCTGCTCTTTTCCGCCCCCTTCTCGGGCGTGGAGGGCGAGGACCTGGTGGTGGGCCGCTACGAGGACGTGGAGGTCAAGTTCTCGGAGGTGGTGGGCTACCGCGAACTCGAGCAGCCCCGGGGCCCGGGCGGCGGGCGCAAGGTGCCGAGCAAGCAGGTGCTCTTTCGCGGCCTCTTCTTCGTGGCCGAGTTCAACAAACCCACGCGCGGTCAGGTGGTCGTCTACCCCGACGCGCTCGAGGGCGCCCTGGGACCGCTCGCGGCCGCGCTGCAGCCGCGGCGCGATTCCGGCAAGCTGGTGCACGTGCGGATGGAAGACCCCCGTTTCGAGCGCTACTACAGCGTCTACGCCAGCGACGCCGAGACCGCGCACTACGTGCTCACCCCGGTGCTGATGGAGCGGCTGGCCGAGTTCCGCCGCAAGGTGGGCGCGCCGGTGGCCTTCTCCGTGGTCTACGGCAAGCTCTACATGGCGGTGGCCTCGCACAAGAACCTACTCGAACCCCCCCTCTTCGGCCCCCTGGCCAGCCCCAAGGTCTTCCGCGGCTACCTCGAGGACGTGGGCCTCTTCCTGGCCCTGGTCGAGGAGCTGGGGCTCAACCGCAAGATCTGGGGGGAAGAGGCGTGGCGCTAACCGCAGACGCCCCGCTGCCCGAACTCGAAGGGCTGATCCGTCGCTCGCGCGCGCTCGAGGCGCTGCGCCGCAGCGCCCGCGCGCAGGTGGCGCGCACCTGGCTCACCTTCGCCCTGGTTGTAGCCGCCCTCTACCTGGCGCGCCCGCTCCTGGGCGCGGCCGGGTGGCCCGTCTTCTTTGGTAGCGCCTTCGCCCTGTTCGTCTGGGCCCTGATGCGGTCGCGGGCCGCCGCCCGCCCCTACCACGAGGCCTACCGGCAGGAGGTGCTCGAGCCCCTCGTGCAGGCGGTGCTGCCTGGCTTTCGCCACGATCCGGAGGCGGGGCTGCCCCAGGAGGTCTTCCTGGCAAGTCGCCTCTTCCCGACCCGGCCCGACCGCTACGCCAGCGAGGATCTATTCGAGGGCGAGGTCGAGGGCGTGCCGCTGCGCTTTGCCGAGGTCCACGCCCAGGAGGAACGGGAAGAGTGTGACAACGACGGCTGCCGCACCCACTACAGCACAATTTTCCGCGGCCTCTTCGCAGTGGCGGAGTTCCCCAAGGCCTTCACCGGCACTGTTCTCGTCTACCCCGACCGCAGCGAGCGCTGGCTGGGGCTACTCTCGCGCAGCCTGCAACGGCTCGGCGGCCGGCTCCGCGGCCTGGGGCTCGTCAAGCTCGAGGACCCCGCCTTCGAGGAGCGCTTCGTGGTCTACGCCAGCGACCCCATCACCGCCCGCTACGTCCTCAGCACGCGCCTCATGGCGGCCTTGCGGGCTTTCCGCGACCGCCACGGCGAGCTCTACGCCGCCGCGCTCGACGGCACGCTCTACCTGGCCATCCCCCAGCGGCGCGACCTCTTCGAGCCTCCGCCGCCGTGGCGCAGTGCGGTGGACGTGGGCCGCTTGCACGCCTACGCCGAGGCGTTGCGCACGATGCGGGCCGTCGTGATCGAGCTGGGGCTCAACGTACGCGTCTGGGGCGAGCGCGCCCTGGGTGGGGGATCGGGCCCCTCAGAAACCGCGCAGTAGCGCCGCCCAGGCGTCGGCCTGCCCCGCGTTCGCACCGAGGAGGTCGCCGTAGGTGAGACCCGCCACCAGCGGGCCATCCGGGGTGAGCGCGAGGGCGCGCGCCTCGTCGCGGGCGGGGCTTCCCGCCTGCCAGCCGGCCGCGGGGCGGCCGTCCGCCCCCAGCCGGGCCACGAAGGCGTCGAAGCCACCCGCCGAAGGACCGAAGAGCGCGTTCGCGGTGGCGCCGGCCACCCAGAGGGTACCGTCGTCCGCGCGCGCGAGCGCGTAGGCGAGGTCAGCCTCGTCGCCGCCCCACTGCGCCCCCGCGCCCGGCGCGCCGCCGTCGCTCAGGTGGACCACGAAGACGTCGCGGCCGCCGCCGAAAGCGCCGTAGAACGGACCGTCGGTCTGACCCAGGACCCAGACCCCCGCGCCGTCCGCCGCCAGCGCCACCGGGCGCGAAGCGGCGTCGAAGCCCCAGCGGTAGACCCAGGTGAGCTCCCCATCCGGTCCGTAGTGGAGCACGAAGCCGCGCTCGCTGACGCGGCGGCAGTCCTCGTCGACGTCGCTGTAGCCAGCCAGGTAGACGCCGCCCGCGCCGTCGGGGGCCGCGGCGGTGAGGTAGTCGTCATCGTCCGTGCCCCACTGCGCACCCCAGAGCTCGCGCCCTCCGGCGTCGAAACGGGCCACGAAGACGTCGCTTCCCCCCGCGCCGGGGGCGTAGACCCGCCCCTCCACCTGACCCGCCAGGTAGAGGCCGCCCCCCGAGGCGGGCGCGAGCGCGTGCGCCTCGTCGGTGAGCGGGCCGCCCACCGTGGCCTTCCAGGCCACCGCGCCCTCCGCCGTCATCCGCACCAGCAAGGCGTCGGTCTGAGCGCGCATGGCGTCGGGCGCGCCCGCGGCCACGGTGCCCGCCCAGGCGTAGCCGTCCGGCAGGGCCTCCAGCGCGTAAGCGCGCTCGAGCCCTGGCCAGGCCGACTGCCAGCCCCGCGGCGGTCCGGCGGCGGCGTCCACCACGAAGGCGTCCACCCCCGCTCCCTCGGCAAAGAGGTCGCCCGCTGTCCACCCCACCACCCACCGACCGGAGACGGCGAAGGCGGCCTCCCAGGAGGGCGAGCCCCACTGCTCGCCCCAGACGACGCCGTCGGTCGCCAGCGCGGGGGCGAGGAAGAGCCCCAGCGCAACCACCACGAAACGAACCTCGCGCATCATGAAAGCCAGGCTACCGCGCCGCCAATGAGCCCGATTAGCGCTGGGTCCACCAGTAGGCCAGCAGGATGAGCCCGATCCAGAGGATCCAGCGGTAGCGCCCGCCCAGCAGCGACCCCAGCCCCGGCCGGCGGGGGGGCAGCACCGCGCCGGGCAGCTGCTCGTCGCGCGGGGCCATCCGCTTCTTCTGGGCGAGCTTGAGCATGCGCACCATGCGGTCAATCTGGCCGCGGCGCTTGGCCAGCGCCGCCATACCCTGGTAGACCTCGGGGTAGTTCTCGTTGCGCTTCTTGGCCTCCTCGTAGGCCCGTTCGGCGGCCTCCAGGTCGCCGAGCTCGAGCTCGGCGTTGCCGAGGTTAGTCCAGGCCCGCCAGTGCCGGGGGTCGCGCCGGGCGGCCTCGGCGAAGGCGTCGCGCCCCTCCTCAAGCCGGCCCTCGGCCACGTCCAGCAGACCGCGCAGCACCCAGGCCTCGGCACCCACCAGCGGGTCTTCGAGCCAGTCTTCGAAGTGCTCTTCTTCCAGGTCGGCGAGTGCGCGCTCGAGCCGTTCCACGTCCACGATCTCGGCCAGCTTGTCCGCGTGCGCGCGCACGAGCTCGAGCGCCTCGGTCGGGCGGCGCATGCGCAGGCGCAGGCGCACGTCGGCCAGCACCTCGAGCGCCGCCCGCGGGCCCTCGCCCGAGAGCTTGACCAGGGCCAGGGCCTCCTCGACCCGTCCCTGCGCCAGTTGTTCCTTCCACGTCTCGCTCAACGCAAGGCCTCCTCGTATAGCCTGACATACTCGCGGGCGCGGGGCCCCCAGGAGAAGTCGCGCGTCATGCCCGCGCGCGCCAGGGGCTCGGCCTCGAACTCAAGCATCCGCCGCACCCCCGCGAGCACACCTTCGCCGCTCGCCTCCTCGAAGAGCACCCCTGTCACGCCGTCCTCGACGGTGTCGGCCAGCCCGCCGGTGGCGCGGGCGATGGGGGGCGTGCCGTAGCGCATCGCGATCATCTGCGCCAGCCCGCAGGGCTCGTAGCGCGAGGGCATGAGGAAGTAGTCGGCGCCGCCGTAGATGCGGTGGGCGCGGGCCTCGTCGAAGGCGGCGTGAAAGGCCACCCGCCGGGGGTAGCGCCGCGCCATCTCGGCGAAGCCGCGCTCGAGCTCGGCCTCGCCCGTGCCCAGCAGCACGAAATTGACCCCCAGGTCGAGGATCCGAGGCAGGACCTCGAGCACCAGGTCGAACCCCTTCTGCCAGGTGAGCCGGGTCACCGCGCCCACGGCCGGCAGCCCCGGGTCGAGCCACAGCGCCGCCAGCAGGGCGACGCGGTTGCGCCGCTTGCGCTCCAGGTGGTCCGCGTCGTAGCGCTGGGGCAGGTGGGGGTCGGTGGCCGGATTCCAGGCGTCCACGTCGAGGCCGTTGAGGATACCGCGCAACCGCGGGGCCACGCTCCGGAGCACCTCCTCGAGCCCCATCCCGAACTCCGGGGTCTGGATCTCCCGGGCGTAACGCGGGCTCACCGTGGTCACCCAGCGCGCGGCCAGGATCGCCCCCTTCATCAGGTTGACGTGGCCGTCCTTGAGCAGCTCGGCGTCAGGCGCCTCGCCGGTCAGGCGCGCGAAGGCCTGGGGCTCCAGCACCCCCTGGAAGGCCAGGTTGTGGATGGTGAAGACGGCGGGCCGCGCCGCCCGCCGCACCGCGTAGGCAGCGTGCCAGTCGTGGGCGTGGACGAGATCGTGCGCCTGCCCTTCCAGCCAGGCGACGGCGGCGAGGTTGAAGCGCAGGTAGCGCTCGGCCTCCGGGGGCGCGTACGGCGCGTCCCAGTCCGGGTCCACCTCGAGGAAGCGGTACTGGACCCCGCCCGCCGCGTCGCCCCAGACGCGCGCGGTCCGCTCCGCGCCGGCGAAGCGGTAGCGCAGCTCGCCCAGGGGCTCGAGCGTCCGCGCGATCGCACGGTAGCGCGGCAGGACCACGGTGGCGCGCACCCCCTCGGCCGCGAGCGCCCGCGGGAGGCTTGCCAGCACGTCGGCGAGCCCGCCTACCTTGACGTAGGGCAGGGCCTCGGCGGCGAGGTGAACGACGTGCATGGCTCAGATGGGCTGACCCGGGGTGCTCCAGCTGGTGTAGGCGTAGAAACGCCCCACCTCGTGGGTCTCGAGGTAGTAGAGCAGCGGCTCGGCCAGGGGCAGGTGCGTGCCCAGGCGCTCGGCCACCTCGTCGGCGTCGAAGAAGCGCGCCTCGACGATGTGGCCGTCGGGGTCGTGGGGGTTGAGCAGGCCCTCCCAGCTGGCGGTAAAGGCGATGGCGATGGTGCGCTCGCGCTTGCGCCGGTCCTCCACCTGGGCCACGTAGGCGAGCCGGTCCACGCTGCGCACCGAGAGGCCGGTCTCCTCGCGCACCTCGCGCACGAGCGCGTCGGGGATCGTCTCGCCCGGCTCGACCATGCCGCCCGGAAGGGTGTAGCGCACCCGCCCGCGCCGCCCCCAGTCGTTGGCCACCAGCAGCACCCGCCCGCGGGCGTCCTGAAGGATCGCCGCGGCCACGAGCAGCTCGCGCCTAAGCGTTTTGGGCCTGTCCGCTGAGTTCTCCAAGCATCCTCTCCTGGTCGGCCTTCTTGAGGGCTTCGGTCAGTTCGTCCAGCTCCCCGGCCAGCACACCCTCGAGGTTGTGGGTGGTGAAGTGGATGCGGTGGTCGGTCACGCGCGACTGCGGAAAGTTGTAGGTGCGGATCTTCTCGCTGCGCTCGCCGGTGCCGATCTGGGCCAAACGATTGGCGCGCAGGGCCGCCTCCTCCTCGGCGCGCTTCATCTCGAGCAGGCGGCTGCGCAAGATCGCGAGCGCCTTCTCGCGGTTCTTGATCTGGCTGCGCGAGTCCTGGATGGTGATGATGATGCCGGTGGGCTCGTGCACCACCCGCACCGCGCTGTCGGTGGTGTTCACCCCCTGGCCGCCGGGGCCGGAGGCGCGCATCACGTCGATGCGGACCTCGTTCATGTCGAGCTCCACGTCGCTCTCCTCGGCCTCGGGCAGCACGGCCACGGTGGCGGTGGAGGTGTGGATGCGGCCCTGGGTCTCGGTGGCGGGCACGCGCTGCACCCTGTGCACTCCCGACTCGTACTTGAACACGCCGTAGGCGCCGGGCCCCTTCACCATGAAGCTCACCTTGGAGAAGCCGCCCAGGTCGGTGGGGTGGCTCTCCAGCATTTCCACCTGGTAGCCCAGCCGCTCGGCGTAGCGGGTGTACATCTCGAAGAGGTCGCCGGCGAACAGCGCCGCCTCCTGCCCGCCCGCGCCGGCACGGATCTCGACGATGGCGTTCTTGGCGTCGGCCGGGTCGCGCGGCAGGAGCAGCACCTCGAGCTCCTTTTCCAGCTCGGTCAGTTTCACCTCGAGCTCGGCCGCCTCCTCCCGGGCCATCTCGCCCAGCTCCGGATCGCCAGCCAGCTCGCGGGCCTGCTCAAGGTCCTCCTGCGCCTTGCGGTACTCGCGGAAGGTGCGCACAACCTCGCCCAGTTCGGCGTAACGGCGGCTGGCCTCGCGGAACCGGGCCGCGTCGGCCAGCACCGCTGGATCGCCCAGCTCGGCCTCCAGCGCGTTGTATTCTTCTTCGAGCTTCTTGAGCTTATCCAGCATCTCTGGTCCCTTGACCCAGGATACCACCCGCGGGGTTGCGCCCTTTTTTAGGCGAGGCTAAAGTAATAGCTAGGGGGTTTTTAGGCATGACTAATTCTCACCGCGCCCACCTCAGCGAAGCCCAGGAGGACTACCTCAAGCAGGTCCTGCTGCTCTCCGAGGGCGGGCCGGTGACCACCCAGGCGCTCGCGGGGCGGATGGGCGTGCGGCCGGCCTCGGTCACGGGCATGCTCAAGAAGCTGGCCTCGCTCGGGCTGGTGGACTACGCCCCCTACCGCGGCGTCACCCTCACCGAAGCGGGGCGGGCGGTGGCGCTCGAGGTGCTGCGCCACCACCGCCTCATCGAGACCTACCTGGCCGAGGCGCTGGGCTACGACTGGGACGAGGTCCACGCCGAGGCCGAGCGGCTCGAGCACCACATCTCCGAGGCCTTCGAGGCCCGCATCGCCGAATGGCTGGGCCACCCCGAGCGCGACCCCCACGGCGACCCCATCCCCGCGCCCGACCTGGAGTTCCCCGTGAGCCGCGGCCGCGCCCTCAGCGACTGCCCGTCGGGGCGCTACCGCCTCCTGCGAGTGCGCGCCCAGGACCAGGACACCCTGGCCCTGCTGGCGCGGCTGGGACTGGTGCCCGGGGTCGCCTTCGCGCTCGTCGAGCGCGCCCCCGCCGGCGCACGGGTGCAGGCGAGCGAGGGGCGCTACCTGCTGCCGCTCGAGCTCGCCCGCTCGCTGGAGGTGGAGCCCGCATGAAGACCGCCGCCGCGCCGCTGCGCCGCCCCTTCTGGTACTACCTGGGCCCCGCCTTCCTGGTCTCGGTAGGCTACATGGACCCGGGCAACTGGGCCACCAGCCTCGAGGCCGGCAGCCGCTACGGCTATGCGCTGCTCTGGATCGTCACCCTCTCCTCGGCCATCGCGGTGCTTATGCAGGTGCTCGCGGCTAAGCTGGGGATCGCCAGCGGCATGGACCTAGCCCAGGCCATGCGGGCGCGTTACTCGCCAGCGGTGGCCCGCTTCCTCTTCGTCACCGCCTTCCTGGCCATGATGGCCACCGACCTGGCCGAGTTCATGGGGGTGGCGCTGGCGCTCAACCTGCTCTTCGGCATCCCCCTCACCTGGGCGGTGGTGCTCACCGTCTTCGACGTGCTGCTTATCCTCTGGCTCGAGCGCTTCGGCTTCCGCTGGGTCGAGATGGTGATCTTGGCCTTCGTGGCCACGATCGGGGTGGCCTACGTGCTCGAGCTCTTCTTCGCCCACCCCAACCCCACCGAGGCCGCCTGGAACGCCTTCGTGCCCAACGCGACCGTCTTCGAGGGCGCCACCGCGCTCTTCCTAGCCATGGGCATCCTGGGGGCGACAGTGATGCCCCACAACCTCTACCTGCACTCGGCCCAGGTGAAGACGCGCACCAGGGGCAACCCCGAAAGCAAGCGGCGCGTCTACTTCTGGAGCGTGGTGGACACCGTTACCGCGCTCTCCGCCGCCTGGCTGGTCAACGGCGCCATCCTGGTCATGGCCGCCGCCGTCTTCCACAAGAACGGCCTGCTCGTCACCGAGATCGACCAGGCCTACCTCACCCTCAAGCCGCTCCTGGGCCAGGCCGCCGCCCTGACCTTCGCCATCGCCCTGCTGGCCTCGGGTATCTCCAGCTCCACCACCGGCACCCTTGCCGGCCAGGTGGTCTTTGAGGGGTTCTTGAACGTGCGGGTGCGCAACGTCGCGGCGCTGCGCCTGCTGGTGCGCCTGCTCACCATGGCGCCGGCGCTCGTGGCCGTCTGGTTTTCGGTGCGCCCGGTCACGCTGCTGGTGCTCAGCCAGGTGATCCTCTCGATGCAGCTGCCCTTCTCGGTGGTGCCGCTCGTGAGCTTCACCTCCAACCCCGAGCTGATGGGCGAGCTGGTAAACCCCGCGCCGCTGCGCTGGCTGGCCTGGGCCGCGGCCGGTCTGATCGTGGCGCTGAACCTCTTGTTGCTCACCTTCGCCGTACTGGGAGTCTGACGTGAACCTGGAACACCTACTCGCCTACCACCCCGCCTGGCTCGCCGTCCTCGCCGGCCTCTTCACCTGGGGCATGACGGCGCTGGGGGCGGCCACGGTCTTCCTCAAGCGCGAGATGCCCCGGACCTGGCTCGACGCCATGCTCGGCTTCGCCGCCGGGGTGATGATCGCCGCCAGCGTCTGGTCGCTGCTGCTACCCGCCATCGATCTGGCCGAAAGCGGGGGACAGCCCGGCTGGCTGCCCGCGGCGGTGGGCTTCTTGCTGGGTGGCGGCTTTTTGCGGCTGGTGGACCGGTACCTGCCCCACCTTCACCTCTTCGAGCCTGACGAGGCGGCCGAGGGCGTGAGCACCACCTGGCACCGCACCACCCTGCTGATCATTGCCATCACCCTGCACAACCTGCCGGAGGGGCTGGCCGTGGGCGTGGCCTTCGGCGCTGCCCACGTGCTCGGCGGGGGCGAGCAGGCGGCGGCGCTGCTGGCAGGCGCGGTCACGCTGGCCATCGGCATCGGGCTGCAAAACCTGCCGGAGGGGGCGGCGGTGAGCATGCCGCTCCGGCGCGAGGGGCTCTCGCCGAAGCGCAGCTTCTTCTTCGGCCAGCTCTCCGCTCTGGTCGAGCCCGTGGGGGCGGTGCTGGGCGCAACCGCGGTACTGGTGGTGCAGCCGCTCTTGCCCTACGCGCTAGCCTTCGCCGCGGGGGCGATGATCTTCGTGGTGGTGGAGGAGATCATCCCCGAGTCGCAGTCCTCGGGCAACGGCGACGTGGCCACCTTTGGGGTAATGATTGGCTTCGCGCTGATGATGGTGCTGGACGTGGCGCTGGGGTGAGGGGCGATCACGTCCAGAGCGCCGAGAAGGGCAGGGCCAGTAGCCGCTCGCCGAGCGGCAGGGGTTGCGCGCCAGAATAGAAGACCACGCCCAAATAGAAGTTTTCGCCCACGTCTTCCCGCAGGGCTTTCAGGCCACTCGTCGCCCTGCGCGGCAGTTTGCCGGCCAGCTTGACCTCCACGCCCACTACCCGGCCGTCCGGGTGCTCGAGCACCAGGTCCACCTCGGCCCCACCTCGGGTGCGGTAGTGGTACCGGCGCGGCTCGGGTTCGAGCCACGAGGCTTGTTTGGCCAACTCTTCGATTACGAAGGTTTCGGTCAGCCGCCCCAGTAGCTGGGCTTGCTCGCTTGCCCTGTCGCAATCCAGTTTTGTCAGGTAGGCCGCCAGACCGGTGTCGTTCAAAACGAGCTTGGGCCGCTTGATGAGCTGCTTTTTTAGATTGCTCGCCCAGGCAGGCAGGCGTTCGATCAAAAACAAGCGCTCGTAGAGTTCCTCGTAGCGGCGCGCGGTAGGAGCAGGCAACCCCAGTTCGGTGGCCAGCTGGCTAACGTTTTGCGGCGTGGCCGTGGCCGCCGCCAGACCGCGCAGGAGCGCCAGCGCCCTTTCGGGGTACTCGATGCGCGTAAGGCTCATCAGGTCGCGCTCGATGAGGGCGGTCACGTAGCTGGCGAACCAGGCGCGGCGGTCGTCTTCGTTCTTGTCCAGCACCGGAGGGTATCCGCCTTTGCAGGCGCGCGCAATAAAGTCCCCCTTATCGCCCGGCTGCATGAGCCGGCTGGCGTCACCGAAGAGGTCGGCTGCCAGGTTACGCCCGCTGCGCTCCAGCTCGGCCTGGGCCAGCGGGCGGAGGGTGAGGAACTCGGCCCGGCCCACCAGCGCCGCGGCCGCCTGCGAGCGGGACCGGAGGCCGACCGAGCCGGTTAGTAAGAACCGACCGGGGGCGCGGTCTGCGTCTACCGCCATCTTGACAGCCAGGAGCAGGTCGGGCACGCGCTGCACCTCGTCTATGACCACCGGCCCGCCTAGGCCGGAGACGAACCCCACCGGGTCGCCCTTGGCCGCCTCCAGCACCGCCGGGTCGTCGAGGGTGTAGTAGGCCATGCCCCGCTCGTCCGCCAGCTGCCGGGCCAGGGTGGTCTTTCCCGCCTGCCGGGCGCCGGTGAGGTAGACGACGGGGCTGCGTTCCAGGGCGCGCCCCAACCTGGGGGTCAGGTAACGGGAATACATGTTTGTAGTATATTAAAACGCTCACGACGTGAGCGAATTGCGCTCATAGCGTGAGCGGATTGACAGGTTTGGGCTGCTAGGGTGCGCTCAACAGCGTCGCGGTGTAAACCCCCAGGGCCCCAAACGAGAGCAGCACAATCCCCAGCGCGATCGCCAGCACCCGCCACGGATGCCGGGCGCGGGGCAGGGCGAACGCGCCCCAGACGCAGGCGAGCGCGCCAACCAGGCTGCTCAGCAAGAAGGCCCAGCCGGTGGGGCGGTTGACGCGGTACCAGGCCTCGGGGCTCGCCAAGGTCTCGGGCACGCGCACGCCCACGGCGCCGTTCGGGCCGATGGCGCCGGTGGCGAGCAGGTAGCCGAGGCCCACGTTGAAGACGAGCAGGAGGAAGGCCACAAAACCCAGCAGCGCCGCCAGCGTGCCGCGCTCGAGCCGCTCCGTTTCGGGGTCGGGCGCGCTTGCCGGCTTTGCGCCCGCGTCGGCCCACAGCGGCCCCACGGCCGCGGCGAAGGCGGTGAGGAGCTCGAGGGCGAGCGCCAGCTGCGAGGTCCGCAGGCTCAGCCGCCCGAGGGCGGCGGCCGCCAACACCGCGATGGAGACGAGCACGAGCACCGCCCCCGCCGCTATCCAGAAGGGCACGGCGTGGGCGTGGATCCGGTACCACGCCTCCTCGCTGGCGAGCGTGCGGGCAGTGCGCAGGCCTACCAGGTGGTTGGGCTTCAGCTCGCCGCGCGCGGCCTTGCGCCCGAGCGTGAAGAAGATCACGCCCATGCCGAACACGAGCAGGTGCGGCAGCAGCTCCCAGAACCCCACGCGGGCCTCCTTGCTTCGTTGGGGCCATTGTACCCGCCCGCGGGCGGGCGCGTCTAGCCGGCCAGCGCCTGGCGGAAGCGCTCGAGCACCCGCGCGCGGTCGAAGCCGGTGACCACCCGGGCGTTCGGCTCCAGGCCGCTGCGGCCGTAGTCCAGAAGCGACTGCCCGCGGCTGTGCTCGCCGCAGGTCTCCACCCAGAGGCGGTGGCGCGCTTCGGCGGTGACCGCCCCGGGGTCGAGCGCCGCCACCATCGCCAGCGGGTCGGGGATGAGCAACCCGGGCGCGCCGTGCGCCTCGAGGAAGCCCAGGGTGCGGCGGGTGATGGCCGCGAAGAAGCGGGCCCGGGGCGTGTCCAGCGCGACCAGCCGGGCGTGCTCCTCCCAGCTTATGGGGTGGGCCAGGGTGGTTTCCCAGGTGACCAAGGTGATTTCGGGAAAGGCCTGCGCTACCATCTGCGCCGCCTCGGGGTCGTAGTAGAAGTTGAACTCGGCCGCCCAGCGCGGGGTGTTGCCGCGGGCGGTGTGGGCCCCGCCCATGACCACCAGGCGCCTGAGCAGCCGGGGCAGCTCGGGCTCGAGCCGCAGCGCCAGCGCCAAGTTGGTGAGCGGCCCCAGCGCCACCAACGTGAGCTCGCCCGGGCGCTCGCGGGCGAGGCGCGCGATCGCCACCGCGGCCGGCTCGGGCTCGGGGCGCACCCGGGCGCGACGATTCGGGTAGTCGCCCAGGCCGTCTTCGCCGTGGAACTCGGTGGCGTGCACGCGCTCGCCGGGCAGCAGGGGCTCGCGCGCCCCGGGGAAGACGGGCACCCCCTCTGCACCCATGACGTGAAGCACCTCGAAGACGTTGGGGACCACGTGCGCGAGCGGCACGTTGCCGCCCACCGCGGTTACGCCCACCACCTCGGCTTCGGGGTGGGCCAGGGCCAGCATCAGCGCCAGGGCGTCGTCCACCCCAGCGTCGGTGTCGATGATGAGGGCGGACACGAGCGTATTCTACGCCAGGCTAGAATGGACGCGTGGCCAAGGACGACGTGGCGGTTTGCACCACCCTGACGCTGCACCCCGAGGCGCTCGAAAAGGCACGCGCCGCGCTCCCGGACGAGGACGAGGTGGCCCGCGCCTCGGCGCTGCTCAAAGCCCTGGCCGACCCGACGCGAATGCGCATCCTGTTGGCGATGCGCCAGGGGGAGCTGTGCGTGTGCGACCTCTCACACCTCCTGGGCATGAGCCAGAGCGCGATCAGCCATCAGCTGCGGGTGCTGCGCGACGCCCGCCTGGTCCGCTGGCGGCGGGAGGGGCGGCAGGTCTTCTACCGCCTCGCCGACCGGCACGTCGAGGAGATCCTCGACGACGCGCTCGAGCACGCCCACGAATAGCGGTCTATGGCTAACACTTGAATATTTGCTCATATATGCATAAGATGGGGGCATGTCCGCCCCCACCCGCGAGCTCATCTTCAACGTAGAGGGCCTCGACTGCGCCGACTGCGCGGTCAAGATCGAGCGTGCGGTCCGCCAGCTGCCGGGCGCGGTGGAAGTGGCCGTGGCCTACGGCAGCGGCAAACTCTTCGTCAAGCTGGACGCTAGGGCGGAGCCCGATGCGGTGGCCCGGGCGGTGGAGCCGCTGGGCTACAAGGTGCGCCCCGAGCGCGAGCCGGCCGGCGAGGCGCGGTGGTGGCAGAACCCCAATGTGAAGATGCTGGGCGTGAGCGCGGGTTTCCTCGTGCTGGCGCTCGTCAGTCAGCTGCTCTGGCCCGCCGCGGCTCGCTGGGTCTGGAGCGCGGGCGCGCTGGTGAGTGCCGCCCCGCTGGCGCGCAAGGCTTGGGCGGTGCTGAAAAGCGGCGGCGGCCTCGACATCAACGCCTTGGTCTCGATCGCCGCCCTTGGCGCGGTCCTCATCGACGCCGCGGCCGAGGCGCTCGTCGTCGTCTTCCTCTTCCTGATCGGCGAGGTGCTCGAGGGCCTGGCAGCCTCGCGCGCCCGCGGCACCCTACGCGAGCTGGCCAAGCTGGCCCCCACCAAGTCGCGGCGGCTCGAGGCGGACGGCCGCGTGCGCGAGGTGCCGGTGGAACTCCTAGCGGTGGGCGAACGGGTCCAGGTGCCCGCCGGGGAGCGCATCCCCGCCGACGCCGTGGTCCTGGAAGGCACGGGGGCGGTGGACGAGTCGATGCTCACCGGCGAGTCCGCGCCGGTTCCCAAGCATGCGGGCGACCCCATCCACGCGGGCACCGTGCTGCTCGAGGGGCAGCTGGTGGCGCGGGTGGCCACGCCGGCCGCGGACAGCGCGCTGGCGCAGATCCAGAAGCTGGTGGAGCGCGCCGATGCGATGAAGAGCCCCACGACGCGCGTCATCGACCGATTCGCCCGTTACTACACCCCGCTCGTGGTGGTCGCGGCAGCGCTCGCAGCCACGGCGCCGCCGCTGCTCTTCGGCCAGCCCTGGGAGGTCTGGGTCTACCGCGGGCTCGCCCTGCTGCTCATCGGCTGCCCCTGCGCCCTGGTGCTCTCGGCGCCGGCGGCCGTCACCTCGGCGCTGGCGCGCTCGGGGCGGATGGGCGTGCTGGTCAAGGGGGGCGACGTGCTCGAGACCGCCGGACGCCTGCGCGCCCTCGCCTTCGACAAGACGGGCACGCTCACCGAAGGGCGGCCGCGGCTCGTGCGGGTCTGGGGCATGGACGAGCGCGAGGTCCTGCCGCCGGTGGCGGCGCTCGAGCACTCGAGCGCACACCCCATCGCCGAAGCCATCCTGGCGCGCGCCGAGGAGCTGGAAGTCCCGGTACCCGAGGCCGAAGACCTGGACGCCCTGCCCGGCGCCTGGGTGAAGGGCCGGGTGGCGGGCCGCGAGGTCTGGGTGGGTAGCCCCGCCGCCGCGGGGGGCTTGCCGCATGAGGTGCGGGAAAACGGCGAGACCGCGAGCGTGGTCAAGCTCGACGGAGAGGTCGCGGCCATCCTCTTCTTCGAGGACGCCCCGCGGCCCGAGGCGGCCGAGGCGCTCGAGCGGGTGCGGGCCCTGGGCATCGAGACCGTCATCCTCTCCGGCGACCGCGAACCGGCGGTGCGCCGGCTCTCAGGGCAGCTGGGCGGGGTCCGCTACCGCGCCGGGCTGCGCCCGGAGGACAAGCTCGAGGCCCTCAAGGGGCTTCCCCACCCGGTGGGCATGGTCGGCGACGGCGTGAACGACGCCCCCACGCTGGCCGCCGCCAATCTGGGCGTGGCCATGGGCAGCGGCACCCAGGTGGCGCTCGAGGCCGCGGGCGTGGCCCTGGTCGAGCCCAACCTCAACCGGCTCGCCCACTTTCTTGAGCTCGCCCGCGCTGCACTCGGCAACATCTACACCAACGTCGCGGTGGCCCTGGGGCTCAAGGCGGCCTTCCTGGTCACCACCCTGCTCGGCTACACCGGGCTGTGGCTCGCGGTCATGGCCGACACCGGCGCGACCCTGCTCGTCACCGCCAACGCCCTCAGGCTCCTGGCCTGGCGGCCCGAATAGGCCGACTACTCCATGGCGTTGGCGGGCGAGGTAAACACTTTTACGAGCGGCTCGTTAACGTAAAAGTTGCGCCGGCCGACCTTGCGCTTGACCAAAAAACCATGCCGAACCAGTAAGTTCAAATATTTCGTTGCGGTCAGGCGACTAACGTCCAGTTCGCGCCGAAGGGAATCGATGGTGGTGTAGGGGTGGCGGAAGAGGTTGGCCAAGAGGTCCTGGCTGTAGATTCTTGGCAATTCTGATCGAATGCGCCGTTTGTATTCGAGCATTAAATCGCGTATCTGGGTGACAACCGCGATCGTCTGCTTGGAGGTCACCTCGACGCCCTCGAGCATAAAAAGCAGCCAGGGCTCCCATCGACCTCTGTGAACCTCGCCCAGCAGGTCGTAGTACGTCGTTTTGTTTTGTACGATGTACCGGCTCAAGTAGAGCACGGGCAGGTCGAGTAGGTCCTGGGCCACCAAGTACAAGATGTTGAGGATCCTTCCAGCGCGGCCGTTTCCATCGTAGAAGGGGTGTATGGCCTCGAACTGATAGTGAGCGACGGCCATTTTGGTGAGCGGATCCGCATCGTAAAACGCGGGGTCGTTGATGAAAGTTTCAAGGTTGGCCATGTAATCCAGGATTCGCTCGTGTTCTTGCGGGGGCTCATAAACGACCTCGTGCGTTTGCTCGTTGAGCAGCACCGTTCCCTTTTGCCTACGAATACCGGCGTCGTTGAGAACGATTCGCTTCTGAATTTCTACGAGTAGGTTGGCGGTTATGGGGTGGCCGCCACGCACCTTATCAAATCCGAATCTGAGAGCGATTGCATAGCGGCTGACTTCTTTCGCCGCGGGGTCGAGGTGCAGATCTTCGAAAAGGGCCGCCTGGTAAAGTTCGTGGTGCGTCGTGACTATGTTCTCGACTTCCGAGCTTCCCTTGGCCTCCTGCAGCACCAAGGTGTTGATTAGTATTTCGGCGTTAGGAATGGTGGCGACCCTTCCCTTCAGCTCGGCAAGCCGCCGGTGCGCCTCAACCAAACTTCTTAAGACCTCCCGCGTTTCGAGGTTTCCTTGAGGCGGAAGAAATAGCAGCTCGCCGTTCTGAATCGGCATATGTTAACAATAATGGACTTTTGTATACATGTCCAGCTTCATATGCATACCTTAGCCGTTCAAGGCGTGCGGTTACAGTGCTTCAAAACGCCGTTCGGCCACGTTCTTGCGCACGTGCCCGGACCTGAAGACCTGCCCGTTCATGGCGATGTAGACCCCCGGCCCCAGCAGCTGCACCGCGGCGGTGGCGTAGCCGATGTTGAACTCGGCGTCCGAGCCCAGAAAGCGCGCCGGCTGCATCGCTCCCACGAGAACGATCGTCTTGTCGGGGATGCCCTCGAGCGCCCGGGCCGTCTCGACCATCGTGTCGGTGCCGTGGGTGATGAGCACCCGCCGCGCCTCCGCGGCCGCCACCGCCGCGCGGATGCGCGCGCGGTCGGCGTCGGTCATCTGCAGGCTGTCCTTCTTGAAAAGCGGCTCGACGGCGTAGGGAAAGTTGACCCGCGCCTCCTCCAGCAGCCGCCCGATCTGCGGCTCACCCACGGTGTAGTCGTCCTTGGCGTCGTAGTAGATCTTGTCGATCGTGCCGCCGGTGGTGAAGATCTGGACGAACTCGGGTTCAGGGGTCGGGTTCACGGGGTCAGGATACCCGAGGCGGCGCTGTTTTACGAACGCGAAACACGCCGCTTCGCTGCTTCCAAAGTTTGCGATTTTTAAATTTTTAAAATAACGCGCCGGAACTCTCCTTGGAGGCCAGGGGTGGGGCGAACGCTAGGGCCGCACCGGCAGGTTGAAGACGTTTTGCAGCACGAACATCCCCACCACCGAGATGAGCGCGGCCACGGTGGGGGTGAGTAACCAGCCGATAGTGATATTTTTTACAACGTCCCAGCGGACGCGTTCGCCCGGAGTGATGAGCCCCAGGCCGATGACCGCGCCCACCACCGCCTGGGAGCTCGAGACCGGCACCAGCGGCAGCGCCGGCAGGTGGTGCGCGGTGAGCCAGGCGGCCAGCGACTGCGAGGCGAAGAGGAAGAGCACCAGCGACTGCGCCAGCACCACGATCAACGCCGCCACCGGGGTGAGGCGCACGATGTCCTGCCCTACGGTCATCATCACCCGCTCAGAGTAGGTGTAGATGCCCACGGCGATGGCGATGCCGCCGAGCAGGAAGAGCTGCTGGGCCGAGCTGAGGGTAATGGGCCCGAGCTTGAGGTCGTGGAAGGGGGAAACGTTGAGAAACACCCCCATCACGTTGGCGATGTTGTTGGCCCCTAGGCTGTAGGCGCCGAACGCGCCCACCAGGATGAGCCCGAGGCGGGTGTACTGGTCGAGGCGCAGCAAGTGGATCTTGGTGCGCCGCAGCACCGCCCGCGTGAGCACGAAGAGGACCGCGGCCATGACCCCGGCCATGATGGGCGAGGCCACCCAGGCGAAGGCGAACTTGGAGACGATCGCGGGGTCGGTACGCTGGCCCATGAAGAGGTTCCAGCCGATGATGCCGCCCACGATCGCCTGACTGGTGGAGACAGGCAGGCCGCGCTGGGTCATCAGGTAGACGCTGAGGGCGGCGGCCAGCGCCGCCATGAACGCCCCCGGCAGGGTGTTGATCGCGCCTAGCTTGCCCAGGGTGTGCGAGGCTCCGGCCCCGCTGATCACCGCGCCCAGGATGACGAAGACGCTGGCGATGAGGGCGGCGGTCGAGAAGCGCACCATGCGGCTACCGACCGCGGTGCCAAAGACGTTGGCGGCGTCGTTGGCGCCCAGCGACCAGCCCAGGAAGAGGCCGCTGGAAAGGTAGACGAAGACGGCGGGATTCATCTCAGATCATCCGCTTGATGGCGAGGATGGAGAGCTTGTCGCAGATGTCCTCGGCGGTGTCGGCGACGTTGTCGAGTCGGTCGAGGAAGGAGGTCAGGTGCATCTTGTGCGCCAGGTCGAGGTCGCTCTCGTAGATCTGGCGTTCGACCCGGGTGGTGATCTTGTCGGCCTCCGACTCGTAGAACTGCACCTTCTTCACGTGGTCGCGCACGGCGGTGAGGTCGCGGAAGAAGGCGCGGGCGGCCACCACCATGGCCTCGGCCGCCTTGAGCACCATCGCGGTGAGTTCGGTGAAGGCCTGGCGGTACTCCGGGGCGATCTCGGGGCGCTGGATGTAGAAGCTGTAGACTGCGGCCTCGTAGAGGTTGGTCACCTCGTCCACCTGCTCGATGAGCGAGAGCACGTCCTCGCGCAGCTCGGGGATGAGGGTGTGGGTCGTCATCTGGGTCTCGATTTCGCGCCGGAGGTCGTCGGCCTCCTCCTCCACCTGGGTGGCCCGGCGAACCAGCTCCTCGTACTCGCCCGACACCCCCCGGCCCAGGTAGATCTCCATCGCGCGGCTGAAGACGAGACCCGCCTCCTGCACCTTGTCGAAGTACAGGTCGATCTTGGCCTCGAGCTCGCGCGTGCTGCCAAAGAGGGAGGGTAGTTTCATGGTGAGCCCATTATAGGCGCGCACGGGGGACAGTCCTCCCCGTGCGGCTAAAATGGCCGCATGAACAGGCCCCGGCCCGGATTCGTCGCCCTCGTCCTCGTCGTGGGCGTGGCGGCGGTGAGCGCCGCGGCCATCTTCATCCGCTTCGCCTTCGCGAGCGCCGGCGCGGCGACGCCGGGGCTGGCGCTGCTGCTGGCGGCGGTGCGACTGGGCCTGGCCGCGCTCTTCCTCGCGCCCACCTGGCCCGGTCTCGTCCGCGCCCACCCGCAGCCGGGGGCCTTCACCCTGGCGGTGCTGGCGGGCGTCTTCCTGGCCGCTCATTTCGGCACCTGGGTGACCAGCCTGGCCTACACCTCGGTGGCCGCCTCGGTCACGATCGTGACCACAAACCCCATCTGGGTGGCGCTCTTCGGCTGGCTGTGGCTGGGGGAGCGGGTGAGCCGCCTCACCCTGGCGGGCATCCTGGTGGCCACCGCCGGCGGCGTGCTCATCGGGCTGGGCGACGCCTCGGGCGGCTCAGCCGGGCTGGCCCCGCTTCTGGGTGACGCGCTGGCGCTGGTGGGGGCCTGGACGGTGAGCGGTTACTTCTTGCTGGGGCGCGAGGCGCAGCGCCGCGGCCTCTCCATCGGCCAGTACGTGGCCGTGGCCTACGCCACCGCAGCCGCAGCGCTGCTGCCGCTGCCGGCGCTCTTCGGCACCCCCTACACCGGCTGGCCGCTGGCCTTCTACGGCTACGCCCTGGCCATGGCGCTCACCAGCCAGCTCATCGGCCACACCAGCTTCAACTGGGCGGTGCGCTGGATCCCGCCGGTGATGGTGACGCTGGCGATCCTCTTCGAGCCGCTGGGGTCGGGCTTTCTGGCCTACCTCTTCTTCGGCGAGGTGCCGGCGCCGCTCGTCTTCGCCGGGGCGGCGGTGCTGCTCGTGGGTGTGGGGATCGCCGTGCTGGGGCAGGGGCGGCGCTAGCCCTCCTCCTCTGCGCCCTCCTCCGCGGGCGCCCCGCCTCCGGCAAAGAGGGGGTCTTGGTCTTCCTCCTCGCGCCGGGCGTAGACGCCGCAGTGGGTGCAGCTGACCGCGATCACCTCGACGTAGGGGCGCACCCAGCGGCCGCATGAGGGGCAGGCGTAGCGCACGCGCGCATTATGGCACGGCCGGGCGGGGTATGCTTGGGTATGCGCCGAATTGGAGTCGTGCTGGCCTTCGTGCTCGCGCTGGCGCTGGCCGCCGAGCTCGAGCGCGTGGAGATGGGCGTGCCCATCCCCGACTTCGACCCCGCCGACCTGCACACCTACAAGATCGCCCGACCCGCCCAGGTCTTCCACGCCGCGGACGGGGCGATCGTCTTCGTCGCCTACTGGCGCTTCGAGCCCGGCGACGCCGGCGAGCAGGCGTTCGAGATGTACCTGATTCCCCCGCGCGGCGAGGTCGAGCGGGCGGGCTACACCTTCGCTGTGCCGAAGAGCTGGGAGGGCCAGGTCAAACCCACCTTCTGGCACTTCAAGCTGAACCCCACCAAGGCCCGCGCCCAGGCGGGCGAGTGGACGGTCTATTTCCTCTTCAACGGCGAGCTCAAGGGCCAGACCACCTTCCGGCTCGAGCCCTGAGGGGGCGAGCCTCACCCGGGGGGCGCGACGGGTGGTGTAAGATTGCGGCGTGCGCAGCTTCACCAACCTGCAGGTTCGCACGCAGGACGCGAACACGGTGCGCGCGCTGGCCGAGGAACTCCGCACCCCAGGGCTGGCGCTCTACGTGGTGCCCGACCCGCCCTGGTACGGCCTCTACGACGAGCGGCTGGAGGCCGACGAGGACGTCACGGGGCTGTGGGCGGCGCTCGAGCGCGCCTCGCGCCTGGGCCGCGCAGTGGCCTTCGCCGTCTACGAGGACGAGGCGCTGTGCTGGGGCCTGGCCGAGGGGGGACGCATTCTCTACCGCTACCGCGAGGGTGTGGAAGGCGCGCCGCCCATCGCCGACGGACGCCTTCCCGACGACCTGGACGCCGCGGCGGTGGCCGCCGCCCAGGCGGGCGAACCCAAGACCGCGGCGGCGCGGGCGCTGGCGGGGATGCTGGGGCTGTTCCCCGACCACGCCGTGGTAGGATTCGGCGACTTGCTGGAGATGGACGAGGCGAACGAGCTGCCCGAGGACGTGTGGATCTTCGAAGACGACGCAGGGTCCGAGCTGCGGCTCGAGCGGCCCGTGCTGGAGGACGAGCATGCTGGTGATTAAGATCGGCGGGAGCCTGGACGGCGCGGAGATTCTGGTGCGCGACCTCGCCCATCACGACGGTGAGCTGGTGCTGGTGCACGGCGGCGGGCCCCGCATCGCCGCGGCGCTCGAGCGCATGGGGTTCGAGACCCGCTTCAAGGACGGCCTGCGGGTGACGCCGCCGGAGCAGATGGAGGTGGTGGAGCAGGTCCTCACCCACGTGGGCAAGGAGCTGGCCCACAGCCTCTCCCGTCACGGCCGGCCGGCCGTGGGGCTCTCGGGGCGCGACGCCCGCCTGCTCGCGGCCGAGCTCCAGGACCCCGAGCTGGGCCGGGTGGGGCGGATGACCTCGGTCAACACGAGTATTCTTTTCGCCCTCCTCAACCGCCACCTCACCCCGGTGGTGAGCCCCATCGCGGTGGGTGCCGACGGCCCCCTGAACGTCAACGCCGACGAGGTGGCCGCGGCGGTAGCCGGCTGCCTGGGCGAGCCGCTGGTCTACTTCACCGACGTTCCCGGGGTGCTCACCGACCCCGACGACCCGGAAAGCCGCCTGCCGCTGCTGTCCGGCGACCAGGCCGAGGCCATGATCGCGAACGGAACGATCTCGGGGGGCATGATCCCCAAGGTGCGCGCGGCGCTGCTGGCGCTCGAGTTCGGCGCCCCCTGGGTGGTCATCGCCCCAGGCGAGGCCGGCGGCCTGCAGCGCCTGCTCGCCGGAAAGATGGGAACCCGCATCGTTCCGGCCAAAAACGACCGCGAAGTATAATCGCTAGAGACGTTCCCGGCCCGCCGGGGAAAGGGGGTTCCATGAACCTACGCAACCTGACCGTGCTGGTCATCCTCTTGCTGGTGGCGCTCTTCGCCGGCCTCAACTGGCAGCTCTTCACCGCCCCCAACGAGATCAACCTGCTCTTCACGCGCGTCTCCGCCCCACTCGGGCTCATCCTCCTGGGCGTGATCGCCCTCTTGAGCCTGCTCTACTTCATCTTCATCGCGGTCATCGAGACCGGCGCCCTCATCGAGATCCGCCGCTACGCCCGCCAGGTGGAGCAGGCCCGCAAGCTGGCCGACCAGGCCGAGGCGAGCCGCTTCGCCGAGCTCAAGCAGTACCTGGAAACCGAACTCGGCGCCCTCAAGGAAGCGCAGGGGGCACTCAAGGAACACGTCAGCAGCGAGGTGGGCGAGGCCAGGAAGACGCTCTCGCTCGAACACGACACCCTCAAGTCGCAACACGCCGAGATCACCGGCCGCGTGGACGCCCGCAGCAAACAGCTGAAGAGCGATCTCTTGAGCGAGCTCGAGCGCGTGCAGCAGAGCCTCGCCGCCAAGGTGGAGCGCGCCGGCAACACCCTGGCCGCCTACCTGGGCGAGGTCGAGGACCGTCTGCTGGGCCGGGCCGAGGCCGGGACGAACGGAGACGAAGCCTAGCGAACGATGGGGCACGAACAGACCCTGCTGCTCACCGTTTCCTGGGCCGTGGGGTTGGGCCTGGGCGCCCAGCTCGTCGCCCACCGGCTGCGGGTGCCGGCGATCGTGCTGCTGCTGGTCCTGGGCGTGCTCACCGGGCCCAGCGTGCTGGGCTGGGTCCACCCCGAATACCTGGGTGAGGGACTGGGGGTCCTGGTCAAGCTGGCGGTGGCGGTGATCCTCTTCGAGGGCTCGCTCAGCCTGCGGCTTGAGGACCTGCGCCGCGCCGCCTACGAGGTGCGCGGTCTCATCACCACCGGCGTGGTGGTCACCTGGGTGCTCGCCACCCTGGTGGTGCGCTACGTGGGCAGCTTCGACTGGCCGCTGGCCATCCTCTTCGGCTCGCTCATGACCGTGACCGGACCCACGGTGGTCCAGCCGCTCCTCAGGCGCGTGCGGGTGCCGCGCCACCTCAAGGCCATCCTCGAGGGCGAGGCCATTCTCATCGACCCCGTGGGGGCGGTGCTGGCGGTGGCGGTGATGGACGTGGTGCTAGGGCTCTCCGGGGCCCACCCGCTCACCTGGTACGGCGCGATCTGGGCCTACTTCGGCCGCCTCCTCACCGGCGGCGTGGTGGGGGCGCTGGGCGGCTACCTGCTCTCGCGCCTCTTCCGGCGGCATGACTGGGTGCCGCTCGAGCTGCGCAACCTGGTGGCCCTCGCCGGCGTCTGGGTGGCCTTCGCCATCGCCGAGGCGCTGCTGCCCGAGGCGGGGCTGATGGCGGCGGTGGCCATGGGGCTGGTCTTCCAGCGCAGCGAGGTGCCCGAGGAGCGCCGCCTGCGCCACTTCAAGGAACAGCTCACGGTGCTTGGCATCAGCGTGCTCTTCATCCTGCTGGCGGCGAACCTGCCGCTCGAGGTGGTGCTGGCCGCCGGCTGGCCCGCGGTCTGGACCGCGCTGCTGCTGGTGCTGGTGGTGCGGCCGGCGGCCGTGGCGCTGGCCACGCCGCGCTCGAGCCTGAGCTGGCGCGAGAAGTTCTTCATTGCCTGGATCGGCCCCCGCGGCATCATCGCCGCCTCGGTGGCCTCTCTCTTCGCCCTCGCCCTCGCCGGGGCGGGGATCGACGGCGGCGAGCGCCTGCTGGCCTTTGTCTTCGTAACCATCTTCGTCACCGTGACCCTGGCCGGGCTTACCGCCCCCTTCGTCGCCCGCGCGCTGGGGCTGACCAGCCAGGCCGGGAAGCTGGCCCTCATCGTGGGCGCGGGGCCGCTGGCCCGCAAGGTGGGGCTTTTGCTCAAGGACCACAGCCGCCAGGTGGTGCTGGTGGACCGCAACCAGAGCCTGGTCTGGGCCGCGCGGCGGGCGGGGCTTGAGGCCGAGCTAGGCAACGCCCTCGAGGAGGACACCCTCGCCAGCCTGGGCGCCGACGAGGCCGAGACCCTACTCGCTGCCACCACCAACCCCGAGGTCAACGTGCTGGCGGTGGCCATCGCCCGCGAGGAGTTCCACACCGCCCGTGCCCACCCGGTGGTGGACGTGGCCGAAAAGGGCGTGAGCCCCGAGATGGTCGAGCAGATCGGGGGGCAGATCGCCTTTGGCCGCCCCATCGACATCCGCGACTGGGAGCACGCCCTCAACTACGAGCCGGTCGTCACGCTGGTCTGGGAGGTACCCGAGGGGCTAGCCGGGCGGAGCGTGGCCGAGCTGGCGCTCCCCGACTTCGTGCTGCCGCTGGTGCGTCTGCGCGGCGAGGAGGCGGCCATCGTCCACGCCGCCCAGACCTGGAGCCGCGGCGACCGCGTGGTCGTGGTGAGCCGGAAGGGCGAGGACGCGACCCGCGCCGCCCTAGACGCCCTGGCGCAGGGCTAGCCAGCGCTCCGCGGGCCAGGTGTTGGCCACCCGCTCGGGGCCCAGCCCCGCTTTCTGCGCCATCCACAGCCCGTAGGCGACGTCAGCGTAGCCCTCGGGGGCGTGGGCGTCGGGCCCGATGGAAAAGACGAGGCGGTCGCGCCATGCGAGCACCAGCCGCCAGTCGAGGTCGAGCCGCCAGGGGTTGGCGTTGATCTCGACGATCTTGCCCAGCTCCGCCGCGCGCTCGAGCACCCGTTCCCAGTTGGCCTCCACGCCCCTGCGCCGCAGCAGCAGCCGCCCGGACGGGTGGGCCAGGACGGTCAGGTAGGGGTTCTCAACCGCCCGCAAGAGCCGCGCGGTTTGCTCCGCGGGCGAGAGGTTGAAGTGGGAGTGCAGCGAGCCCAGCACCACGTCGAAGCGGGCCAGGACCTCATCCGGGTAGTCGAGGCTGCCGTCCGGGAGGATGTCCGACTCGATTCCCTTGAGGATGCGGAAGGGGGCGAGCTCGGCGTTCAAAGCGTCGATCTCGGCCCACTGGCGCTCGAGCGCCTCCAGGGTGAGGCCGCCGGCGTAGGCGGCGGTCTGGGAGTGGTCGCTCACCACCATGTAGGCGTACCCCTCGGCGATCGCCGCGGTGGCCATGGTGCGCAGGCTGGCGGTGCCGTCGGAGTAGGCGGTGTGCAGGTGCACTAGGCCCGCCAGGTCGCCCCGCTCCACCAGGCGCGCCGGGGGCTCGAGCCCCAGGTGCTCGGGCTCGCGCCACGACGGGGGCACCGGCCGCAGACCCAGCCCGGCGAAGAGCGCGTCCTCGCTGGCGGCGGCGGGTAGCTCGCCCAGCGCCCGCACCCAGCTCGCCGATCCGGTGGCGCGCACCAGCACGGTGCCGAAGTCGCGCTCCGAAGCGCAAATGACGCGCAGCGGCAGCCCCTCGAGTTGTCCGTACACCACCCCGCTCCGCACCTCCCGAGCGTGCTCCCCCAAAGCAATAAACACCGCCTCGGGCGCAGCCCGGGCCACCAAGTCCACGTTGCCTGCGGTCTCAAGCCGGCGGCGCAGGCTTCCGGCCAGCTCGGCGCGGATCCCCGCGGCCTCCAGGTCGGCGAGCACCATCCGGGCGGCCTCGAGCCCCACCGGCAGATGCACCCGCCGCAGGTTGGCGAGCGCAAAGCGGGCGGCCTCGAGGAGCGCCTGCTGGGTCTTCTTGCCGAAACCGGACATGGCGGCGATACGCCCCTCCTCTGCGGCGCGCACGAGCCCTTCGAGGCTGTCGATCCCTGCTTGCCACAGCGCGCGGATGCGCTTGGGCCCCAGCCCCTGCACCATGAAAAGCTCCGCCACGCCGGGCGGTACCTGGCCGCGCAGCTCCTCGAGGTAGTCAAACTCCCCGGTCTCCACGATCTCGGCCAGCGCCCCCGCAAGCCCCTTGCCGATGCCGGGCAGGCTGTCGAAGCCTGCGGCCACGAGCTTCGCGAGTTCGCCCTCGTAGCGCTCGAGCGCTCGCGCCGCCTTGCGGTAGGCGTTCACCCGAAAACCGGTCTCGCCCAGCACCTCCATCAGGTCGGCGGCCTCGGCCAGCATCCGCGCCAGATCCTTGGTGGTCACGGCGCCTCCAGCGGGTAGGGCTCGGGCTTGCGGCTCTTGAAGACCCAGGCCTCGCGGTAGCCCGCCTCGGTCAGCAACGCCGTCGCCTCCTCGAAGCGGTGCCCTACCTCGTCCGGCGTATGGGCGTCGGAGCCGAGCACCACGGGGATCCCGAGCTCGCGGGCGCGTTTCAAGATCTCGGGGGCGGGGTAGAGCTCGCGGGCGGGCTTGCGCCAGCCGGCGGTGTTCACGTCCAGGGCA
>Ga0256833_1000245_pt1 | contig 43348 bp, 59 predicted proteins | sample 356284metaG_FD_190535 | JGI IMG/M metagenome (GOLD analysis project Ga0256833, IMG submission 190535) | Hydrothermal vent microbial communities from Mid Atlantic Ridge, Atlantic Ocean - 356-284 | ecosystem: Environmental > Aquatic > Marine > Hydrothermal vents | place: Atlantic Ocean: Mid... | reverse complement strand
AAGCCTCTCCAGGAACATACGATACTTACATGGCCAACTCAAAATTACTAAGAATCTCTATCCCTCCAGAGTACTGGGACAAATACATTCACCCATACTCTATTTACCCAAACAACCGTGTAGAGGTCTTCTACGAACCAGGAAGCATGAAGTGGATAAGAGTGCCGTCATATCCCGAATACATACCTTGTGATATCAACTCAGAGAAATTCAGGAAATTCATAGAAAAAAAGCTCAGAGATTGCCTTTTACCTTGGCGTTGTTACTAATTTTCCCCTTTTTTCCCTGGGTGGGATAATGAAGGGGACAGTCATCTGCAGACTCAAAGAAGTGCTCAAGTACTACGATAGGTACAATATAAGCGGCGCAGCAATCATATTCGTCGCCCCCCAGCCCTACTCCACGTACCTGCTCGACGCCCCCATGCACGTGCCTATAGAGATTACGATATACACCGTAGCCGACGACACGGTGATAGACGTGAAGAAGAAGAACACCGCCCTAATGGACTTCGAGAAGCTGCTCGCAGCTCTCCTCCACGACCCAGACCCCCTCGATGACGAATTCGTCATACTACTACTCGAAATAGAGTACTGCAGGTTCAAGGAGATACTGGTCGCAAACACCATGGAGAGCCAGGACGCTGCAAGACAGGCAGCGAGCAAGGCGATAAGAGACATAATACTAGCCCTCAAGCAACAGTAACCCCCATTTTATTTATTATAAATTAATCTTCTTTTCCCATGGGTGGGATAATGAGAAAAAACGTCTGGGAGGCTGCTCCCCCCAGCGATCGCTGGGGGGAAGTCTACATGGCTCTAATAAGCATGGATGATATGGAGCCATGCCCAGAGTTTTCAAGTCTCTGGGCGAGAATATCAGAGACGCAAAAACCTAAAGAGTTCGCAGAATTGTTCGCAGAATTGGTTCTAAAATACAGGAATTGCTTAGAGGACTCAATCTCTTACATAGAAGACTATGGTGGAGAGAGAGCTAAGAGAGCTACACGGGAGATGCTGCTGTGGGCCTCCGCCGCCAAGGCGGCGGAGGAGCTCGCAGAGTTCAACGACGCCCTAATACATGGTAGTGGAGAATTACCAACATATATACATAGTATACTCCACGAGGCTGAGGGCCTCCTCGTGGAGGCGGCGAGGCACGCCCTAGCGGATCAGAGCGAGAAGGTGCACATGGCCCACTTCGAGGCGGCGATGGAGAACTTCACCGTGAACACCGGCGAGCGCGTGAACTGGCTGAAGAACACTATCCAGGCAATACTCTCCCAGCCCGACGCGCCGGTTATCCGGCAACTCCTTCCAAAAATATAGTTTTTTAAACACACCCCCGGTATACAACCTAGGCCCCGGTGGTGTAGCCCGGCCAAGCCCGGCCCTGCACGGGTAGCCGAGAGCATACCGGCCTCTCGAGCCGGAGATCCCGGGTTCAAATCCCGGCCGGGGCGCCAAACATATTTTTCCCTTAGGGTGGGTAAAAATAATGGATAATCTAAAATTACTAAATAATTTATACAAACACATTAAAGACAAGAATAGAGCTGCCATCAAGCTTTTCAAGGAAAATGCACTCTCAGAAGAGCATTATAGGCGCTTTGCCAGGGCACACCCCCTCAGCTATAAAACCCGAGTAAGGCGCATTGGAGAATATATTGTACTTCGGCCAGTGTATCGCCACTACACTAAAGCCGGGTGGAGGCCACACCACGGCATATGTATTATCGCTATAGATGATACAACCAATAAACTATTCTGCCATCCCCTTCCCTGGCGCAGTGAATTTGAAGAAGACTCATTCCTTGAGGGATTGACGGAACAGAAAATAAGAGAATTAATGGGCTTTACAATAGACTTCAGAGAACTCAACAGACCCCTTAGGGAGGGAGATAAAATACGAGTTCAGGGCGACCTTGTAATGATAATATATAGAATCTACAAAGGCGTCGACGAAATATGTGAAGAAGAGGTCATTAATAGATATAAGACTGCTCTCTCTGATTTAAAATATGAGATAGCGTCAAAAATAGAGAAAAAAATCAAAGAGATCTGGAATAACAATGAAAACAAGGAAAATGCTATGAAAAAAATTAGATCCTATCTTAAAGATGAACTCGGGGAAGAGGCGTACAACAAGTACATTAAACGCCAGCGTTTACGCTATAAAAACGAGCTTTACATAACCGCCCCCCTCATATATAGAATACTATACAATGTGCCTGATATATTCTTCAGAAAAGTCGATAAAAAGACCCTAGAAAAAATACGGGAGGAAATAAAGAAGAAGGTAAAAAAAGAAATAGAGGAGGAAATCAAGATTGAAAAAGAAAGAACAATATACATAGGCAACCACGTAATAACATTAATATCACCGAATACACCTTATGACAACAACTTCTTACTCCTCCATTCACAAAAAATAATATTTAAACATAGAGAACATGGCACTCTAACACTAGAGGTGCCGTCACCAGCCAGGATAAGTTTCCGCCTCCTAGATATACATCCAATGTACAGATCAAGAAATATAGACTAGCTTCCACACAAATTATTTACCATATTTTTCCTTTAGGGTGGGACGGATGAGCCATATATCCGTGTATAGGGTCAAGGCGGTGGCCTTGACCCCGGAGCGGCTACGCCTACTAGCGAACATACTCGCCAGGGCCCTCCAGGCCCACGGCCACACGGTGGAGGTCGTGGAGGGCGGCGAGGTCGAGGACTTCTACGGCAACAGACAGAGAGTCGACATAGTGATCAGGGGCCGCGGCGACCCTGTCCTCCAGCGCGGCCTCGGCCTCAGGCTGACCGGCTCCACGCCCGAGCTGGTGGCTGACTTCTGGGGCTCCAAGCTAGGCTGGGTTAAGAGGGAGTTCCAGGACTTGGCGGTGGCCGTGGACTATGCGGGGGCGGTTATGGAGGCCGACCCCAGCTTCACGATAGACACGATAGAGGTAGGCGGCAAGGAGATAAGGCTTACCGCGAGTAGCGCCGGGTGGTGGTGATGGTGAAGATAAGACTTTTATCGGCTACCGGCAAGGCGGTGACGATAACCGCCAGGGAGGGCAGGGCGGAGGCCGACTACAGCGGCTTTAGGGGAAAGGAGTGTGAGAGACTCGCGGAGAGGGCGGAGACGCTACTAGCCAGTAGGCAGAGCCTCCTCCGGCGCGAGAAGAAGCCGGAGTACTACGTGGAGGATAGGATACACATAACAAGTGGGACATAAAAAACCTAGTTATTTATTTTTACAGGGTGGGAGATTGGAGTTCGAAATAGGGAGGGCGGCAACAGGCAGTGGCAAAACATGGTGGGCTGTCCTCGAAGTGTGGAGGAACGGGAAATGGGAGCGTTACGTGGGGACAGTCAACTGGACTCGGATATCCAGCAGAAAGAGGATAGGCGTCATCAGTGTAGCGGCCTCGGAGTTCGAGGAGGGGACAGTGCTGCGCTACACCCTAAAACCCTACAGGGGAAGGATCGTGCACTACTACTATATAGTCGAGGGGGGAGAGATAAGGGAGGCGGGTATGGAGGAGGTAGAGAAGAAGGTGGAGATAGAGGGGGTCGAGGTAACCGCGGTAGGTGCAAGGATCCCTGGGAAAATAGAGGATATATGGTACTATATAGTGCCGCAAATGGGTATAGCCTACGACATTGAGGCGGCCAGGAAGGCCGTCAAGGAGTTAAAGGAGAGATACCGTGAGAGGATAGAGCGGGTGAACAAGGCCAAGCCGCTACTTGCAAAGCTGGTAGACAGGATACCGGAGTGGGCCGATGCACTCAATGTGAGCGTGCACACCTTCATAGAGAGTATATACGTGACGATTAGGCCAGTGAAGAAGAGCAAATACGGCGACAAGTACTATTCGAAGATGCACTGGAGCGAGAGAGACTTGGAGCCAGATATAGCGGACAGGTTGAGAGAGATCGGCCTAATGGAGGCGATAGTCCTCAAGACCGGCGAGGTGATGCCAGTAGTATCACGTGACAGCGGCAACTATATAATATACGAGCCAGTCAGAAAAACCAGCCAATAGCCCCGTTCCCCCATTTAAACCCTCTTTCTGGGTGGGAGCATGAGCTACGTTATAAATGCGAGGGAGGTCTGGAGCCTTCTCAGAGAGCTGGACAGCTACATAAGTACCGATAGACTGGTGCTGGGAGCAAGCGAGGGGAAAATACACTTGATGCTTCCAGATGTTGACGACCAGGATATCAGAGAGAAACTCTACGACTACATAGAACACGTGGTAAACAAGCTGAGGAAAAAATACGATTTCCTTAGATTCTCCAGAGAGGGGGGCGCGATAGTTATCCTCACCATGTAGCTCCGACGATTTCCCACGTGCTCCGGCCAATCCACCCCTATTTTTGGTTTTTACGGCCACGTGTAGGGTGGGAAAGTGGGTGTGAGAATAATCCTCCGTAGCCGGAAGGGCTACGGAGAAGTGGCGGTAGAGGGGGGAGAGGTTCTCCTCTACACCCCCCAACGCCTGGACGTGGAGACTGCCAGCGCCGCGGAGAAGAGGCTTGAGAGCCTATGCGGGTAAGCGACGATTTTTTTGGGTGGGGTGAATGGGTGAACTCCACATATATGTGAAGGGTAGGGATGTCGAGAAAATCGCCACATGTATCCGGAGGGCATACCCGGACGGTTTTGAGGTAAGAGTGCTTAGTGACGTAATCGTTGTCTCTGACAGCGACTCGGACTATGAGGACAGGTACGAGTTCGAGGTCGGTAGAACGCATGTACGGATAATCTGCCCGGGCAGCGCGGAGGACAGCTGGCCATACATCATCAGCGAGCTTCTCGACGAGTTCGGCTGGGAGAACGTGAAGTGGATGAAGGGGTGACCGGGTATTCCGGATATTCGAACCCGTGGCGAAAAAACGATGCGGGACTACGAGGGGGTAGACATCTCAAATGCGAGATGTGTATACTGTGGCAGGAGAGTCGAGGCGCGCGCAGCATTCGTGGAAGAGTACCGCGACGGCAAGGACAAACTCTACAACCGCATATATACTTACTGGTCGTGCCCCGACCACGGCACCGTCCCAGCCTACGTGGACGGCAGATACGTGGAAAAACCGTCCGAGTTATTTAAGAAAATAATATTGACGAAGTGAGGGGTAGAGAATGAATGGAGTCGAAAAAATTGTTGGTGGAAAGATCTTAGAGGTTTATGAGAACAGCTCAAGCCTCTCGCTACTGGTCGAGAAAGATGGGAAGACGTACACTGTGGATATCGTCGCGGACTGCGAGACAGAGTATGGCGGAGACTGTGATGAAGGAAACTGCTTTTGCAAGGAGGAGCTAAACGTGCACCTCGAAGAGTATAAAGATAAAGAAAATGGCTCTCCTCCATGAAGGGCGCGAACCCCCTAAGGCTTACGTCAGGACAGTAACATTAAAAAAACCATTTCACATATTTTTAGGGTGGGCAAGGCCATGAAGACATGTATAGTAGTGGGGAGGCACAAGTTCCTCCCCGACCAGGAGAGGGACGTCAAGGAGAAGCTTGGCTGCGGCGAGCTCGTCTACGTGAAGCAGGTCAACGACATAAACAAGGACATCCTCGGCCTCGCGAAGGAGAAGGGCGCAGCCGCGATAGTCGTCCAGGCGCTCCCGCTACCCCTTATGGCACAGCTCCTCAGCCAGAGGGGTAGGCCGCCGGTCTACTTCCTAAAGATGGAGGCCCGCGGCCTGGTTGAGAGCAAGGAGGAGGCCGAGGAGTGGCAGAGGGCAAAGCCAGGTAGCAGGATATACCTCCCGCCTCCGCCGACCGGTGGTGGCTACAGGCTCATGGAGTACGTGGGCCCCTTCCTCGAGAAGAGGGTCGTAATTGAGGAGGAGCCGGTAGACCCCTAACCCCTTTAAAATAAGCCAGTGGAACCCTAACCCTTTTAAAATAAAAAAGTTTTTTCCAGTTTTTACCTATGGGCGTATAGGCTGTTGTGGAGGGCCCTCCTGAGCCTGATGTAGAACTCCTCCGGCGTTAGGCCACTGTCGGCGACTATATCCTTTATATCGTGTATCACGTTACACACAACGTATTCAACGGGGTCGCTGCGGTCAAGTGGGTCACAGTCATGCTCGAAGAAACCAGGATTATACGGTGTGAAGGCCCTGATTATGTCGTCCTTTATCACGTCGTATAGATCCCGCTCGTAAGGCCACTCAGTCCAAGAATATTTCCTGGCCTCCTCGTCGCTCTTTGTGAATTCCCTGTCGAAGCCGGGAGCTAGACTGGACATCTCCTCCAGGAAGTCCCTGAACAATTCCCCGCCTCTTATAGACCTTAGCCGTGCCATTTGTCTCCGCCAAGATATACTGTGGCAACACCCACATAATATTTTTAGGGTGGGCGCGGATGCGGATAGAGATAATAATCCAGGAGAGCCTCCTCAACAGCATAGCCGAGGCCAGCGCCAACAGCGGCGTCTTCCTCAACGTGACGATGAAGAAGGCGGGCAAGACGTCCTACCGCGTGACTCACGTGTCCACTTCGCCAACGAAGTCCCAGCCGGGCGGGGTAACCGAGACCCACATAAGGCTTAGCCTCTACCTCCCACCGGGCAGGAAGACTCCTAGGAGCATTGCAATGCTCCTCTCCACTGCGACGCTGATACTCATGGAGAAATACAGAAGGGAGATTGAACCGCCGCGTGTAAAGGTGATGAGGAATAACGAGCAGGTGCTAGTAATCTAACCCCTCCTATTTTTCCCTTAGGGTGGGAATAAATGAATATCTTGAAAGAGCTTGAAGAGAGGGTGATGGCGGTGTTTTCTAGAGTATTAGGCTGGTTATGGTGTAAGATTATGGAGAAGCTGGAAAACAAATACTGCGCCAGTCAGGCCTACGCTGTAGCTGTTGTTCACTGTTTTTTCGTCGGCGCCATGGGTTTTCCAGCCATAAAAAGCACTTTTACCTCTCTATTCAAATTACCATCTCTTTTGCGAAAGAAAACGTGGGAAGAGGGGTGATGGCGGTGCGTGAGGCTACGGCTACGGTTGTGGAGCTGGCGGGGGAGTGGGGGCGTTTCCTCTCTTCCCTGGCGGCGTTTGTCAGGGAGGAGGGGGGTATAATAGAGGGGGATGAACTTATGGCGACGTGGATAAACACGGCTTACACGGTTGTCGGCGTGGATGAGTTGCCCTTTGGGTCGATGTTCAATGTCCAGGTATTGGAGTTTAGGCTTAGGGGAGGCATAGCGTATATAAAATACGCTATCACCACTCCGCCTAATGAGGAACATGTCCAGAAGCCAGAGTTCCTGGTAAGATATGCCGTCTCCTCAACCACTATAATAGTCGAGCTCTCAGAGAAAGACGAGAAAGTGGTTATAGCTTGGAACAAGACGCGGGGAGCCAAGATATACGTGAAGAAGAGCCGCCTACTACCCGTCTACCGTGCAAGGGTGACACCCCTCGGCATAGAGGTCAACATAGACAACCTAGCGGGCAAGAACCAGATGTACCTCTTCGCCAAGAAGCTAGTAGAGGAGCTGGAAGAGCAGGAGAAAGGGTGGAAGAATGGCGAGAGTCAAGTACAGGGTTAAGAGCATAGTGATGTCGATAAAGATGCCACTATCCCTGGTGGAGGAGATAGACAAGATGGTTGAGAGGGGGCTCTACCAGAACCGCAGCGACTTCGTCAGAGAGGCGGTGAGAAGGCTGATAACAGAGTATAAGCGCCAGGAGAGGCGTAGCCACGTCATTGGAGTGAGGTAACTAGTCGACAACCCTCCTAATCTCTATGCCGCCGCCGCTGCTGCCCTCCACCCTCAGCCCCAGCGCCACAGCTTCCTCGGCGATGCGGCTCAGGGCGAGGAGGGCGTCGCCGTACCTCTTCTTCGCCTCCCCGTAGCTGTCGGAGTCCATCTCCTCCCCCGTGACGGCGAGCCGCCCATCATTTAGCGTGACGCGCCACCCCTCGCCTGCGAGCTTCTCGGCGAAGCTGAGCAACCGCCTCTCCTCGCCGGAGAGGAAGAGTGTAGGCGGCTTAACAATGTACAACGTGTACTCTTCCCCGGGGCGTGCCCTCTCCACGTAGAGCACCCCCGAGCCGTTTTCGAGCTGCTCGAAGACGTACTCGGGCTCGACTACCACTAGGTACGCGGCCCTAGCGCCGTATACGCCGTCCACCTCCTCGCCGAGGTGTACCCTGATGACCACTACGCGCTTGCCGGTAGCCTCTTCGAGCGAGCGCCTAACCTGACTGATGAGTGGGTTTGACATACATAAGATGGGGTGCTGACCCCAAAAATATACATATTTTTTATGAGGGTGGGAGCCTAACTCATACGCAGGATCTCCTCGATCTTTCCCTCCAGCTCCTTGTTTACCAGCTTCTCAAGTGCACGCCACTCCTCCTCGTTGAGCTCGTCGAGCTCGCGTAGATCCTCCTCGCTCAGCCAAGGCCAGGTGTCGCCGGCCAGGTTGTCTACGAGACTGCCAATGTTGTCTATGAAGGCGCTGTAGCACTCCTCCACCGGGGCTACGTATACGTTATTACAGTAATAGTCGATTGCCTCGACTATGTCGTCGGCCAGCCCCTCAACCTTACTCCAGTCTATCTTCATCATACCACTTATTCCAAAAACGCATAGATAAAGATTAGCCAATATATCCCCTCAACCACTCAATAAAACGCTCACCTGCCATCCTATCAGCGAGCGGAACCTCGACGTCATATATCGTGTCGAGGCCGAACTTGACGGCACAGCTGAGAAGCGGCTTGTCGAGACTAAGCACGGCGGCCCGCTCATTCTTCGCCCGCTCATATATTGCCAGATAGAGGAGCTTCTTATCCTCCGGGCTGAGGCGGGGGTACTCGACGGCGCACACCTCACGCATAGCACTGTCAATATTTTTCTCCACGTTATACCCTATCCTCCTCCTGACATCTACGACCTCTGCGTTCGGCAACTCCTCCTTGAAGCCTAGCGCGTCAAGCTCGTCCCTGATCACACGGGGCACAAAGCACTTGTTGTCCTCCCTGCACAACGCATTGTAGGCGTCAATATACACGCCAATATTCGTGTCCACGACCGCCCGCTCATCCCTCTTCTCCACTATACCCGGGTTTAGCCGTGTCCTGATTTTTAGCCTGTACACGGTATATTTTGTGGGTTAATAATATAAAATTGTTCCCTAATACCTAGCACGTGCTAGGGTGGGAGATATGGGAACCGTAGACCTGTCACCCCTCCTCCAGGCCTTGGAGGAGAGGCGCGCACAGATATCACCAATAATAGTGTTCGACACGATAGACCCTGTAAAGGTTAGGGCGTACGTGGACTTCCTAAAGAGCCACTACCAGCTACAGCTCCTCAACCCGTGGCAGAGAAACGAGGCGGGGGAGTTTGAGCCTCTGGAGGCGTTTGCGAGGAGGTTCATGGAGCGGATAAGGGGTAGGCGGGAGGGGGAGCTACCGCCTGCGGCCGCGGTATTCGGCTTCACGGCGCCCCTCGCGGAGGCCATGAGGCCCTTCCTTCTGTCACTATTGTACACGGACGCGGTGTATGACGCTGACGCCGCCGTATTCCTCTTCACGGAGTCCCCCAGAATTCTGGGGGAGGAGGTGCTGAGGTATAGTATACTCGTACACGTGCCCCCCAGCACGGAGGACGAGAGGCTCACGGCGATAAAGAACTATGCCACGGCGCTCAGCGTCCCAATAGACGACGTAACGGCGCTCAGGCTGGCCAGGAGCATGCGCGGCCTGCCGCTCCACCACGTCACCTCGGCGATACTCTACTCGATATACAACAAGGGAGTGATAGACGCGGATGTAATCACCAAGTACAAGACACGCGTGCTCGGGAACAGCGGGCTCTTCGAGGACATCTCCAGTAGGCACGGCTTCGAGGCGGTCGGCGGCTACAACAACGTGAAGGAGTTCCTCAAGATAAACGTGATAAAGGTGTATGAGAGGCCCGACCTCGCGGAGCGCCTCGGCATACCCCTACCCAGGGGGCTCCTATTCTTCGGCCCCCCGGGCACCGGCAAGAGCTGGATGGCGAGGGCGCTGGCGAGGGAGCTCGGCGTCCCCCTGCTGAGGCTGAAGTTCGAGAATATACTCACCAGGTACTACGGCGAGTCGACGAGCCGGCTGGACAGGGCCATAAGGTGGATGGAGGACATGGCCCCCGTCGCGGTGTTCATAGATGAGATAGACCAGTTTACGAAGCGTAGCGAGGGCATGCACGAGGAGACGCGTAGAGTTTACAGCAGGATGCTTGAGTGGCTCGGCGACCCGGGGCGCAGGACATTCATAGTGGCGGCCACGAATAGGCCGCAGGACATAGACGAGGCCCTGATAAGGGCCGGCCGGTTCGACTATATAGTGCCGATACTCTACCCGGACGCGGAGGCACGCCTAGAGATACTCAGAGTCCATACAAGCGTGGTGAGACACGTCCCCCTGGCGGAGGACGTCAACCTGGAGGAGATAGCCGTCCAGACCAATGGGCTGAGCGGCGCCGAGATAGAGACGATAGTGGTAAGGGCGGCTAAGAACGCCCTCCGCGAGGGCCGCGGCAAGGTAACCATGAGCGACTTCTACGACGCCCTGGATAGATTTAACACCCCGGAGGACAGGGAGAGAGAGGTTAAGGAGTACCTGCAGCTAGCGGCGAGATATACCAACGACAGACTACTCCTAGGCGGCTCGACCTAACATCCCAAATTTTTCTCAAGGGTGGGTGTAATGTACGTGAGCAGAATTTCCCCTCCCAAGCTACTCGAAAAGGCGGCCTCGAAGAGGGAGGCCCTCGCCGAGGTAAACGGGATAGTCGTCCCAAAGGGGGTAGTGGTTATATCCAACGTGCCCAGCGAGGCGCTCCTAAACATGTACTTCAAGGAGATATTCAGGCACGAGGAGATAGGCACGAAGGCGATCAAGCTCGTCCGCGGCTACTTCGTTAACAAGCTGAAGTACCTCAGGGGCAGGTTCTACGACCTGCTCCAGCGCCACGGCCTAAAGATGGCGCCGGGGCTATACGTGATACCTGCAACCGAGGTCGACACATTCAACGCCGGCGTGGAGGATATAAGGGAAAGATATAGACGGCTGAAGAGGGAGCTGGAGGACTTCGTCATACACGGCAGGATCTCGCCGGAGCTTGAGAGGAGGATGAGGAGGAGGAAGATAAACATCGACAGAAATTATGTCGAATTAATAAAGAACTATATCATGGAGACCCATGGCGTTGACAAGGAGGAGGCCGAGAGGATGCTTGCCGCCAGGCTAAGCAATATCGACTTCGAGGCAAGGTTCCAGGTTTTGCTTATACCCATCACATTCACCACGGAGATGTTCGAGCACCTGCTAGACGAGGAGAGCAAACGGCTACTAGAGAAACACATGGAGGCCATGGCAAGGGAGGTGCAACGTGACATAGAGGCTAGACTAGCCGCCATAGCCGAGCGCCTTGAGAGACGCCTAGTCGAGGTCGTTAAAATACATGTAAACCCTAAGATGGTGGAGCCCGTCGAGAGGGATCTAGCTGAGCTTGAACGGCTAGCCGCGGAGTACAACATCAGGTTACCACAGGTAGAGAAGATGAAGGAGGCCATCAGGCTCTACAAGGAGAGGCGCTTCGACGAGCTGGAGGCCACGTACCTCAGGGAGGTCGCCGACGTGAGGATGAAGAAACTTTTAGAGCAACTCAAACGCGAGCAAGAGAAGATAGAGGGAGTGAGGAGGAGGCTGAAGAAGAAAAACTAGTTTTTCCTCATGGGTGGGGTAGGCGTGTACTATATGATGTGTCCCCGGGACGGGATGGTGCACCGGTTCGAGCACGCTAGGGGTCACAAGTACTCCAAGTGTATGTTCTGTGGGGGACGGCTGATCCCCCTCCCAGAGGAGAGGGGGCGCCGCCTGTACCGTACACAGTTAAAGCGGTGCAAAAAGTATATAGAGGCCCTGGTGGAGGCGCTTAAAACCTATGCGTGCCACATGGACGGCTACAGCATCCACTGCAGCGGCCCAGTAGTGGTGACGAACACCGTGCCATACGCGGCCTGCAGCATCTCGCTCATATTCTTCACGGAGAAGGCGGGATCCGCGATCCTGACGGTGCTCGACAAAATACACCGCCTAGCGGAGGAATACGGCGTCCCAACGAAGATACTTCTAGCCGGCAGGAGCAGAGTAATAAGGGATCCCACGGCGCTCGGCTTCACACTAGTAAATCCAAGGGAGGAGGTATACCTATACCGCATATACCCGCCGCACAGCCAGACGCCCCGGGCGGCGACTCACATAAATAAATAAAAGCCGCTAAAAAGAGTGGTGATGGAGCCTGAAGCTAAAAGGCAGATGGAGGGAGAAGTACCAGGAGTTATACAACATGATGAAGCCCTACCGCAGCCAGCTGCCGACGCCGCCACAGTTCCTTGCGAGGCACATAATTATAAAGCTGATAAAGGCGGGCGTGGATCCGGACACGCTCGACATCCAGGAGATAGACCCTCTGAACCCATTCTCCTCCCTGGAGAGGATAATATCCCTCCAGGGGAGGAGGAACATAGAAGACCTGTACATGCCAGAGGAGATAGTGGACAGGAAGAGCTGGGAGGAGCTCTGGGAGGCATACAGGAGGCACATAGAGTCGAGGCCGGAGCTGAAAAAGAAGAGGGTTATGAGGAGGGTTTATTCGAGGATGGAGGACTGGTGGCAATAGAGATAGCCAACATACCCATAATCCCGGGCGAGGAAGAGAGAGACAGGCCAGCAATAGTGTTCATAAGTGAGGACGCCACTCCGATGGAGGCTAGGGAAATACGCCGAGCATTGGAGAGACTTGGCGTCAAATATGAGAAGGGAATACTCCCCTGCGGCTGATTTTTTCCCCATCCATGGGTGGGAGAATGCTCAGAAAAATAGTCTTCCTCACGAAGACGGGGTTCCCACTAGACTCGTTAAGCGAGCTGGGGGAGTGGTGCGAGGTCATGAGGCACTACAACGTTGAGCTCGACTTCCCGGAGATAGACTTCATATGCAAGAACATTGAGGACGTGATCCTGGTTTTAACCAGCTCTATTATGTCGTAACCCACACCTTTTTATGCATGGGTGGGAATAGATGGACAATAAGTGGGTGCAGATAGCTGATGCCGCGATAAAAGCCATGGACGAAATAGTCGGGGCAGAGCAAATACTCGTGGAGTTGATGAGAACCTACTCAAAAGACGAGGACACCTGGGAGATGCTCCACGAGACATTTAAACGCCTCAATAAAACCTTCATGATGCTCGACTCCATATATGACACGACCGACCAGTAAAAGATAAAATTACTTCACCGTTTCTTTTGGGGTGGGTGGAGATGGGCTTCATGGATGAGATAGCGGATATGGTTATCCGAACCCAGGGTGCCACTCCGCGTGCAATATATTCGATCAACAGGCTCCACGTAAGACTTACTGCAGCAACCCCCTCCCCCTACCGGGAGGGGACGTTACCCATAGACCCCTCCACAGTCCTCCTCCCCCTCATGGAGGTCAACAGGAGGAGGAGGTGCCGCTTCCCCGTCGCCGCCGCGGCCATGCTCTACGAGAAGGACAGGTTGATTGCCTGGAGCATAGGCCTTAACGAGTGCCCACCCCATCCTCTACTATCCCACGAAAAAGAAGAAGAGACGCGCACTCCACGCCGAGGAGGCCGCCCTACTCGCCCTGCCTAGGCGCGGAGACTTGCTAGTGGTACTCGTCGCAAGAAAGACTCTGGAGGGAGTCTCCAGGCCATGTAGCAGGTGCCTGACAGTGATACACAAGCACCCGGCAAGAAGGAAGATAATAGTGTTCCACGCCGCGAATAAGCTGTGGCTTGAGGCCCTGTAAACATAACATTTTTTACCAGGTAGGGAATAAAATGGGTGGGGGTTGGGGGGCAGGCTGGAACCAACTTGACCGCCCCACCGCTTCATGCTCCCACCTCTCCCCCACCCCCACGCTCCCCCTCTAATTTCGATTGAAGATTGAAAGCGAGAGATGGCTGACGGGTTAGGTGGATGAGAGGAGAAGCGGGGAGCGTGCCACATAATTTCACTCGAAGATTTCTCCACACCTAGAGCCAAAAAAGGGATTATTTTCTAGAATTAAGCATACCATATACTATAAGTATAGTATAAGTCTCCACTCCCCAGTCTCGGTCTCCATGAACTTGTACACGTCATCCGGCACGTGGCGTATTACAAGAGTCTCTATGTCGGCGCCGGGCATCCTCGTGTAGCAGACCGCGTAGACGGCCTTCTCGCCGTTGGCCAGCCGTATTGGCTGGGAGAACATGCGTGTCCGAAAGGTTGGAGTACCACCTAGGTCTATGCAACGCTTAATCCACCTCTTCACCTCGCCCACGTCCCAGTCTATTTCACGCTTCCTCCTCGCCAACCCCCTCCTCCTCTGTGAGGCTGAAGCCTTCGTCGGGCTCCTCGGCGCGCAGCCAGACCTCGGCGAACCTCGAGTCAGAGCTGGAGAATATTCTCCTAGCGGCGTCGGCCATCCTCTTTATGGATTCGTCGAGCTCCTCGGCCTCGTCGAGCTCCATGCCGAGCCTGGCCGCCTCGTCGCGGGCCATCTCAAGCCTAGCCTTGTACTCCCTAGTGGCCTCCTCCAGGCTGGTCATGGCAGCCGCCTTGACGGAGGCGGCTATGAAGCCCCTCCTAAGGGCGGGATCCATCTCCTCGCTCGTGGCCGCGGCCACGTAGCCCGCAATCTCGGGCCACTGGAAGTCGACGACCTCCGCCCAGCCGGGGACGATCATCCCCGTCTCGAGGAACATGGCTGAGACGCGGCCACGCCTAGCCCTAGCCTCCTTCTCCCCATATATCCTGATGGGGAGAACCTCCATCAACCTGTTAACTATACTCCTCGTAAGACGGCTAGGACATATGGCGCGCCTGACCTCCTCCCCCTCCACGTCGCTCACGCTGGAGCAGACGTCCCTGTACATTGCCTTGACCGCGCCGTACATCTGCCCACCAAGCCTAGCCACGTATTCCCTGGACTCCGGCTCTGCGGTATAGTCCTCGGCCTCGTGTTCAAGCTCATACTCGGCGATGCTCCTCGCGGCCTCCCAGGCCACCGCCGTGTGCCTAAATATCTCCTCCACGGCGTGCCTCATACGCCTATGTATCCTCTTGACCTCCTTGACGTACGCCTCCCCGCCCTCACCGGCAGACACCATCACGTCGACATAGCCGGCGCCCTTCTCGATGCGCTCAAGCATTGCGTCCCAGGCGGGGAACGCCTCCTGGGGCACACAGCCATTCCTGAGTATGAAGTCATTTACAAGCCTCCTCAGCTGGATGAGGCGGGCATAGCTCGGCTTCTTGCTCACCTCGCCATACGCCTCAGCCGGATCCCCGCCGGGGTGGTTGGCCGCGTAGGAGTACCACGTCCTAAGCACGTTATTCAGATCCCTCATGCCTCCTCGAAGCGCGTCGAACTCCGTGCTACACTTATCCAGCCAGTCCTTGACTATGAAGTGGGGTGGCGTTCTAAACACCACGCGGGACACGAGAATGTCCTCTACTCCACGCTTTGACACGAGCTCCTCCAGCTTCGACGCGGGTGTGTTTACCTCAACGATCTCCTCACTCATAGCCTACACCCCAATACTGTTTATCTCCCTGATTCTATCTAAGATTTTCTCAAGCGCGCTCCTAGACCTATAGAGGCGCTCGACGAGCCTCCTGGGCGCCCTCATGCCGGCGACGTCATACATGTCGACGGCCGCCTCGTATACCCCATTAACGCGGAGCTGCAGCTCAGCGACGTCGGCGAGGCTCCTGGGTGGGCGTCCCTCAGCCACGAAGAGCCTAACCGTCTTCGCGCTCTCCCACGCCTCCTTGGTCGAGTCGAAGAGCTCCTCCAGTTGTTCAATAACCCCGCCAGTGGCCTTCGGGGATGTCACCTTCCCGAGCACCCTGGCCCAGGGCTTGAAGGCGTCGGGGGGTATACACCTGTACTTCTTCGTGAAGAGGTAGACGTCGTGGAAGAAGCGGTCATAGGCGTCCCTCAGATTGCCCCTACTCCTCACCTGAACCCTGAATACCTGCTCCTCCCTCGGCTCCCCGATCATGTTGGCGACGTATGCCTTAACCCTTGGGAAAAGCTCGTCCATCTCTTCTATTAATGCGTCACACTCATTGACCATCTCTACGATAGTCTTCCCGACGCTACTGGGTATGCCGACGAGGCCTAGGTTCTTCACCGCCTCCGCAGCCTCCCTGGCCTCCTCTACACTCCTAGCTGCCTGACTAATCCTCGACACAATATATGTTATATAAAACACATATTTATGTTAGCCCGCGCCACCCACTTCCACGATTAGGGATTACAAATATTACACATGATACTATAACTATAAAGGGGTGGGGAATGCCGTATAAAAAAACCGATACAAGAGTTAAAAAACATTATTCTGAGAACTCTGAAAGTGAAGAGTCTTTTCCAGCCGCGGAGCATATACCCCCTAACACACACTCTGACAAGTTTGTGTATTACAACGTATTACGTAATACACAACCCCCTAGAGTAAGTAAGTATAGTAGTATATCCCGCAGAAGGGGATTCATAATATCAGTAAGATTCAACGCGGAGGAAATAGAAAAACTCGACGAACTGTCAAACACTCTTAACTATACTACATCTGAGACTATAAGGACGGCGATAGACATCCTATACAACATGATTAAAAACAACAAAGAAAGTATTGGAAATAAAATAATAATACACAACCCCAACATAATAATAAACAATAACATGAACACCGTCACACAGAACGTAACCATAGACCCACAGATACTCGAAGCCGAGAACAAGGTTCTACGCAGGGAGAAGGAGAAGCTCAAGGGGATAGTCAAGTTCTACGAGGAGGAGATAGACCGTTACCGCCGCGATATAGAGGAGCTACAACGCCAGCTCAAAGCACTCCAAGAGGAGAACAAGCAACTATCCAAGGAGGCCAAGAGGCTCAGCGACCTGGAGGACACTAATAAGCGGCTCCACGCCAAACTCCGAGAGCTGAAATCCATCCTAGAAGAGATAGCGCGGACAAGCACACAGGAACACGTAGTTGAGAAGGCCAGAAGGGCGTTAGAGAACATCTACAACTATTAACCGGGTAAGGCGTTTTTTATAAAAACCAGCACCTGCTAGATTGATGAGGGTGGGGGCCAACATGAGAACTCTCATGCTTGAGATAAAAGATGAGATCCTACGCAAAGCCGCGCAGGCGATATTTCAACCACCGTTCAGAGACGGTATAATACTTCAGCACGACTACGATGGCGGGGATCCCGTCAGAGATGCTATGAGGATCCTTAAACAATGGTACGCTGACGCGGCCATTGGCGCCGTGAAGCTAATCCTCATAGAGCTTGCTCGGGCCCTCCACGGTGGAGAAGCCGTGGTAAAGGTGGTGGAGCGTGAATACTAAGGAAATTGAGGAGACCCTAACTGGGGCGAGAGTGATAGACGTCCACTTCGAGCCCAGCAGCATATACATGACAATAGAGAAGAATGGGAGGACTTACAGATTCACCGTTATCGCCGACTGTGAATACGACAGCGACTACGAGGCATGTACAGAACTACTCTTCACAGACCTCCTCGAAGAAGAGGGGGGAGACGGGGGCGGGGCGGAGGAACCGCCCACCGCAATACCCTAGACATTTTTTCATAAATAACAAATGATAAAAAATCATGAATGCTGAATTACAACGGGTGGGAGGAATGGAGGAGGACTTTAAGTTGGCGGTCGAGCTACTGATACTCGTGATCATAGCCATAATGGCTACAATTATAATGGGGACACTCTACAGGGCCGGCATAGTGTCCAGCACATATTCCATCACCATCAGCGTGATAGTGGCTCTAGCATCACTACTCGTAGCTGTATATCTCGCCCAGAAGTACTCGGAGGCCACGATATGGTTTTAGATATTTCTCATCAAGTATACTAGTACCACAACTTATCATCTAAAGAAAACCAATATTATAGGAATATTAAGTAAATATTGCAAAAACTTTTATTATAACATTTTTTATAATTAACTTAACATACACTATTAAATTTAATCATTTAGTTAAAAAACAACCTAATATTATAATATTATACATGACAAATGCACAACAAGCACCTGCTACATACAAGGGTGGGACAACCTGTTGACAATTGTCAAAAGACCGCATATACACGATAAATATAATGGCTACAATGACATGTATTTCATATGCCCAAGAAGAGGCAGGAGAGGAGTCTAAAGAAGCTGACCCAGCTCTTTATACAAGGTAAACTAACCGAGGCGGAGCTGGACAGGCTTACAGAGATACGCCGCGTGATCAGTCTCCTCAGTGAGAAGCAGGACGGGAGGCTTATAGTCGACGTGATAGAGCCGGGTATCAACAATATCCTCAACAACATCGACAATCTGCTCATAATCGACACGGCGGCCGGTAACAGGATAGTGACGCCGGTTAGGCCTGAGAGCGGCGTAAAGGTGGTGGAGGACACGAACGCGGCGAGCCTGATAGCGCTGAGCACCACGAAGTATGGGATACACGTGGTCATACCCTACAGGGTGATATACAAGGTGGCGAGATACGTGACGGTGAAGTATGGCCGCTTCAACCACACCGCGTTGATGAGGGCGCTCCTATTAGACTACGTGGAGCTCTACAGGGAACTGATGATGATGAAGAAGATAGAGAAGATGTACCCGCTCCTAGGCGAGATAAAAGAGGGGCAACTGGACACGATTACTGAGATAGAGGCTCTGAAGAAGATGAACATGGATCTCATGGAGAGGCTCGACACGGTCTCAGTGGCTATAGCCGAGATGTCGAAGAAGCTCGAAGCCGCAGTCAAGGCGATGAAGGACGCCGAGAAGATGATGGCGGAGGTCAGGGAGATGGCGAGGGAGGCGGGTCACAGGGAGGCCGCGGAGAAGGCGGAGAAGGCGATAAAGAGGATAGAGGAGGCGGAGAAGGAGGTCGAGGAGACAAGGAACATGCCGAGCTTTGCGATCGACAACCCGTGGCTCAAGATGCTCTCCGAGACGAGGAGGTGAGCCAGGGGTGGCGAGGCACCGCATATACTGGGACGAGAACATCAGGATAGACGACGTGGCGGAGTTCCTGAGGGCGAGGATAGCCTCGGCCAAGGTGATCGACGGCCGGGTGGTGCTGGACTTCAACCTCCACTACCACCGGAAAAGCAAGCTTAGGAGGGCGATAAGGGCTGCGGTCACGGACTTCGTGGTGATACCATACAACGTGGCCGCGGGCTGGACGAGGATGCTCGAACTCCTCCCAGAGTGGCTGTGGAGAACCGCGGATCTGGTGTTCTTCGACCAGGATCTAGGCCGCTACGTGATAGTGCCGCCCATACCGGAGCCGGTTCGCACAGAGGTGTCCGGAATAGTCCTAGACGCACTATACGAGAGGCTGGGCGGGAGGAGGCCTAGAGTGGTCAACGCGGTGAACTACCTGACCCTGTAGCAGGGTGGGACAGGTGAAGAGCCCCGTCGAGTACGCGGATTACGACTTCCCGATATACGGTTTAGACGAGTGCACGGGCAGGTGCATGTACTGCGTGCTAAACGCCGACGCTGTGAAGAGGTACGCCAAAAGGATTAGGAGGATAGACGTGGAGAAGACGCTTGTACGTGCCGAGAGGGCCGCGAGGAGGGGCGCCAGGATAATAGTATCCTACCTCGTAGACCCCTATCCCCCCCAAGAGGCGTATGAGCGCCGCACGAGGAGGCTCCTCTCCATATTGGCGAACGGGGGCCCCAGGGGGGCAAGGATCCTGGTGTTGACGCGGAACCCGGGCCTGGCCCTCAGGGACGCCGACCTGATGTGGCGCGGCAAGTTCTGGCTCGGCACCACCATCTCATGTATACCGTCGACGCCGCTCGAAGAGGAGGAGTGCGGGATGCTTGAAGATGGGGTGCCGAGCGTCACGGACAGGCTGGACGCATTGGCCAGGGCAAAAATGATGGATATACACACATGGCTCAACGTGGAGCCGGTGCATGCGTTGACCGACATAGACGCCATAATCGAGCTTACCCACAGCTACGTGGACGCCTACGTGATATCCCCGCTCACCGACCCTGCAGGGGCCGAGTATATCCCCCCGGAGAACTACGGTGAAGCTGCTAGGCGGGCGGCCGAGAAGCTTAGGAAGCTCGGCAAGCCGTATATAATACGGGGCCTCGGCGAGCCGGCGTTCACGTGGGTGGCGTAGACATGAACGTTAGAGATATATCGGGTAGCAATATTGGACGCCACATGGAGAACTGGGCAAGGGAGTTCACGGCGAGAAGGGCCTGGGGGGAGGAGTTCGACCCCGCTAGGCATAGCTTTTACTCCCACTCCGCGCTCCGCCAGTTCACCCAGGTAGTCCTGACGGGCAGGTTCGTAGACCACTACTACATGTCCACGTTTGAGACGATAGAGCAGAGTGTGGCGCTCCACCGCCTCACGGCAACCCGGGATCCCGGGTTCCACCTAGCCGCCATAGAGCTAGCTAGGCGTTACGGCCTAATCAAGGATCAGGTACTCCTCGGCGCGGTGGTGAGAGTTGACCCAAGGCTCCACGACGTGAGGGCGCACAGCTTTGAGGCTCACGTCGACCTGCTGGCCACGTTCCCCCCCACACAGCTGCTAAAGAAGTTCATAGAGCCGATACGGAGGAAGACGCTCGGATACGGCATGGGGAGGCACGTCAAGCGCCTCGTAAACGCGATCCTGGACAGGTGGCTCCGCGAGGGGAGGCTGAGATACTACACGGCGAAGTACCCTACAGCGATGCGCGACATAATACGCATGACACACTACCCGCTACCGGACGACTATGCACGCGTGCTATTCAACAAGCCGGGCGAGGTACGCGACGACTACCTCAACGCCTTCCTCGCATTCAAGGAGCTCGTCGCCGAGAAGAGGTACAGGGATGCGGCGGCAGTCGCCCTAGACTACAGGCTACCATACGAGGCCCTGAGGCGCTACATACCCAGGCGCCACCGCGGCGACCCCGACGTCGCCAGGGCATTCGTGGAGCTAGCCACGGCCAACACCCTGGCCCTCCAGGCCAGGAGCATGCTGGACAGCGGCATACCGGCCCACATGCTGGCAGAGAAGATAGAGAGGCTCCGCGTAGACGCCCCCGTGACAAGCTTCACGCTCCTCAGGGCGGCGCTAGCGCTCCTAGACGCTGCCGGCGACCCCGAGCACAGCGGCTACGCGGAGGTGGCACGTGCCCTCGGCGAGGCGTACGCGAGGAAGGTGGCGAGAACCTGGGAGGAGGCAGTCCAGATACCCGGCTTCGACATCCCAGAGCGCATAATACTGGTGCTGGACGCCTCGGGTAGCATGGAACCACTATTCAGGCAGGTGCTCGCAATAGTAGCGCCACTGAGCGTGAGAGCCAAGCAGCTGATACTCTTCTCCGACAGGGCAGGTGAGGAGCCGGTGGAGTACCTGAAGAGTCTCGACGGCATCAGGAGGCTACTAGATATAATGGCCACGGAGTACTCGCACGCGACAAACATTGCGGACGGGCTTAGAGCCGTATCCGCGGAGCCCGGCGACGCCGTGCTCCTGGTAACCGATGAGCAGGCCAACGTGAACACCAGGGCCGCGACGGAGGCGGAGATCATAAGGTCGATGACCAGGAGCGGCGTAAAGGTGATAATACACAACCCGGAGACCTACCCCGCACACATATCCAGCCCGCTCGACGCCGTCACGTATACCTACGGCCTCGACGCCGAGAGCATAATCGCCGCCCTCAGGATCCAGGCCCTCAGAGATCTAGGCGACGAGGAGACGAGGAGGATAGTGCTCAGGGCCGTGGAGGCGTATAGTTAAAATAAACACTATTTTTATAAAGGCCCGGCGTGCATCAGATAGTGGCGGGGCGCCGGGGGGCGGTTCAGCGCCGGTTTGCGCACGTAAATCCGCCCCCACCCTTCCCCCGTCACTACTTTTACCACAGGCTTCTACCCGGCCAGGGTGGGCAGCCTTGAAAAAATCAGAGTTAGAGGAAATAGTAAGAAAGTGCGGGTTCAGGCTACGCAGAATAGCACCCCTCAAGCACAAGAAAGGGTATATGATAGAGGTGGAGAGGCCAGGCCATTACATGGTTACACTATTCTTCAATCAAAGACTAGAGGAGATACCAATCAAGGAGGTCGAGCAAGTATTATGCCATAGAAGCGGGAAAGTGTACTCCATGTTTGAGGAGCTTATATCAGAGTGATGCGAAATGAGTAATAGAAGAATGTACATGGTGGCATACGAGGTTTACAACACGGGGCTGTACACATTCCTAGAAAACTCTTTCTGGGATAGGGAAAAGGCAGAGGAGGTTGTCAGAAAATTCGAGAGGCTGGGGATAAAGGCAAAAATAGTGCCGTTTCTCGTCGAAGAGGCGGCCGACGCCTAGAAAAATAAAACATATTTTTAAATATTTCCAGCCGGTAAGGGGAGTCGAGGGTGGGAAGCTTTGGGCGATGAGGAGAATGTTAAGAAGATGATCGACGAGATGCTTGACTCGCTCGACAAGATCCTCGCCAAGTATAGCGGCAAGGGCGTGCAGATAAGCGACCTCGTGTCCGCCATAGCGGTGCTGGAATACGTCTTGACGAGGTATATCGCGGACACGATGAACTCCACGGGGTCGGTATCGCACGACGTGGATGCGTTACAGCTAGACATTCTCGCCGACGTGCACAGCCAGGTGTTAAAGGCTATATCGAGGGAGCTGGACAGGAAGCACGGCGGCAAGCTCAGGTTGAAGCTCGACAACCCGGTTTTGAAGACAAAATAACCTTTATCTATCTATTATTGAGAACTAAGAATTGATAGGGATGAGGCAGGGATATAGCCGATGGATACGCGAATACCCCAATAGAGTAGTAGAGAACATCTTCCATAGCAGAATATACGACAGCAAAACCAGGGAGATATACGAGGCCGAGGCTTGCTTTGCAAAGATGAGGAGGAGTAGGCCGCTGATTGAGAAACTATTCGACATTTATACCCATGGCGACGAGGAGGAGCTCGTGGAGACGGCCTGGAACTACGGCGTGGATCTCGGATACTTTGATATAATAAGATGCCTAAAGGTTCTGGGCAGAAGAATGGGGCTGATAAACACTAGGAAGAAGTCTTTCAAGAAGATGTATGTGAGGAGATGGAACCCCCATGAAGAGGAGCTTCTAAGAGAAATGATATCTCAGGGTTTGAAGAAAAAGGAGATTGCAGAGAAGATGGGTAGGACGCCGAAGTCAGTGTATGCAAGGGCCTACCAGTTAGGATTAGTAAAGTTTCACCGTAGAGGAGAAAAATCTAAGGAGTGGAGTAAAGAGGAGGATGAAAAGCTAAGAGAGCTATATAGTAAAGGGGTTCCGGCTAGCGAGATTGCCAGGATACTAAATAGGCCGCTCCAAGGGGTATATGCGCGGGCTAGGGTACTGGGGCTTAAACGCTACAAGAGTGGGGGCGTGCCCTCAAGAGAGGAGATAATTAAATGGGCCTGCCTCAGGGAAAGGGGGTACAGCCCGTATAAGATATCCAAGATTACCGGGAGATCCTATAACACCATTAGGAAATACCTCGACGAATTGGATATAACGCCCTCCCCGGAGGAATGCGACAAACTGCTTAACGCCGCATAGTACCCATCTTTTTGTTGTGGCCCACGGGTGGGTTGACGGCGGCAACGAATATTAGTTTTGTGGCAGACATTTAACCGATGAAGCTGGTCGGAGGGGAAAAGTGGGTTCTAAAGAGCGGCAGATACACTCAGAAGTGGCGTACCGCCATAACCACGGAGGAGAAGATAGGGGAGTATACGTGTAGGAGGCTACCGCACATTGAGCCGGCGTATATATGTTGGGATGACAGGGGTAGGGTGGCCTCCTTCATGATAATGAACGTGGATCCGGAGGAGGGGGAGGCCGAGGTCGTGCTGTACTTCAACAACCGTATACCTAAGCGCGAGATGGCGGAGCTCGTGGAGAGGCTAATAAAGATATAGGAATATTAGTGGCCGGGGCGCAAAATATGGTGATGAGGATACTGGGAGAGGGCGACGTGGCCGAGATACTGGAGGAGCGGGGCAGGCTTGAGTCGACGGATGTGAGGAGCACAATATACTACGCCTACGGCATCGTCAAGCGATTCCTCAGGGACAACTGTGTAAAGATAGCTGAGACTGAGTCCCGGTTCGGCGAAAACACCCTCTACAGGATAGAGGCCTACAGGTGTAGGCTGCCGGACGGGGAGGCGGCGGTAGAGTTCCTCGAAAGCCACGACCTCGGCCTATACTTCAGGCTGAGGCGGGTAGACGACCCCCTGGGCGCCATGCTGGACGACTACAGGGAGGTCATAGAGGAGGTGGGGATCGAGAGAAGGGCTGGTGTAAGGGGGCTATAAAAAATCTAATTAGCAGTTTTTTCACAGTATCAGTGGTGGTCGTGTGAAGCGGCTAGCCATAATTCTAGCCATAATTCTTCTAGCACCGGCTGCGACGGCGCTACCGTTTGACACGGACGGTAGGGTGGCGGTGATAGACTATGACGGAGGCGTGAGTGTCTCGCACACGTATTCTACAATCGTGCTGAGGTACCCGCATAGCTACGGCGGCATAGTCATACCCTTCGCGAGGTTCAGTAAGAACACCATCGAAGATATAATACTGAGGAGGCCGGCGATAGGTTTCAACTACACCTTCGCGGCAGAGGATGACCAGATTATAATGGGCCTGACGGCCGACGTCAACGGCAGAAACCTGAGCGAGTACACGTATTTCTACTACAACTTCACGCGCAACATCAACAGCATAGTGTACTCATACACCATGAACTACTACACAGAGAAGACGCTTGAAGTCGGCAAGGCGAACTACACGAAGTGGAGTATAACGAACAACAGCATTGTACAGACATTGCTGACGCCAAGCGGCCTGAGGATATACAAGTCCAACAGGCTGTGGGAGACGGTATACGTTACCAGGCGGCTACCATACTACCTTACGCCGACCATGCTCAAGTTCACTAAGATATACGCCAGAGTCGGGGGGCTGGAAAACAACACGGAGGCGAGCCTACAGCTAGTAAACCTGGAGGGCATAGATTCGGGGAACAAGAAGGTGTACGCTTTTGTAAACGTAACAAAGGTGAACTCAACGGCCACACTGTCTTGGCTAGATGTATACAACAACGTCACGGTTACGAGGAGCGTGGCCTCAACGCCGGGCAGCCTGGACGCGGAGCTGGGCGGCCGCCCAGTGTTCGACGCCGTGGGGGACTACCACCTGACGAGGATAAGGTGCCGCGTAGACAACGCCACGATGAGCGACACGTTCAACGGCTATGAGACAATGACATACGCCGACGCCATACGCATAGCGTTAAAACTCCCACCAGGGTACAGCAACAACACCGTCGTGAAGGAGCTGGCCGTAAAGGCCGGCTTCGTAGCGCTACTCAACATGCCAGACGGTATACGGGTGACGGTTTATGTCGGCCGTAGACTCGTCTACGACGGCATCCCCTCGCTCCACGAAGAGGACAAGTCTGTTAACGTGCACATAATAGGGTTCGACCCAGACCTTCTCCCAGACACTATTATAATAATTATACATGCACCCCTATCATCATTTCTCTACATGCCTATACAACCACCAGTATGGGACTATGAAATACCATGGAGCCTACTACACCCGATTCCAGCAAAGCCAAGCGACCTCACGAATCCATACCAGCAGTTAATATACGGTGACGTATATGCAACATTAAACAGGACGGTAAGTATAAACAATATTTTCCCACGCTGGATAAAATATAGGAAGGCCGAGTCTCACACATCACAAGAAAATATTACAGACTCAATATACGTATACACGGATTTTCTCTATCAAAGCGACATTAAATCCTGTAGAAGCGCATATCTGTCTTTAGGAAACTCTAGTCCATGTATAATAAATAGTACTGGTGTTATCCTAAATGCTACATCTACAACATATTATGGACTATTCTTATCAGGGTATATTAACCAGAACATTAGCATATATATTTATCCAAATAGTGAAGCATACATAATAATATATAATTTCACAAACATAAACAATACGAATACTGACGTAGTAGTACACCTAGCCGACTCCTCACTAAGATTATTTTTCAAACAGACATTAATGAAAAGAAAGATAATACCACTAAGCGAGGGGTGGAATAATATATCACTGCATGGATTTTTCTCATCAATAGCTGGAGGAAACATATTCTTCCCAGTTATAATAGATATATTAGGGAAAGGTTTTATCATGAACTATGCAATAAACTCGTCATATGAGTTCGGAACGCCTTTCCCAATATTCAACTGCGGGGGAATACTTACAATATACGACTACGACTATAATGTAAACAAAACGTTTAACAACATTCTATATAATAACTATTGCAAAAAAATAGTAATAATACCACCTAAAAACATTTCTTACATGAATTTTTCGTTTCCAGTTAACGTGACGGTCGTCACGCGCAACGGGACATATGTGGTCAAGTATCCGACGTGGCTGAAACTGCGAAACGTGAGCGACATATTGTATATGGAGGTTACAGGGTTAAACTGGACGCGGCTCGGATATGAGGTCGGCTACGCCAACTACTACTTCTATGGGGGTGAGGTGCTCGTGAGAACTAGGCCGGCGAGGCCCGTCGAAGACCTCGTCCGCGCGAATGTGACCATAGGCGCGTTTACGCTAGGCCTGAACGACTCGAAGTATATGGGCGCCGGCGTGGTCGAGGCGTACATAGACGCGTTGGTGAACGGCACGGTCTACCGGGTGCCGCTCGGCGACGTGGCCCTGAACGACCTTGTGAACAACGTTACCGTGCCGGTGGACTACGTCGACGTAAATACGAGCCGCGTTTTCAACTACACGGCGGCGGTGTACGGCGGCATAGCGTCTCCAGCGGACAGGTACATGGCAGTGACCGGTGTAAACGGTACAATAATATACGTAAACTACTCCACCGCGGCGGACGGCGCCGCGTGCATCGGCTGCCTGTGGAGCATCCAGGCGAACGGCACGTTCATAGGCGCGGCCAATGGCACGGGGATCCTGTACCCGGCGTGGAGGTACAATATAACGGCTATAGACGCGAGGGGCAACCGCCTAGTAGCTCCGATAAGGACGCCGGTGGGCCTAGTCAGGGCGCCGGCCGAGGTGCTCCTACCGGCGACAGAGGTCACGATACTCCCAATGCCGACGGAAAACGGCTTCCAGCCGCGGGCAACAGAGGTCAGGGTCAACGTTACGGGCAGGGGCGGCGTAGAAATCGTCTACAGGATACCAGCCAGGATTAGGGTCTCGGCGAGCCCGGGCGCCGTGAGCGGGAGGCTCGTAGACTACTATGGAGAGCCGATACCCGGGGCCACGGTCAAGCTCGCGAGGGGTGGCAGGATACTCGCAACAGCCAAGACCGGTAAGGACGGCTCATTCGCCTTCAACGGCGTCGAGCCGGGCGCGTACACGCTGGTCTACAGCGGCGACGAGGACTATGTCGGCTACACAGCTAGGGTGGCGGTTCCAGCGACGGCGGCCGTGCCAGTGTGTCCACTATGGCTGTGCCTGCTGATACTTATAGTGGCCGCGGCGACAGTGGCCGCGTACCGCAGATCCAGGAGGCGTGTGGAGGCCATATACGTAGCCTACAAGTACATAGAGGCGTTCAGGGGCAGGATGGGATAAATACAAACATTTTTCAACTACGAGTACACCTCTAAACATTGATGAGGCGTTTAATCATAGTACTGGTTGTTGTGGCGGCGACGCTACTGGCGGCCTCGATTGTCTACGCCGAGCCGCAGATACCGTACACCAAGGCATACGTGTATTATGGCCCCTCGCCGCTCAGGAACATAGACACTATAGGAACCGCGCAGTACGGCTCAAATCCGCCGCCGGACTATATGTGCGCCGTAATCGTCACCACGGGGCCGGCGACGATAAACATATCCACGTATAACTGGGAGGCAAACCTGTTCAACGTCGACGAGGGAATATACTTTCTCTACACGAGTAATGGTACCTGGCACCTGCTAGACGTTAGGAGCCACAACGAGGTCGCGACCAGCACGCAGCAAGTGTACAGCCCAAACACGAATCCGACAGACATATCGCTGATAGTGGACGGCTACACGAGGTCGCTCCACTGTAGCAGTAGCGCAGACGTGGAGGAAAAACTCACATATGTAGAGTCCGCGACCAGGCTCTACATAGGCGTTGACGGCACGTTCGGCGTGCTCGGCGAGTTCAACGAGACGGTGACGGGCAGTAGCGGCGTGGCGATGGTCATGTACATGCCAGACGCCGAGCCGTCCCCCTCCGGCTTCTTCAACTACTCCGGCGGCTACTACCTCATAGTGCCGGGCGCCCACGCAGCCTTCTACCAGAACGGGACTGTCAGGTTCTTCGACCTAGCCGGCGAGCCCGAAGAGGTGAAGCCAATACCGGTAAAACCGATAGTATACAAGAGCGGCGGCGCCACAGTGGCCATATCCCATCTAAGAGACTCAGTCATGGTGTATGTTCCAGCAGGCTACTCGGCGGTAATAGACATGAACCCAGAGATGGGTGCGGGATCGTATATAATGGCGCCGAGAGTAACGCTGTCCGGCATAAGCGGCGAGAGGAGGATAATTGTAAACGAGACGATGAACATGAACCTGGTTCACAGGCTGAGCATATACACGTTAAACGGGAGGAAGCTATATGACGGCACATTGGCCAGCGGCATGCCCGGCGACCTGGTAAACGTGTCTATAAACTACAACGGCGACATAGTGGTGGTAATGCACACAGAGCTAGGCATGGCATACGTGAACAACAGTGATGGGTGCTCACCGTATCCCGACATGCTGGCCTACAGGCTAGGCCTAGCACAGATACCGGTAGACGGGCTTCTGAGTAATGCCTTCTCCTCGCCTACTGTGAACGTGTATACCGGCTCTATTACACAGTCAACCGATGGAGACGTGTTAATACTCAACGTTACAAGTAGCGGGTACGTTAACGCGTCAGTATACTATGGCAGCATGGTTACATCGATAATTAGGGGATACGTATACTTCACGATAACGAGCAATGTAGGGAACGTCAACGCGAGCATATATATCCGCGATTTGACGGATGGCAGGCAGTATTACGCGTCCACGGTAAACCTGTCTCCGGGGATCCATGAGTTCAACATCACCGACCTGCTACCATGTATCGGCGATAACATTATACCGATGGTGCAGGTGGAGGTGCGGATATGGGGTAACGCGACTCCGGGGACGATAAACATCACTACACCGACGATATACGCGTACACGATATATCCAACTCTTATAATTAGCAATACGCCAAGCGGCGTAGAGTTTACAGTAGACGTCGGCGGCCTACCCACAGGCATATACAAGCTATACGCACCAGCAACAATAGAGGCCGTGGATGACTACTACCCAGGGCCGCAGAACGCGATGGGGAGGGCACAGATAGTCCAGCAGGGCGAGGAGGGCGGGGTAAAGGTTTACGTGCTGGAAGTATACCAGACACCCTACCTGAACGCCCACTTCTCCATGGAGAACGAGCTGGAGAACATGACTGTCGACGTGATAAAGATACTATTCCTGGGTGATATACTGAACATAACCACGCCGAGCCCAGCTAGGGTCAGCATAGCGTCCAGGTATGGGTGGGAGCTATTCAACACGTCGGCCAACACGCCAAAATATAGGTTCGAGCTGCCCGGCGCCTACCTCGTCGAGGCAGACACGGCTAGGGGCGGCTTCATGACGTTCCTTGTGATAGCGGATCCGCTGATACTCAGGATAATGTCGCCTCCACGCATAGTGCACTTCCACGTCAACAGCCACGAGGTGAACACTACGGTGATCCAGGCCATGGTGGGCGTCAACAACTTCACCATAACGCTACACAACAGGACTATATTCTCCACCACGGTAGAGCTCAGCGGCGACGACAACGGCACGCTCATACCAATAGACTTCACCACGCTTAGGCTGAGGGACTACAAGCACCTGCTCAAAAGCATAGTCTCGGTGTTCCACGCCAACATAACACCGATCGGGGCGGGGGTCGGCTTCACCATCCAGCCGGTACAGCCCACCATCGTGGTCGTAGACAACGACACCGCTGACACATTGATATGCGTCGGCGCATGCGCCAACATCACCAGGCCGCTTAACACGACCTTCGTAGTAAACGTGACCGGGCCGGCGACGATATACGACGCCTACTATGTCAACATCACCGCGGTCGACATATACGGAAATAGGCTAAACGCCACGGTCAAGTTCAACGGCACAGCACCGGGCGAGGCGGTGATAGCCGGCAACTACACCGTCACGGCGGAGAACACGACGACGGGCTTCGTACCGAAGACGCCGACACTCAGGATAGAGGCGAACCACACGGTAAGCCTGGTGGTGGAGTACAAGGTGCCCCTCAAGATAAAGGGCCTCAAGATACACGCAGACAAGATAACCGGCAGAGTCGAGGACTACTACTCCAAGCCCATAGCCGGAATAAACGTCAAGCTCGTAAAGAACGGTGAAACACTCGCATCCACGAAGACGGGCAGCGACGGCACGTTCACCCTGAAACACGCCCCAGAGCCGGGGGCAGAGGTCGTGGCGGAGGGCGGCGACGACTACGTCACAGCGACCGAGAGCATAGCGGGTGTGCAGAGCTACACGCCAGGCTGGACGTGGATACTAGTACTACTCATAATAGCAGCCATAATACTGGCAATAGCGATACGCACGGCAAACAAGACAAGGCACACGGTACACGCCTACACGAGCAAGTACATAGAATAAACCACAATTTTTTTCTATGCACGTGAGGCTTCTAAAGCTGATGAGGTATAAGACGGTATTAGGGATAATTATAGCATTAATAGTCTTGACGGCGATGATTAATAATATTATAATAGCTAATGTATACGCCAACACCACCAATACGGATACAAGAAGTACTATAGTAGCTTCAAAAAAGAAAAAAATACTGTACAAATACAAAGCTATAGTAAGCAAGACGATATCTCAGGTACAAATAGAGTATCCTAAAAACGCTTGGTTTATAGACAATTATACTATATACCTTTTACATTATGATCCAGGAATAAACCAAGTTACAGTATATAAATACGACATTAACACAAAGACGCTATCACGATACAAAGTAATAGACAATATTCAACTAAGTTCAGACCCAAGTGAGATGTTCTACTACCACGGACATTTATTCATAGAGGCAGACAAGGTATACATTGATGGAGTAAACTATACCGCATCAGGTGGCCATGTAGAAGTCACTCCCAGGTTCACATATATAATATACACCACAGGTATAAGGAGAGTTAGTTCCAATGCCATCCATGTAGATAATCCTATAATACACGTGGTAGTATTAGATACCGGGACTCTGGAAAGAATAGGGGCAATAACAATTACTCCGCCACCGCCAAACGGCTCGACATATGATCTGAATCAGTATAGGGAAAATGGCACCAGGCTATTCACAGATATAACTCAGCTTGGCAGACTTGTAGTTACCTTCGAGTACTACTTAAGATTCACTGGTTACGAGTCAGCATTACCATATGACTTGAAGGTAGAAGCTTACACCTATATCATAAATAAGACCACATATTATGAAATAAACAAATATGATGGAAAGCCTGTAGAGAGGTTTAATGAATATAAAACTGCAGAGGGGGAAATTGTAAACCTGACGGTTGTAGCGTATAGTACCAATTGGGAGGTACAAAGGCAGTTAATCGTGTCTACTGAGCATGGTGTTTATATACTTGGACACTACGGCGAAGTCCACCCATACGTGGGGCCAACAACTAGACGCCCCCTAAAAATACTATTTGATACTCCGTGCTCGGTGAAATTGCCAATACTAAAAGACGAGGGGGCTAACGGTGGCTATGAATATATATTGTCAATCTACAAAGCCGATAAGGATCCGCAACTAGACTACGCGGACAGGATAGCATATTTTGCAGCATATGCTTCATCAGACTACCCACTGGAGTTCCTAGGGGGAATGGCGATACACGGCTCTTCTCCAACAGTTGTTACTGTCTCAATAGTTATGAATGGTTACGTGTACTTCGACACCGCCTCGCGCTATTCTTCGTATGGTGGTATATGTAGTGGTAACGGATATGCATGCCTGGTCTTTGATAGTGGCAATGGGGAAACAATAATATATAATAGGGTGATAACAAGTGTGCCAAGAGAAGAGATCCTGCCGGTAGCTAAGGCACGAATAAACGGCACCATGGTTTATGCTAGGGACGGCGTGGTCGAGCTTGGGGGTAATGGTACGAGTATAGTGTTGCCGGCGAACGGTAGCAGTACAATATATGTGAGCGGAGCAGAGCTTGAGGTTACAAGAGTAGTGTCGAGGGAGGGGGCCACGAATATCGTGCTTGACAGCCATGTGAGGGATGGGGATGCCGCCTACATGGCGGACAGGAAGCTCATATTGGTCGGCGGCGGTGGCGGCGATAACAGGCTTGACCTTAAGGCTGGGGGGCGTGACGCGGATGTGATGTGGGTTCACCACCACACGTGGAGCCTCGGGAAGTGGACTAACCCTGACCCGTTCAGGGATGACGTGTACCACGCGGTGGCCTTCCAGGTGCCGATAAGCCCGGTGCCGGCGAGCACGGACATCTATGGCACGGCGAAGCTCGGCATAGAGACAAACGTGACGTTCACCGACAACCCTGTGAACCTGGGCCCAGTCGTGACGCCGGTGATGGGCAGCGTGGTGGCGTACGGGGTATCGAGCTACGCTGCCGGCGGGGCGCTGGCCGGGGTCGGCGGGGCTACGGCGCTAACTATAGCCAGCTTCGCAGCGGCCGTGGTGTTCACGGGATGGGCGTCGATGGAGATCGTGTGGGGTAGCATGAACTATAGGATATCGTGGCACGAGCTTTACGGCTACGTGGCGGAGCTGCAGGGGCCGAACGGGACGGTGTACGTGGCGGACATATTCCTTCCGAGAGAGGAGCTGCCCCACGCGGACTGGTGGATGGAGCTGGCCAGGCGCAGCCTTGAGGGAGTCGGCATTGGGGGCAGGGTTATAGTGCACGTCGAGTCGTTGAGCACGGTGGTCACGTGGGAGGACTATACCAGGGCCCTAGCTAACGGGGCGTTCAACAGGTATAGTAGCAGCGAGCTACTCGTCAACGCGTTGAGGAGCAGCGGGCTGGACGCGGACAGGTACACGGTCACGGGCATATACGTGGTGCACGTGGTAGACACGCATGCAGAGCCAACTCCGGGCGTCCAGATATTCAAGAACGGCATATACGCGGTAGGCGAGACTAGGTACCACCTGAACGCCATCAGGTTCTACGCCTTTACAAAGGACTCCGAGTACACAAGGCCGGAGGACATAGCTAAGGCGCTGCCATACGTGCTGTTCAACGGCGTCAGGGCGAATGCCACGATTAAGGATGGCCGCGTCGTCTACCGCGCGGAGCTGGAAAACCCGTCGCCTGTGCTGAACGTCTACACGCCGTACATGAACGACATAGTAGTGGGATCCCTGTACGTGAACGCCAGCATGGAGGACGTGATGGATCCCATATACGGCGGCGTAGGCTACAGGGCGGACATATATTACGGCATAAAGGATCTGAACATGAGGATTAGGAGCTTCGAGTTCATAGACGTGCCGGGCCGCGCAAGATATGTGGAGAGGATATTCCACTACAGGTACGGCGACTTCGACAACTTTGTACCAGGCGAGTACCTCAGGGAGATAGCCAACGAGTCTGAGGCATCAGATAGGTGTATTTTAACCAAGTACGTCCTCGACAACACGAGGGGTATACTGTTCATAGACCCTACGAACGGCGGCCTCTTCGAGTATGGGAAGAATATCACCATAATATACTGGCTCGACAACCCGCCTGACGCCGCCATACACCTATACTTCAACGGGACTAGCAGGACTAGTACTGTGCCACGCCACCTGACAGTGATAATAAACTCCACCGTGCCACAGACGGTCAGGTATAGTTTAAAGATCGGCATATACTACTTCCAGGGGCTTGAGAAACACGCCGTCTCAGAGGATGAGAAGGCATACGTTATGAATGTGTCGAACATAGGGTACAGGACATTCAACATACAGGAGTACATATACAGGGCGCTCAAGCTCCAGCGCGAGTACAACAACACTAGGACGTATTTCATAGAGATCGAGGGCAGGATAGTGTCGGCGGAGCACGACGCGGTGAAGGCAAACGACGTGGACAGGATACAATACTACCCGCCGTCGTCCTACTTGGTGAACCTGGGTAGGAACTACACGCTGGCCATCTACGTGTATAACGCGTCCAGCGGCATGCCGGTAGAGAATGCCACCGTGGCGATATACGGCAATATGAGCTTCATAGGTAGGACGTGTAGGGCTGGCTGGCTGAACATCACAGATGTCCCATCCGGCCTGTACACCATACAGGTCTCGGCCCAGGGCTTCCTGAGCTACGAGACGAGCCTGATGCTCACGGAGAACACGACCCTCTCCGTGCCACTTATACCATCCAGCGGGGGTGGTGGCGGCAACGGGACGCCGGTGAGGCCCCCATACAACGACACGTATACGCCGCCAGTTAGGATCAACCATACGACGTACTGGTGGCTGTCTGTACAGGTGGTGACGAGGGACGGCTTCCCAGTTCAGGGAGCCAAGGTGAATATAACCGACCTGTCGAGCAACGCCACCATATTCAGTGGCGCAACGGACACCACGGGCTTCGTCTACCTACTGGTCAGGAACGGGACGCCCGTCAGGGTGGACGTCTACGAGGCCCGCAACGACTCCGTGTTGAATGAGTCCAGGACGCTTACCGTGGATAACCACTACTACCTTGTGTTCAAGGCACCGTGGAGTAGCAGGTACTTCGAGCCGGAGGTGGGCTTCGTCTACGCGGAGATACATATACACTCGGGCTACTCCTACGTGCCAGACGGGGGCAACGTGAGCCACCTGATAACATACGGCGTCTGGACTAACACGCCGCAGAGGGTCACCATAAACGTGACGGTGTACGACAACGTGACCGGCTCCATTATAGACAGCTTCACCGAGTCCCACGACCTGGTGGAGGGCCTAAACGAGTTCTTCACGTGGTTCAACGTGTCCTCGCCGCGCAACATGTCAGTGTACGCCGTGCTTAGGATAGTGGGGTACGTGAACGACACAAATCCAGGCAACAACGAGATAAGGACAGGCCAGGTGAACCTCCACCCGCTCATAGACAACAGCGTGGCCGTCTTCATATACAACCTGAAGACACAGGTGGAGGGCTTCCTACTACCAGGCGATCTGGTGGTGGCCGAGGTGTATGTTAAGCCGGGCGCCCCAAACGTGACGATCCCGCTCAAGGTGTATACCACAGCATACATACCGTTCAACCACACCACCGTCAGAATGACGCTGATTGGGAGGGATGTAGCGTTCAACGGTTCAAACATGACGGTATTCAACTTCACAATAATGGTTCCATGGACGCAGGCCCTCAACGTCACAGCCAACATTACGTCCCCGATGGACGAGCACAGGATAAACGACGTGCACACGGCCACGGTCGACGTGGCGCCAAGCACTAGGCTTGAGAGGCTGGACGCCGACAAGACTGTGACCCAGGAGAAGGGCACTATAGGCCTAGACCTCTACCTCCTATCCAACGCGGAGCCTGGACGCGACATATGGGTGAACGTAGTGCCAGATGAGGGGTCGATAAAGACGTACACGGTGCCGCTGGCCAGGCACATACACATAGAATACGAGACCAGTGAGAACCACTGGCTCATACCCGGCATTATCAAGAGGCCGGCCGAGACCAGGAGGCTAGAGGTGTACATAAATGCACCGGACACGTATAACGGCGACAACTCGAAGACAGTCGACGTCACCACCATGAGCGCAGGGGTGACGGCCGCCGCCATACTGGTGGGCCTCATAGCGGTCATAGTGGTAATGCTGATGATACTCCACGGCCTGTCGAAGATTAGGCGCCACGAGGCGGCATACCTAGCCTACAGTAGCAAGTATATCGAATAGTCCTCACCTTTTTTACACGATATGATTAATACGTTACGGGTCACACTAGTACAGGAGGGGTGGGGGAGATGATGCCACCCGAAGCTAAGAGGGAGATGAGGCTGAAGCTCAGGGAGGCGGTAATTAAGTTCAGCGACTGGCTCAGGGAGAACGCGGATATAATATCAAACACGATGACGGATACGATCGACCTGGCGGCGAACTATATACCTGAGGAGTTCGTGGAGCGCATGATCAGGGCCAGGATAAGGGATATAGACAACATGCTGGGCGACGAGTACACCCTTGCAACCATGATGCCGATACTCGTCTTCACACACGTAGCGGCAGAAAAACACACAATGGTAGGCGGGCTGAGCCCGCTGACCAAACACAAGATCAGGACGATGATACAGACGAACATGGTGGCGTTTTCAAGCTTCCTAACGTCGATAATAGCGTCGACGACCAAGACCCTCTCCTCGATGGATAGGCATGACGAGGAGGCGATAGACAGCGTGATAGAGTCGATGCTGGATATAGCGAACGTGGCGGCCGCATATGCGAGCTGGATACTATTCTCGCCAAACGCTAGGGCAAACCTCCTGTTTACGGCGCTTGGGATAGACAGGTAGCCCTAGGACTGGGATACAACTATTTTTCCATCACCGGTCATCCTGACAACGTATCTTCTATCCTCTCCTCCACGGCCAGTAATTCTAGACACGAGGCCGTAGACGTAGTACTGCGCGTAGTACCCAGTAGCGACGCCCGTGAGCGTGGAGGAGGCCACGATGATCAATGGGAAGTACACGTACGCGAGGTAGTCGGCCACGTTCAGGCCGACTCCGACCATGTAGCCGAGGGTAGAGTGTGCCCGGCCGAAAAACGCCTCGCCGATATAATACGGTGCGACGACGCTGAAGACTCCGAGTATAGTTGTCGCCGCAGCCACGCCGAGCACGAATATGGCTGCGAAAAACGCGGTCCCAACGACGACGTCGACCAGGTCTTCGCCGTCGGCGGACGAGTCCCATCCATGCGAGAAGCCTATGGTGAAGAAGAGGGCTGTAAGGGTGACGTATGCGGCGTCTACTAGGTCAAACACCAGGCTTGGATGCATTCCCACCACCATACCTTATAATTATTAATACGCCGTCGCTGTGGAGCGTCGACCCGACCATGTGGAATAAGAGGGGGGCAGCCGGGTCTGTACGCGGAACCACCTTTTCCTCAACGGACACGTACCTCAACACACCTCACCCCCTATGAGAGCATGTAGGCGAGGAGAATGCTAGCCGCCACGGCGATCATGTTGTGCAACGGATTATTAGTGTTCATGAAGCCACGTATGCGGCGTTCAAACAGGTATACGCCGTGGACGGTCAGGTTGTCGAGCACTATGTGGTCGAGCACTCCAAGAGGTATCCCGGCCAGCGACGGATAGAAGAACATTGGAGAGAGGAGTAGCGGTAACGCGTAGTTATGCATGTAGATGCTCCTATGCGGCAGGCCGAGCAGCTTCTCGACGACATCCGGCAGGATGGACGCCGCCGCGGCGTAGGCCACGCTGTACGGCGTCAACACGAGTGCAAGCGCAAGGGTTGAGGCGATGTGCGCATACCATTTCATAATGGATCCCCAATTTTTTCCTTGGGTGGGATTGATTAAATACATTATCAGTCCGTTTAAAAACACGTTTTATAATACTAGACACAGGTGAGGTAATGGAGCTAAACCAGGATCTTGTGAAGGTCGTGGCAGCCCTAGTACTCGGGGCCGCGGCGGTAGCCGCGGTAGGCGTGGCACAGGCCAACACGGCGATAGCGGTCATAACTGGCGCCGTGATAGGAGGCGCGGCGGTGTACGCGGCGGCAGGAGGGGGTGGGGGTGAGTGCCCGAAGTACATGCCAAACGTGCCGCTCTCGATAGCCCATCCATCAGTTGTGGACGCGACTATCGTGAGGTCTAGATGGGTAAGTGTATACGAGTAGACTGTCTGGGTGGTTGGGCGTGCCGATTAGGAGGCAGCAGCAGGCGCAGATAGAGATCGACAGGGAGGTAGTGGCGCAGATAGCTAGGCTAGTGTTGAAGCAGGTCGTCGACAGCCTGCAGAAGGACGTGATACCAGTTCTCAACAGCCAGCTTGCACAGATGGAGAACAGGCTGACCGATGTCGAGGCCAAGGTTAACAGGATCATAGCTAGGGAGGCCTCGTACGAGGAGGAGGTAAAGAAGATGGCAATGGAGATGATGCGTGAAACGTTGACCATGCAAATGGAGACCTTGTTCAAGGCTATGAGGACGGGCGGGGGCTCCGTCAACGTTGAGCCACTGGTGGAGAGGATAGACGTGATGGAGAAGAATGTCTCAAGGAGGCTCGACGAGATGTCGAGCCATATGGATACGCTGGCGGAGGCTAACATGAACACTATAAAGACGCTGGCGGAGTTCACGGACAACCTGAACAATACGCTGAGGAAGATGGTCGAGTCTATACTAGATGAGACTAGGAAGATGAACGTCAAGCTCCTAAATACGATCGACAAGAAGCTTGCCAGCAGCGGCGTGAAGAACCTGGCCGACAAGGTCGATGCAAACTATGCTATGATGCAGAGGCTCCAGGAGGAGCTGTCGATGATAGCGGAGCTTAGGAGCCAGCTCACAGCGTTGAACGGGGCCGTGAATAGGCTCCACGAAGAGGTGGCTAGGCTAAACGAGACGCTCGCCGCCATGGGTGAGGGCGGTGGCTAGGCAGAAGATCCGCCTGAACGTGGACGTCGATAGTATCGTCGACGAGTTCACGCTGCCGCCGGCGAGGATCCAGCCGGTAAAGGCTGTTGTCCCGGTTAGAACCACCACGTCTGCGAGCCTATACGGTGTGCTGATATACGTGTATCCCGACAGGATCCTGGGCCAGCTGCTGGACTTCTACGAGTACACGACTGTGGATGGCCACAGGGTGTGGCACATCACGTACGGCGTATCGGCACTATACGTCAGGCTGGGGGAGGACGTTATACTGCCGATAGGATTGACGGGGTTCATGACGCCGGACATGTACGACCTGATAAAGGTTAGGAAGCCGATGGTGCTTGAGTTCAGGCACGTGTTCGGCGAGCTGCCACAGGTTCCAGTAGACACTATAGTGAACCTTGAACAGGTGTGGAGCGGGGAGGTCAACGTGTTGATAATAGACCCCCACAGGATACTTGGGAAGAACCCGAAGGAGCTTGAGGACGCATATGTGAAGGCTATGAGGCAGCTGGACTCGTTGAGGAAGCTGTACTCGTCCGTGCTGGGCGAGCTTGAAAACGAGAAATCTAGGCGCGTAACGGCGGAGAACCAGATGGTGGTCTATAGGAGCCTAGTATACGAGATGAGGAGTAAACTGTCGACGATACAGGAGGCGCTCGCTAAGAATGAGCAGGAGCTACTGGAGCTATATAACAGGATGCACATGCTCCACAGGAGGGTGACCAGTGAGGCCCAGGCCAGGATAGAATATGAGGCGCTCCTGGACGACGCGCGGAGCGTTATAGGGAGCATGCTGTCGTCCGTCAAGATACTGAACAACTACGTCAACGATGTTCTGAGGAGTATAGCGCAACCGGCTGCGCAGCAGGCAGGTGCTAGGGCCAGCGGTGAGGAGGAAGAGGGAGAAGAGGAAGAGGGTGGAGAGGAGGTGAGCGAGGGTGGAGAAGCTGAATAGGCTTGAAAAGATACTATATGCGCTTAGGTATAACAAGCGGCTCGACGGAGAAGCACTTAGGCTGATAGACGAGATCAGGGAGGAGCTGATAGACATCAACCCGTCTAGGCTGTCTAGGCTGTCGATACCGTCCCTGGAGAAGCTGGCGTCGCTGGTGAGCGATGCTGAGGCGGAGCTGACGGCCCTCTCAAGTCTAGTGCAGAGGGGCAGGGTCAATGAGGCGATAGAGAAGCTACCCGAGGCGGTGAAGAAGATTGCAAAGCTGTACGCGGTTAGGAGTATGGTTAGTATCAACCCGAATATCGTGCCCACGGCGGGCTACATCTCAACGGTGGAGACCACGCCTGTGGTGAAGCAGTGTGGGCCAATAGCGGCTAGGATATACGGGTTCTTAGTTAGAATGGGGCGGGCTAGTAGTGGGGAGTTGGCGGAGTTTGTAAGGTCGAATAGGATTAGCGTGGACGACGCGGAGCGTGCAATGCAATGCATGGTAAAGAGGGAACTTGTAACCGTTGAGGGGGAGGGGGGTGAGATATACTATAGGCCAGTGGTCGGGTGATGTATATGATAGGCCTCTTTGAGAGACTTGGGATAGGCCTGTTGATGATGAAGTACAGGGAGAGGGGAAGAGTCGTTGAGAGGGGCTACCCGACCATGCGCAGGGATCTCGACGACGTAAAAGTATTAATGACAGAGAACAGAGCTACATATGTCGAGATACCTGGACTTGGGTTCTTCGCGGCACCGGATGCCGTCCACGAGGCGTTCGAGACCGGCGGTAGGGCGGAGGAGCCTGGAATTCACGTCTCCCTCGTGTCGAGAGATATACTCAGCGACACCATGAGGGACGTTCTCAAGCAACTGGTGGAGCAGCTGCAGGGTCAGCAGGGTGGTAGGTGATGGTTATATGGTTATAATGGAGATATACGTGTCGCCTCAGTGCCCGCACTGTAGGCGACTCGTAGACGTCTTGGAGAGGTATGGTACACTATTCAGCGACGTAGAGCTAGTCGTGAGGTATGATATATTCCCCTCGAAGCACTATGAGAACCTCGGAGACGGCACGATAATACCTATACGCATAGAGGGGTCAGAGTCTGTGTCGCCGAAGCCGCTCCTATACAGGCTTAGGAGGTATGGCAGAGCTGCCGAAATGGTTGGTGGAGGCGTGCCACAGATAAGGCTCAAGAAGTATACAAGGCGTGGCCCGATAACGTTCAATATCGTCGAGGCCCCGCCGAGCGGCAGGGAGAAGGAGTGGGTTCTGGCGCTTAGGAAGCTCATAGAGATATTGGACGGTATACCATACAATATATAGTGGTGAGCCATGGAGGACTACTACAACACTACCCTGAGGAACATAGTCAAGATGGCGTATTACGGCAAGTCGGAGAACACTGTTAAGTCGGCGTACAAGAAGATACGCCACTTCCTAAAGACCGTCGGGAAGAGGCACTACGAGGTCACTCCGAGCGACGTGGAGAGATTCATAGCCGAGAAGATACCGGAGGGTGGCGGCAGTGATAAGAGGACGTATGTCAAGTTGACACTGATACACCTGCAGAAGCTGTACGAGTACCTCGACAGCATAGGCGATGGAGACTACTCGAAGCTTATAGAGTACCTTAAGCGGCGTAAACGCGACATAAAGCTGCCGAAAGTCCATAGGCGGGACTTCCTCAGCGAGGAGGAGGTGGAGAGGTTCCTCAAGGCATTGAGGAGGGAGCCCCCAATGTTCCAGCTGATATTCATATTGATGCTGAAATACGGGATGAGGATAAACGAGGCGTTGACGCTTAAACGGAGCGACGTGTTGGAGGAACACAGGGCTATAAGATACGTCGGCAAGGGTGAGAAGGAGCAATACGTCTTCATAGAGAATGACGACGACTGGGATCTGGTTATGAGGGTGAAGTCGTCCAGCAACGGCGAGTACATGTTCACCTCGTACAACGGTAGGCCGGTATCCTATCGTAGCGTCCAGTCGACGTTCAAGAGGTTGTTGAGGGAGGCCGGGTTCCCGGAGGAGAGGGTGAAGAGGCTTAGGCTACACGACTTAAGGAGGACTAGCGCGATCATGGTGTACAGGATGACTAACGACATAGTAGCGGTCAAGGAGTGGCTGGGCCACGAGAAGATAGAGACCACGATGATATACCTCGACATGGGTAGTGACAAGTACAGGCGCAAGAGGGAGATCTCCAAGATGATAGGGGGGAGGGTGAAGTAGGGGTGATTGCTTGGCGGAGCGCTACTATCCCCGCGACCTAGACGAGCTCGCGATGATACTGAGACATTTCGGGCGCAGGTACCCCAGCACGTCCATGTATATATACTTCCACCTCAGGGAGCACGGCGTGGACTACATCTCGAACATAAGGCGGGGATACATAGAGTTCCTCCAAGAGTACGGCCTGAACATGCCAGTTCCATCCCACGCCTCGTTCAGGAGGCTAGTAAATGAGTTGATGAGGAAGGGAGCCGTGGAGCACGCGTTTTGGGGAGATCCGCCAGCTGAGGGGCTGGCTAGAACACACTATATAAAGCTGAGCGATGCGGGGAGGGATATAAGGCACCCGGCGTGGTGGAACCCGTATAGGGCGCCCATAGTAAGGGAGGCCGGTGGCCGACACATGATAGGTGAGGAAGAGAGAGGGGCGGTGGAGGAGGAGGGCGGCGTCGAGGTGGTGGAGAGGGAGGCCGTGGAGGAGCGGCCCATGGAGGCTGGCGTCGATATAGGCGAGCTGATCAGGGAGATGGAGTCTGCAGGCATTGGTGCACTAGGCATGACTGCTAGGGTTGAGGGGGTCGAGGGTGGGAGTGTGAGCGGCGACGTGGAGGCATACATCGAGAAGACGGCGTCAAATATTGTGGCTAGTGAAAACACGTGTAGGAGCGCGGCCGTCTACGCGTCGATCAGATACGTGGTGGAGAGGGCTACAGGCAGGATTGACCAGGAGTTCATGGTGAAGGCGATAAGGGTGCTGAGGCGGCGCCTGTGTAGGGGCCCCGTGAAGTTGAGGATGGTCGACGTGTACGCGATTCTTTTCGCACCGGTCGTGTCGGAGCCTGGCATGGAGGACTACCTAGGCGTGCTGAGGCTGATAGCTGCCTACTCAAGTAGAAGCCAGGTATACAAATGCATATGGGATCTGGTGAAGGCCATGTATAGCGCCAGAGAGGAGTATAAGAGGTTCGTCGACGAGATGGTTAGGAGGGAGTACGGCGAGGAGGGCGGGCTAGGTATAATTGAGAATGAGGCGGAGTATATGGGTGATGACATAATAGGGGTGGTGTGTAGTGGCGTGTAGCGTGGCTAGGGTGCTCTATATTCTCGCGTCGATTGCGATGCTGCTGGTCGGCACGGCCTTCCTATGGTATGGGGATCTATACACGGGGCTCCTGACCGCGACGGCGGCGGTATACAACCTAGTATTCGAGTATGGGGAGTTGA
>Ga0256833_1000244_pt1 | contig 43495 bp, 40 predicted proteins | sample 356284metaG_FD_190535 | JGI IMG/M metagenome (GOLD analysis project Ga0256833, IMG submission 190535) | Hydrothermal vent microbial communities from Mid Atlantic Ridge, Atlantic Ocean - 356-284 | ecosystem: Environmental > Aquatic > Marine > Hydrothermal vents | place: Atlantic Ocean: Mid... | reverse complement strand
TGGAGATGTTATAGAGACCATTGGGCAGCACATCTGTCCAAGCGACCTGATAGGCTGTGGTATGGCCTGTGTTCTGGATAGATACCCGATATGAGATGGTATCACCTGCGTCTGAGCCAGTAGCCCCTGCTGTTATCTGTTTCGCCATTTCCAGATCTGGCTCTCCCACGTGGACCTGTCGCGTGCTGACAACAGGGCCTACCGAAAGCATCTGTCCAGGGTTGTCAGGGTCTTCGTAACTGAGAGTGGCCTGATTTGCCAATACTTGCCCATCCTGATTCGTGCCTATGTTTTCTATTTCGGCCTGATATCGCACAATGATATCGCCTGAATCCTGAATGGTGACATTGCCAAAATCCAGCCTTATAAGCCCTGTACTGGAATCGTAAGAGAAAAAAGAGCCATTTTGCTCTGACAATGGGCTATTCCCTGCTGAAGCATCCTGAGGCATGTCCACTATCAGGGAACCGGCCACGAAGGAAAGGCCTGAGGGCAGCTGATCGGTTATGACAAGGCTGTTAGATGTACCAGAAGGCATCCCGGCCGTTATCTCAAAGTTGACCTTCTCACCGACTGCATACCAGTCCTGATAGTCTACGATCCTTTTGGAAAGGCTTGGCTCTGAGATAGTGACCTGTGCACTACTGGAACCCGCCAGGTCATTGACGTTGCCAGAACCATTTCTTTCCCCATTGCCAGCCCCTGGATCTCCAGGGGTGGCATCGCCTGTACCATGATCTCCCGGAAGGCTCGTCGTGGTGAAGGAGGCGGTATTGGTTATCTCTTCACCGTACTGGACCGAGGTGGTCAGCTGGGCGGTATAGATGACGCTTATACATTCTTCAGGATCCAGCCTGTCTATAGTGCCACTTAGGGTTCCACCAGAAAAAGACGCAGAGACATTCGCCCCTGTCGAACCAGTATCTATTTCCTGAATGGAGGGGTTTTCATACTTGTCTGGCAGTGGATCGGAAAAGGCCCAGTCAAAGGCAGGCGCTGCCGAATCCCCTGAGGCATTGTTACATATATCAAGGCTGAAAGTGATGGTATCTCCTCCGCTTGCAGTAGAAGGTGACACACCTTTTTGTATATGAGGCATGGGTTCGGCTGCAAGGAGATCCTGGGGCCGGGAGATAACTACATTCCTGTTTCCTGCAGCATCTTCGTAGATAAGGGCCCCTCTATCGGGTAAAGTAGTGCCAGCATTCGTAACAGCATTGTTCAAGACCAAGACCTTTAGTCTCAAGACATAAGATTCCAGGCTGTTATTGTCCGTATCCGTATTGTTGGCATCTCCAATGTCCAGGCGAATACCAGTGTTGCTGGCAGCATCATTGATGGTTATATAGCTGTCGGCTGACACCCAATCTCCTTCGGAGGCCCCATTCAGGGCATCGGTACAGATAGAACCTGAACAGGAAAGCGCAGACGACGTCTTCATTATCTGGGCAGAACCTGCTACATATTCACCCCAGTTCGTACCTGATACCTTGAGCAGCACGTCCTCCAAGGTGGCCTGTTTAGTGATACCTTCCGGCATGGTAAATGTGATATCAAAGGTCACTACCTCTCCAATGGCTACCCGGGAATCGGCGGTAGCAGATTCACTCGTATCGAAGATCTGTTTTCCCAGGCTCACCTTTGAAATATTGATGGTCTCAGTGCCATTTGCCGATCCTCCTCGTTCTCCACTGACACTTCCACTTTCCGAACTGTATGAGGTGGTGGCCGTATTCAAGTAAGGAGAACCAGTCACGATATCCTCTATAACGAATGTGATGAAGCTAAAACTGGCCGAATTTCCCGGACTTAGGCCAAAGCCAGATTGAGACGTGTAGGAGACAGTTGGGCTCGAATAATCAAAGGTGAAGTTTGAATCCGTTGTCCCTTCAGTAACATTGCCTAGATCAAATACATTGCCATCGAGATCATCGGTTACTGTTATATCAAAGGCAGGAGAAGTACCTGTATTCTGAACTGTCAGATCTATAGTGATCTGGTCCCCCGCATCTGCCTCGGACGGGGTGATGGTCTTTGTCACCTCAAGAAATGGTTCCCCAAGATAATTGGTGGCCGTGCCTGTTATTGGGGTGCCAGAATAGCCTGTAAAGGTCAGTTCCACACTGTTTTGCTTGGCCTGGAGGGAGGTTGTAGCGCTGTTGGCAGTATCATCCATAACTTGGGCCTGAAAGGTGACATAAAGGCTGTTGTTGGAGGAATCATTATCAGCAGTGACATTGGCGTCTCCGAGATCGATGGTAATGGTCTGTCCGGACACAGTAACATCTGGAGATTGGGAAAAGGAACCTTCAAAATCGTCTGTGTTCACGTCCAGGCTATCTGAAACATATTGAAGTCCAGCAGGAAGGGTATCCACCAAGGAGACACCAGGACAAATCCCCTCTGGGAGGGTGATATCCATCCTGTAAGTAACAATGTCCCCAATGGTCATGTTGGGGGCTATGGGGCCAGGACTAACAGAAGATACCGCCTTGCTCATATCGGGCAGTGCCATCGAGACAGTGGCATCGTCCTTTTTCTCTGGAAATTTTTCACTGCCACTCTGGGCTGCCCACTGGGTTGTGGCAGTACGGTCTATCGAATCGGTAGGCTGGGTATCAGCCTTGACTTTACAATGAAACGTGACAAGAGCCGTATCTGCCCCATAGGGCGCACCAAGACTACCATCATTCTCCTCCAGTGCATGGTCCAATACCAAGCCAGAACCAAAGAGGTCACCTGAATATCCAAGATCATCGCCATTTCCATTTTTTACAGTATCAAGGGTGCAGTCTTCCATATCCACGTCTGTGTCATCGGAAATGGTCACGTCATAGGCAGGAGCGCCTCCTCTATTCTCAACCGTAATGATGAAGGTGATAGTATCTCCTCCATCAGATTGACTAATGTCACCATCCACAGGCAACTGGCCTGGTGAAGGGGTTATAGTTGCATTGGCCTCTGGATTGTCGCTTTCATAGACCCCCTTGGTAATCTCGAGCGCGGGTTCAGCCAGTTCTATCTGGACTATACCATCGCTGTAGACCGACTCCGCATTCGTTGAACCATTGTGGGCCCGAACCATATTCGTGAGAAACATGCCGTCAGCAAAGGGGTCATCCTTTACAGTTACTGTGAAAAGGATATCAATGGTGGTAGGATCTGTATCATTGCTGTCGAAGTTTCCATAGTTGAAGGCCACACTGTTTTCCGAACTGCTTGTGTCTATGGCAGGGAAATCATTGCCTGAACCATCATCATAGAGTTGATGGAAGGTATCAGATGGGCCAAACTTGGCATGTCCTGCTGCCGGGCAGGAGTTATTTGCGGTATCGTCAAAGGTGCCGATCTCTGTGGCGTCAAATACTGGCAGTGGGAGATAGTCCTTCAAGACAAGATCCTCAACATCATTGGTTGGCATGGAAAAAACGAGCCTGTACGTCACAGTGTCTCCTGGACGGATCTTCAGAGGATCTGGCAGGGTGGTGTTACCATTTATGGCATAGATGGCCTTTGAGACATTACCATTTTCTATGTTGAAGCTATCGTGACTGGTATCTGTCTCGTCATAACCTGTTGGGCTTGAGTTATCCTCGACCGACAAGACATTCCCTGATACGGTTACGTTGTCGTTGAGTTCGTCCCCTTGATCGACAGACTGGTCTCCAGATGGAAAATCCTGATCGAATTCCTCCTTGATGACCGCCCGAAAAATGATGCGGCCCGTGGTAGGACCATGGTTGTAAGAGCTGCAATCAGGGGCGTTACCTGCCCCTGTACCAGAATCGGGTATGCAGCCTCCAGTAAGCCTCGAGTCTCCAAATCTTCTATTGAGTTCTGCAGCCACATCGAATGAAAGTGTCTCTGTACCATCTGCGTTTACGTCGTGGGTGTAATTGGAGGTATCGAATTCTGCACTGGAAGAATTTCCATCCATGTTTATTTCAAGAACTGGGGTGAAGGATGTATCGAAATCCTGACCGTCCGATATGACATCTGCAAGCCTGACATCATCAAATGAAAAATAGTCGGACACCTGAAAACTCAAGGTGTATTCTACTGTATCTCCAGGTGAAAATCCCTGGGCCCCTGTATCAGTCGAGATGAGGGTAGACTTCTGGACAGCAATGGAACGATCATTGAGGATGTGCTCCGGCCCTGCCGCATCTGCCACAGCATTGTCCTGGCCACCAGGATCCCGGCTGTCCACGGGTGTCCAGTCACCCAGGGCGCTGGCCTGGTTCTCAGAAAGGACATCGTCTCCTGTGTCAGGATCTATGACCCTTGCAGAATCAGCATCATTCAGAGGGATGAAATATTCGAACTCGCAATATGCATCCACAGAATCTGGATCAGCATCGGCAGTAACCGAGGAGATCCTTACATCCAGTCTGTTGTCAGGAGGATTGGAGGCAATATTAGAAGGTGGAGACGAGACAACACTATAGCTACCAGGAGATACGTCAATCAACTGCGTGAAGGCCATATTCGAGGGCAGGTTGTCTATTATATCGAGGTTGGAGATGGTCTGACCAGGGGCTATCCTAACATTTATCCGATAACGCCTGGGGAAGTTCGGGCCGGTTGCCGTTTCGGTCTCAGAACCACTATATACCTTTTCAAGCCTCAAAAGGGCAGGGCTGAGAGATGCTGCCTGGGCCCAGGCATCCGAAGAGGTATCGTTGTCGGACAGGATAGGGGGATCAATGGATGGATCGTCTTGAGGTGTTGCCCCAAACTGAAATCCTGCCCTGGCTCGTACATCCAGGGATGTGTCGAGATCGGCCTTGGGACTCACCTTTATTGGCAGATCTATGACTGCAGGAGGCTGGTCCGGAACAAAGGACCCAAAGGGCAATTGGACGCTCACAAGCTTGTCCCCTGTAGTCCCACACACCTGGATGGGATCACCAGAGGCGTCAACAGCAAAGGGGTGTTCCACACAGCCACTACCTGCACCATCGTCGGGGAAGGTCTGCACCACTGTTGTAACCGGCATCCCCAAGAATGTGGCATCTCCTCCTATATCCACTCCATCTGGTTCTTGAGTGCCAGCCGCCCCATCTGCCCCATTTACAGGTAACACCACGTCTACAAAGGGGCCATAACCAGTATCATTTGCATCTATATTGTCAAAGGTTATTTCTATTGTGGCATTCTCACCTATTAGTATGTTGTCAGGCACTTGAATGGTGGCCTGGGGTTGAGGTGCTGCCCAGGCCTTTGAAATGGCCACCCCGAAAAACAATAGTGCAGGGACCACAACAAAGAATATTTTAAAAACCGAAGTTGTCCTATTTGGATCCAAAAAAAATCTTCTTTCCATTGTCCAGGTCCATTTTCCATCTCCCCAAAAAAGATTTTGGCCCCTAAGGTCCTGCTTGGGATTTTTTTAAAACAGAAAGGGATAAAAAGCAATATTCTACCAATAATTAGCAACAAAAATAAGTAGAAACATTTCCTTACTGGATATCGCCTTTTAATTGGCCCAAAGGCATAAATATCCTAAAAAATTCATTCTTCTCCTGATCTATAAATACACTTCTAATCGCTTTTGATCTATCAAACCTCTTTCGACACAATTGTCGAGAAAACACAATGAATTGTCGCCCCGTCTTTTGCCAAGGGTCCTATACGCAACAGACAATTTGCTGTAATCACATCGCATTTTAGTTCAAGTCCACAATGGCACGACCATTGAATAGATAGAGGCAACCGGCCGGAGTAAAACAGGAAAATCAAGGAGGTTTTTATGAAAAACAAATCAATTGTAACATTTTATCTGGTGCTCATGCTCTTTCTGCTTGGCTCCCCAATGGCTTTTGCAGGCCACGGTAACGGTGCTATGGACGGAACAGGCCCCATGATGAACATCACCACAGGCACAGCGGTTGAGATCAGCGGTATGGTAATCAGTATTGGTATACCAGGGGCTGGTATGTCCATAGATACCGGAAACGAGATAGCAACAGTATATGGAATCGGCCCCCAGAGATACTGGGATGCCATGGGTGTTCCACGTCCAGAGGTAGGAGAAGAAGTAACGGTGAGTGGATATGAGGTCACTCTTTCTGATGGTACTACCAGGATCATTGCCACCAGCATCACCATCGATGGTCAGACAATCGACCTCAGAGATACGAATACAGGTGTCCCCTTGTGGCGTGGAGGCCCAAACAGGCCAAACTAACAGGCCCGAAAAGATGGGACTATCCTCTTGCTCGAAACCAAGATATGTTCCCAATGTCAACAAAATAGAACCAGGTTTTGTATATAGGGATATCCCGGTTACTTCCGGGGATATCCCTCATCCATAAAATCGCATGGCCTCGTCTGGCCACCAAACCACCACCTTATCATCCTTGCCTAACAGCAGGCCATCCCTTCCGAGCACAGTCACCAAGAAACCGATATCTACGTAGATTAGAACAGCCCCCCTATGAGCAGGATAGATCCCTTTCACCACCCCTTCAAACCTGTTTTGTGCAGGTATGTATTGCCTGCCTTTTTCATACAGGCTGATCTTACTCTCGTCTATGACCATGAATCTTGGGGAATCTACCAGTAGATGGGTTGGCGCAGTGACCTGGACAGACGCATTGCCTGGTAGGACCAGCACTCTCCCCCTGTCAGCCGATCCTCTCTCACCTGAAGACAGGACCTCTACTGTAAAAAAATTCCTTATCCCTGCAAATCTTGCTGCAAACTGGCACTTAGGACGCGTCTTGAATTCAGAGATTGGGGAGTCCTGTACTATTTTGCCTCCTTCCATTACCCCAACCCTTGTAGCCACAGCCATTGCCTCCTGAGGATCATGGGTTACATGCACAAAAGTCCTACCCCTTGCCTGGAGTTCCAGCAACAGCCCCAAGATATCCTGCTTCAATATCTCGTCGAGGCCAGCAAGAGGTTCATCGAGGATCAAACATTCTGGATCGAGGACGAGCATTCTCGCCAAGGCAACCCTCTGTCTTTCACCCCCTGAAAGGCCTCCTGGATCTCTGTCCAAAAGCCCCTCTGTACTCGTCTCCCTGGCAGTGGCCTCTACCCTTTCCCTTATAACCTCTGGTGTTAACGACCGTATCCTGAGACCATATGAGATATTTTCCCTGACCCTCAAATGGGGGAAGAGTGTATCCCCCTGACACAAATAGCCAATCTTCCTCTTTTGTATCGAAAGTCCATCTATTCTCCTGCCATTGAGATAGATACGGCCTGCATCTGCCTGCTGGAAACCTGCCAGGACCTCGAGAAAGAGGGTCTTACCAGCTCCTGAAGGGCCAAGGAGCACGAAATACTCACCCTGTTCCACCTGTAGGTTGATCTCACCCAAGCAGAAAGTACCCAGTTCCTTTTTCAGACCTTCAACCCTTAGCATCAATGTCTCTTTTCCGCCACTACACGTAATATCACAAAAACCACAAGACAGACCCCTATGAACACAATGGCCGCAGGCCTCGCATATCTCAATCCATAGGCACCAAAACGCTCGTATATGAGTACCGGGGCAGTTATAGGATGATAGGCCACAATAATCACAGCCCCGAACTCGCTCATACCCCTGCCGAACATGAGCACTGTTCCAGCTATCACAGCCCTCCATGCAAAAGGCAGGGTAATGGTGAAAAATGTCCTCAAAGACGAGGCACCAAGGTTCATAGCAGTCTTCTCCAGACGCACGTCCACTGCCTCAAACCCAGTCCTTGCGGAATTTATCAAAAAGGGCAAGCTCACAAAGGCCATTGCAGCCACGATACCAGCAGGCCCTCCAACCAGGCTTATACCTGCCTTTTCTGCTGCCTTGCCAAGCACTGTGTGCCTGGACAATATGGTAAGAAGTGCAATACCTGCTGCCGAATGGGGGATCATGAGGGGCAGATCTATTATTGCAGTGATGATCTTTTTCCCTGGAAAGTCCTTTCTTGCAAGGAGCCAGGCAAGGGGCACGGCACATACACCAAAGGCCAGGGTTGCTCCCATTGCCGTCCACAAGGATAACCAGATAGAGCCCTGGACCTCTGGATCTTGAATGGTTTCCATGAGCTCCAGAGCCGAGGACTGGAGAATCAGCCCCCCCAGGGGTGCAATGAGGAAGAGAAGGGCCAGGCCGCCGAGAAACACGAAGATCAAGGTCAGGATATCAGGACGTCTCATGACTATACAAATGAACAAGACTGATGTCTGGCGGCCATCATAGGTCAGGGACGGGGTTTGTTGTCTCGGCGTTCGATGTCGGCTGGGGGCTTGGCATATCTCTTTAATGGATATGGAATGTGTTCATAGGTCAGGGAGACAGATGGCACCACCGAAGGCTGACCGCATTCCTCCATTATCTTCATGCCCTTTCCCGGTTCCAAAAGGAATGATACAAATCTCATGGCAAGCACTGGCTCTGGTGCATTCCTCGGGATAGTAATGCCATAGACCATAGGGGCACCTTTTTTTACTATCCATGTACCAGGTCTCTTACCTGTTATTCTTACGCTCACCCTTGAATAAAGGGAAGAAAACCTGGGATTCTTGAGATTTATCTCATCTGGCAGGACAATGAACCCAAGCCCGTGCTGCTTTGCAACTGAACGGTATATGAAAAGATAATCTATCTGCCCCATTTCCAGGAGTGCCAGAAGATCTGTCTCCTTTGGCCTGAGGTTATCGATATCTTTACTAAGAAGCCTGGATGCAAGCCCTGGCCTCTTGTAGTAGAGCTCAGCCAGACGGCATGTCATGACTGTACGGTATCCACATGGATCAGTGTTGGGATCGGATCTGCCAATGGCCACATCGTGCCGCTGCATGATCTCATACCAGTTGCTCCTTGTCATCTTTTCTGAATACCTGGACCTTGGCCCGAATGCTATTACCATCTCATTGCTGGCAAAACGAATGTTCCAGGGTGCATACTTAGGGATCAGGAGCTGATTGATCACTGTGTAATCTGCAGAGGCCATGACATCGCAAGGCCTTTTCAGATCACTTATCTTCCTTGCACACGTCCTACTACCTGCTGGCTCTTGCTCCACCTTCACACCTGGATTTTCCCTTTCAAAGGCCTTTGCGATCCTGGAAAAGGGAACACTTAGGCTTCCTGCATGGAATATGATGAGCCTCTGGGCACATGGAGCAGTACCAGAAAACAATATCATAAAGCCCAAGACCACAGACAATACGATGGACAATCCCTTCATGACATATCTTCCTCGTGGGCATGAGAAGGGATCTTGATACTTATCTCTATCTCTCTTGCCCCTTCGGTATGCTTCAAGGAGCTGATAAAACCTGAAACGGTCCCAGCCAGACAGTCCTGAACAAACCCTTTAAGTGGGATCTTTCTCCCATTCACTACAAGAGAGGCCGAAGCCATTTGCCTGGCCTTGAGGATATATCGTTCCTCCAAAAACTCTGAGATCTCACGGATCTCTTCAGGTCTGAAAAGATGAAAACCCGCCACTGGTTTGTTCGTAACCACGGCTATCACCCCTGAGACGAGATCCGTCAAGTCCTGGCTGCTCTTTCCTCCTTCCACCACTATCTTGTCCACGTCTTCCGCATTCTTAAATCCCTCTCCTATGACAAGGTCTACGTCTGGAAAAAAACGATGGGCCATGGTGAGCAAGGCCAACCCCCTGTTCTTCCCCATGACCACCATCTGGTCTGGAGAGACGAAGGCCACCATGTCAGCCCCTGCTTTTGCCAACCTATCCGTATCAGAGTGGGGAGAATCAAATTCCACTCCAGTATGTTTGCTCGATTTTATCACTCCAATCCTATAGCCCTTGTCCTTTAATGCCTCTATCACCTTGCACAAAACGGTGGTCTTACCAGAATCATGCCAACCTATGAATGTAACCACTGGGGGCATAGCTGTCCTCCTGCCAAAAAAAGACGGCCTATTTTGGCCGTCCAGTAATAAATGTCGTTCAAGGGAGTATGAAAAAACCCGTCTCCATCAATGAATCTTGTACCTGCTATGCATTATCTCCACTTCTTCCCTAGGTTTGAAGCCGGTAATCATACTTCTGAGAGAACCCTTGATGGCGAACAGGGACATGTAAAGATGTATTATAAAAAATCCTACCAGGGCTGCTCCCAAAAAATTGTGTATAATGGCTGCCAACCTCAATGCCTCTGCCTCCACCCCAAAAGAAAACATCTGGTATCCTGTCCAGGCCATGAAGCCTCCACCTATGGTAGAAAGCCAAAACCACGCCTTCTGACCTGCATTGAATCTACCTGCTGGCACTGGTCTCTTGGCCTTGCTGAGATAGCCACCGAGGATCAAGAGCCATTTTACGTCATAGGGTGCAGGAAACATATCCCTGACCCAGATGAGAAACAGTACCGCAGCGTCGACAGTGAAGACAAGTGCAGACACAACATGGACATATCTCAGGGACCTGATTAGAGACCCGCCTCCAAACGTCTTGCCAAATACCACTGCAAGCCCGGTCAATACGAGAAGGCTAAAGAATATGGCTGCCACCCAGTGAACAAGCCGGGTAAAAGAGCTGAAATAGAATACCTCACCTCTTTCGTGGGAAAAATCCTTGGGGCCTATTGCTATGAAATGAATGAGAAACACCAAAGGCAGGCCTATAATGGTCCAGAAAAAGATAGCCCTGAAAAGAGCGGGCTGCCACTCTATGAAAAGACGACCATAATGGTTCCAATCACCAACTATGGTGCCTTTGAACTGAGAAAAGGCCGCAGTAATGGATTCATGGCCTGGACTGAATAGAAACTGATTCTGGCACAGTGCCATACCCGCTGCCGCAGCAATCGAGCACAGTAACAGAAAAAACACATATAAAACCAGAGATGATCTGTTCATGCCCCTGTCCTCATGTTCAAGTAATACTCAGCAGGGTCCGGGGAAAGAAGATGCCCCCCGGCCTCATCCCCCACAACTCCTTTACCCAATAGGGTCTATCGTCCCTTGTAGGCCTTGTCCCAGCCCCAAGCGCCTGCTCCACCACCCCGCTGAAAGGCCCGTTTTCTGTAGATATCCGAGATCACGTCTGCATCACCTGCAAGTAGTGCCTTTGTGGAACACATGGCAGCACATAACGGGGGCTTTCCTTCGGCAATACGATTCTGTCCATAGAGTTTTCTTTCCTTCTCACTAAATGTCTCAACAGGACCACCAGCACAGAAGGTACACTTGTCCATTGCCCCCCTTGCCCCAAATACTTGTCCAGATGGGAACTGAGGCGCCCCAAAGGGACATGCCATGAAGCAATAGCCACAACCTATACAGATATCCTTATTGACCAACACGATACCATCTTCTCTCTGGTATATGGCCTTTACCGGGCAGACAGCAATACAAGGTGCATCGGAACAGTGCATACACGATATAGACACAGACCTTTCGCCTGGACGCCCCTCGTTGATGGCAACCACTCTACGCCTATTTATGCCAACCGGGATATTGTTGCCCTGTTTGCAGGCTATGACACAACCATTGCAGTTTATACACCGCTCCACGTCACACAGGAATTTCATTCTTGCCATTTCATCTACCTCCCCTCACCTAAGCCGGCTTCACATTACACAGGCCATCTTTTGTGGCCTGGATCTGCGTGATGATGTCATAACCGTAATTGGTAACTATATTTGCCGGTTCTCCAACTGCGTAAGGGGCCAGGCCTTCAGGATACTTGTCGACCATGGATTTCCCCTCGAACTGACCTGCAAAGTGATAGGGGAGAAAGATGGTGTGCTCGTCAACCCTATCAGTCACCTTGGCCATGACCTTTATCCTGCCCCCTTCCGGGGATTCTATCCAGACCATCTGGCCATTTCTTATGCCAAGGTTGTTAGCAGTACGTTCATTGATCTCTGCATACACCTTGGGCTGAAGCTCAGACAGGTACTTGTTGCTCCTGGTTTCAGCGCCGCCGCCCATGTGTTCGACCATGCGCCCGGTGATTATGACAAAGGGAAATTTCTTTACCAGCTCCGGATCTTGCTCGCTCTTGAACCTGGTATAGACCCTATACTGGTCGGGCTTGTCTTCATAGGTTGGGTACTTGGCAATAAGATCTGGTCTTGGGGAGTGCACAGGTTCCCGGTGGACAGGGACCTGATCCGGGAAGGTCCATACGACACATCTGGCCCGGGCATTTCCAAACGGGGCCATACCTCGCTTGATGGCCTCCTTTATGGTTTTCTGGGACAGGTCTGTCTTCCAGTTCGTGCCAGGCACTATGTCTTTGAATTCCGGATAGCCACCCTTCACTTGGCTGCCAGGATTGGCAACCCCTTCTGCGGCCAAGAGATTTTCTGTCCTGCCGTCATAATATGTGATCTTGGTACCAAATCTGGCCCTGAAGGGCAACCCGCCCTTTGCAACAGGCTTGGAGATGTCATAAAGGATCGGGGTCCCGGGATGGGTTTCTGTCCAGCATGGCCAGGGCAGGCCATAATATTCTCCATCACAAGGTCCCCCCTTTGCCTGGAGCGTATCTATGTCAAAGGTATGCCAGTTGAGGGTATGCTTCTTGATCCTCTCTGGAAGGGCACCATTATAACCGATGGTAAGAGTACCCTTGCATATCTCCCTTGTGATATCCTCTGGTATCTTCTTGATATTTTTGTAGAATTTGTCGGCAAAGCCAAGTCGTTTCACCAGCTCTGCCATTATCTCATAATCGTCCTTGCTCTCATAGACAGGATCCACCACCTTGAAACGCCACTGGAACTGGCGCGATGTGGAAGTGAGGCTGCCAGAGGTCTCATACTGGCTGGAACAGGGAAGCAGATAGATGTTGTCCTTGTCTCCCCATTCGCACATGGCCGGGGCAAAGGGATCCACTATGACCACGAGCTCCAGCTTGTTCATGGCCTTTGCAGCTTTGAACATCTGAGAGTTGGAATTCCCTGCACAACCCCACTGAATGAGTGCCTTTATAGGGGTATACTGATTGATCTTGTCGTCTTGATTCACACCTTCATACCAGCGGGCCAGGGTAAAACCCTTTTTATTCATGTACTCCTTGCTGTGAAAGCGGGATTTTATCCATTCGTAATCCACATCCCATACCTGGCACCAGTGTTTCCAGGATCCGTCCTTTATCCCGTAATAACCCGGCAGAGAGTGGGACAATACGCACATATCCGTGGCACCTTGTACATTGTCGTGCCCCCTGAATATATTTGTGCCACCACCTGCCTTACCCATGTTCCCGAGCACGAGTTGCAGGATACAAAAGGCCCTGGTATTGCTGCTACCGATGGAATGCTGAGTCCCACCCATACACCAGACCACGGTTCCTGGCCTGTGAGTGGCCATGAGCTTTGCAATCCGCACCACTTCCGAGGCAGGCACCCCTGTTATGTCCTCCACAACCTCTGGCGTGTAGTGGCTCGCAACCTTGCACATCTCTGGGAACCCTGCCACCCTGGTCCTTACAAATTCTTTGTCGTACCAGTCACGTGAGACTATCTGATTGATCAGCCCCATGACAAAGGCAGTATCTGTCCCAGGGCGTATGCGCACATAGTCGGTAGCCTTGGCAGCAAGCCTTGTGAATCGTGGGTCAACCACGATTATTGGGGCATTGTTGACCTCTTTTGCATAGAGGACGTGCTGCATGGCCACAGGATGGGCCTCGGCTGCGTTTGAGCCTATCATGAAAACGAGCCTCGAGTGCCTGATATCGTTCAGGCTGTTTGTCATTGCACCATAACCCCATGTATTGGCGACACCTGCCACCGTGGTGGAGTGTCATATTCGGGCCTGGTGGTCTATGTTGTTGGACCCCCAAAAGGCTGCAAACTTCCTCTGTAGATAGGCCATCTCATTGGAGACCTTGGCACTACCGTTGAAATGGAGGGCGTCCGGCCCATCTTTTTTCCTTATGTCCAACAGCTTGGCGCTTATCTCATCCATGGCCTGATCCCAGGATATCTTCTGCCACTTGCCCCCCACTCTCTTCATGGGGGTCTTGAGTCTCTTTTCGCTGGTAACCATTTCAATGGCCCCAGCCCCTTTACAACAGTGCCCCCCCCTGGAGACAGGATGGTCTGTGGCAATTTCCTGACGTACCCATACGCCATTTTGTACCTCTGCAATTATACCGCAGCCAACCGAGCAATAAGTGCATATGGTCTTGATCTTCTTCGAGCCAGGATATGGCTCCTTCTTGGCCGCCTCTGCAGCGACTGTCTTGGTAAGCCTTGGGGCAAGGGCAGCCCCTGTCACGGCTGCCGCGGCTACTGACAATTTCAGGAAAGAACGCCTAGCCAACTTTGGATTGAGGGTTATCCGGCGTGACCTCTTACCGGCCTTGCCATTCTTGATAATCTTTTTTTGGGCCATCTCTGTTTACCCCCCTTGTCAATGTATCATCCCAAATTATGCACTTCGAACGCCTGAGGGAAACCACTTCTTTGAATTGTTGGGTGGTTAACATCCATCTGATCCCATTGTGTCCTCACCCAAAAAAGAAGCCCAATTAGAGACAAATCCTCAGACATTTGAATCCGCAAGGGGGCTGACAAGCCTACAGAATCTGCTTTTGTCGGGCAGTTGAAGTACCAAAACACATCTGTGTGCCCTTCGCCTCTCATCTTCGGCAAGCTTGTGAGCTGCATAATTCAGGATCATAACCTGTTCAAGAACGAAGTGTCTCGTAATATCTCTTGAAATCCTCCGTCTCCCTATACAAGACCTCGCCAGCACCTGATTGCTGGCTGTCTCCATCTGCCTGGACCTTTTGGCTGGTGGAAAAAAAACCAGCCAACACTGCAGAACCGATTGCCATCTTCTTGATAAAGGATCGGCGTACCTTGCCGATATTCCCGGATTGCATTTCGGGTCCTCCTTTCAATTCCGAGTGACTTGAAGAACAACTACCCAATTTTATTTCGTTAATACAACTGATTGTAGCCGTGAAGGCCCAAAAGTCAATGATCTTTCCATGGCAAGATATGCACTGAGAAAACGACTACATGCCTTGTAAAACGAAGCATAATCGTTTCTGTAGAGATTCTTCTCCACTGCCTCGGCCAGAGGGAAGAGAAAGCCGTTCAGGAATTCTGCCTCGAGTTCTGCTGCCCTGTGCCTGTCTTTTTTCTCCATAAGAATGAGCTCCTGATATATGTCGAGCATTATCACAAGTGAGTCCTCGGGGTCTGCCACTCCACCCCTCTTCTCTATACCTGCCTTTTTCAAGAAATCCCTGCAGGCCACCAAGGTATTGCCGAAATTGTGACCATCCCTGTAAAAAGATGCATTCAGGTTCAATTTGTGTTTACTGAAGGGGTTGACAAAAAGCTCGTAATATTCGTCTTGAAGTTGTTCAAGACCAGCTTCCTGGAGTCTGTTAGACAATTCACGGATGGCCTGATCCATCTCAATGGATATGGTTTCTTTAGACAGGGAATAGACCACACCTCGCCAAAGACTCAACCTGTTTGCATCAGGCTCCTTATGAAAAAAAGACTTTATCAAGTCCAAAAGGGCGATACGAATCTTTATCAATTGATAATCAGCACTTTCTGTCATTTCCCATCCCCCTCCTGTTCGAAAAAACGTCTCACCCGACAGTCTTCACAGTATTCAAAGAGTTCGATATCCAGGTCCTCACGGCCCGAAAGGATGGCCTTTACCTTCTCGAGGCTCTTTCTGGTGCCAAAAATCTTGCCACAATCCCTACATCTTGCAGGCTCTGCCTCAGCCAAGACCCTTCTTTCAAAAAATCTTCTTTCCAGCACAAGCCCTGGATTGAGCCTCAATGCCCCTTCAGGACAGACACTTGCACAGAGCCCGCACTGGACACATAGAGAGGGCTCAAAGCTCAAGACGAAAGAGGCCTCCTCTGCCCTCAGGGCCTCTTGCTTGCATTCGTTCAGGCACGCGAGACACTCGGTGCAAAGGCTGGTATCGCATACGAGATCGCCAAAGGAGTCAGAAAGTGGTGGCCCGATGACACCCCTGCCAGCCCCATGTTCCACGAGGAATAAAAGTATCCGCGAAAGATCCCTCCTCCTGCCATGAAAGGTCTTGGATGGTAACTGGAGATCCAATGCCTCTTTCCTGCTTTCCATGATTCCCACCGCATCATTGACGTGGGCAAGCCTTACTGGCTCCTTCACATCGAAAAGGAGCTCCATGACAGTGTTGACAAAGGAGACCTGGGCATCAAGGACATCAGGCACCTTTTGTCCCTGGCCCCTCAATAACAACACCTGGCATGCCCCCCTTGCCATGAACAACAACAGGTGCCACGCACAAAGGGCCCCTATCTCTGGATATTCCATGAAAAAGCTGTTCTCAAAGTATCTTGAACGATTCCTCCACCAAAAGGCATGAAGGGCATCTTCACTACCCACGACAATGGTTGAGCCCTTGATAATCTCCAATTGGGCCAAATAGGCAGAAAAGGCATTGTCATTGAACCTCTCGTACTGAATTGCCCCTGTTGGGCAGATGCTTACACAGGCCCCGCATTCCAGGCATCGTAGCTGGTCGATCTCCAGCCCGATCTCACCAACAAATACCGCTGATACAGGACAGACATCCAGGCACCTGGAACATCCTACCCCACGGCGGGGACTGAACTGACATAAGGACTGGTCTAGGGAGACCACCTCTTCTACCTGACGTGCACACATAGTTGATACCAGGTCATGGAAGCAGCCCTGGCTATAGACATGGGGCAGGTCCCCAGAGAGATCAACACCTGCATCCTCGAGGATAAGCAGGGCCGGGGTATTAAACTCCTGGATTTCCACTGTGTAAAGATCAATGGCATCATTGGGACATACAGAGACACAGGCCCCACAAGAGGTGCATTCGTCAAAATCCAGGAACAGGTTTTCTCTCAGGCAGTCCTCTGGACAAACAGGCCCACAAAGTGCACAATAGCTACACTTGTCTATGTCGAAAGGACTTTTGACAGAGCATAAGAGGGTAAGGCCTTGGCTGTTTTCTTGGATCTCGAACTTTGTGGCAGTGATGAAATCGGGATGATACCCCTTGGTCAGAATAGGGGTGATCTCCAACAACCCTCCCCATATATCCACAAACTCAGACAGCGCATCTACACTGCCCGAAAGGACGATCAACCTTGGATCCGGTTCCATCAAAAGGGTCCTATAGACCACGTGATCCTTCCAATAGAGCTCGGCCTTGGCTATCGACAGAAGGTCTTCATGGCAGAACCGGGCAAGGTCTCCATTCAACTGAAGGGCAGGGCAGACATGGACATCCACATCGTCCATGAGGCATTTAAAGCCACTCATCGATCGAACTCCTGGGATCTCGGGCAGCTCGACCAGACCAGGGTATAGCTTGACTGCCATCTTTTCCAGCGCAAATCCCCCTGGGGCTTTGCGCCGTAGTACGTACAAATCAAAACTTTTCATGTTTTTCCCCTATTGCCATTCTCGGGTTGCATGACAGTATATTACCTTCCACAAAGCTGATACTTGAATCTTGAGGCATTCCACATTTATAGTACCTTGATCTTTCAAGACAAGTTTTTATTGTCCAGGGCCTTTGATACATTGATCCCATATTACACAGCTCGTATTGTCCAGGCTATGGAGCAGGGCACTCGAACGTACTGGGATCCTTCAGGTGCCTGACGACCAAACAGATTCGGTAAGTTGCAAGCCCCTTGCAGCTTCAAACGCATAAGGATTTCACCTGAAATGGATATTCCTGTAACACTTCCCCTTCGAACCGTCGTACTTACGCCTGACAATAGCGTTCAGAAAGAAGAACTCCTTGCTGTAGAGATACCCTTCAAGGTCATGCTGAACGACAACGAGATAGGGGCATCCATGGTGTTGCCAACCGGGCTCGAGGAATTTGGCCCAGGTTTCCTGTTCGGCCAGGGCTATATCACTGCACCCGATGAAATCATCGAGGTATGGGTCTGCCCCGAAGGAAAGATCTCTGTGTATGCGGACGTTGCAGAGGAGTCCGGCCCTAAGGAGGTAATAATAACATCCGGCTGTGGAGGGACAGGCAAGATCTCGAAAGAGATGCTCGAGGGCGCCTTCAAGCCCCTGCATGAAACCTCCATAACATTCCCTGAGATCCGGGCATTCATATTGGAAGTCCTCAGAAAGTCCGAACTGGGACGGCAGACCCACTGCGTACATGGATGCGGCTTCTGGTCAGGGGGTAGACTTGTTGCCTTTTATGAAGATGTTGGCAGACACAATGCCGTAGACAAGATCATTGGGGCCATCCTCCTTGGGAGATTCTCCCCAAAGGGCGCAATCTATACCACGGGAAGGCTCACCTCGGACATGGTCCTGAAATGTGCCAGGATAGGCATCCCAATAGTCATGTCACGCACTGCCCCTTCATCCCTTGGCCTTGCCATTGCCAGAAGGGCAGGGGTCAGTCTTGCCGCCTATGCCCGCCCTGACAGGATAAACGTCTTCAATCGGCCAGACAGGATAATCCCTTGACAATGAAAAAGCAGGGGGCTCAAGCAGGCTGTTTCTTTAACCCTACCACAAAGAGCATGATGTTTATCACATAGTGTATGACAACACCTGCCACAAAAATGGCCAAGGCCTCGGACACTGTAGGCACGTAGAAAAAGAGCATGAACACCATGCAGCCAAGGACAGAATCCGCCTGGTCAACAAACATGAAAATGTAACCCTTCAGCCCTTTGACATTTTGCCCTGGAGGGATGCCGATTCTTCTTTTGACATAGCTGTTTGGCAGCTCAAAAACCACATAACCAAGGCCCCACAAAGCACCATAGAACCACTGCCATGCTGGAGGAATCTCCTCGTAGCAAATCAGAGACAGGCCCCGTACCCAGGGGGAAAGGGCATCAAGGCTCCCCAAACACCACATCCATAACCCTGTGAAAAAGACCATGCCCAAAAATCCCTTCCATGTCTTGTTTGCGCCAAAGAGCCTCTTCCCGTCCCTGTACACCATGCCGTTGTCCATTGGCTTTTTCAGGCAATCGAGCACAGGGAGTTTGACGAAAATCATGTTGCATACCCCTGCCAGGATCACTGGCAGTAGCGTATAACATATCCTGAACCAATAACTCATGGCTACTTGATCCTCCTGCCCACAGGCCCACCATAACGCACCAAGCTCTCTATCCCTTTTCTCGAATAATGGAGGATGTCTTCATCTATCCTGATTCTGCCAGGGCCAAAGAGAAGGACGATGGTAGATCCACCGAATTCAAAATAGCCCTTTTCCTGCCCCTTTCGGAAATTGGTCCCCTGACAATAGTGCTGATGAATCCTGCCAACTGTAATAGCCCCTATGTCAATATGGGCAACCTTGCCAAAATTCTCTGTCTCAAGTACAACAATGTCCCTGAGGTTGCCATGCAGGATCTTCAGCCTGTGCTGTAAAGCAAGGGGACTGATCGAGTGAAGATGCCCATCTACATGCACTACTGGACCGTGATAACCATTGTCGATATAACAAAACCTGTGATAGTCAAATGGGGCAAGACGTACCTTGACACATGTCCCACCCATCCATTCATCCACTTTGTGAACGCCACCAAGGAGATCACCCAGGGTAAAACTCAAACCCTTGATGGGCACGATGAGCTCTGTATCGATATACAACGTCATCATCCTCCCATCTGCTGGTGATATCAAAATGTCATGGGACATTTCTATGGGCCTTGCCCCTGGCTTCAATCTTCGCGTGAAGAAGTGATTGAAGTCTCTGAATCGTTCGAGAGGCTCTTCCAATTCACTGATATCTATATTGTATTTTTCTACAAAAGGGATGATTTGGCCCTTGCTCCCAGGTCTTTTCTTGAACCAGGCATAACCTCTTGAAAAACCCTTTTTGCTCAGCAAAAACCTGGTGATCAAACGCCCAGGCCCTGTACCATAGAACCAGTCCATGAACCACTTCTCATAGATCTGTTCCTGTTCTATAAGGCCTGTTTCCCTGTTGTATAGAAAAACCCTGTTGCGTGCCCCCATACAATCAGCCCCTACTCATGTCCTGAAAGACCACCTTATGAGCCAGAAAAGGATCAAAGATGCCCCTATGACCGGAAAGATCACATAAAAGATCCCTCCTGGTTTTTTCACCTTGACATCAAGCACGTAGAAAAAGGCGAGGAGAAACAGACTGGCCCTTATAAGCAGGCCTGCCATTTCATCGCTTAGAAAAACCCCGACAGTAAAGGCCAGTGGAAGCACAAGGGCAGAGTAGGTGACAGGAAGTCCTGTATAATAACCTGGCATGGCCTTGGACCTGGCTTGAAGGAGATTGAAATATGCCAAACGGGTTGTGGCGCTGAAACAATAAATGGAAAACAGGAAATAGTCCACGATGGATGTAAAACCAGTATGGAGGAGAAGTATCACGGGCACAAGACCAAAACTGATGGCATCCACGACTGAATCGAGGTGAAGGCCAAAGAGCTTTTCATCCTTCGTCCTCTTGAGCCTTCTCGCCACTACGCCGTCAAAAAGGTCGCACAATCCTGCCATGATGAAACAGACGATCGCAAGCTCTACAAGGCTGGCATAGGAGAATATACAGGCCCAGAGGCCGCTCATCAGGCCACACAGGGTAACGAAAAAAGGCGGGTTATATATGCCTATAAAATGCTGTCTTATTCCCATTACCATACTCCTACCATACAAAGAAGGCGCTCTGCCCCAAGGGCGATAAGGGGGATGAGGAAAAACAAGAAACCAGATACATAAAAGGGCCTCGCCTCTCTCGAACTGGGATGCAAAAGAAGCCGACCGCACCTGTACAAGATCAAAAGGGACATACATGAAAGGGCCGTGACAAAAAGCCCATCCCCTGTTCCCAGCATCCATACAACAAGGCCAAAACAGGCCGATAATAGAAAAAAAGTGCCTGCAAGAATGGCCGATCCCCTGGCACCTATGCTACCTGAGAAACTCGGCACACCCTCCATCCCCTCCTCTGGGCCATGGACACTGTGGGCATAGTCGTGGGCCACCACACCTATCCAGACGAATAGGGAGAGGGCCCAAAACTTCCCATCCAGGTGCCCCCCAAGAAGACCAGCATAAAGGGGTATCACAAAAAAGATCACATTGAGCAAAAGGGGTTGAAGGACAAAAGGCACCTTTTTTTTGAGATGGCGGAAGAAGATAAGATAATAGGCCATCACAAGGCACACAAGAGGAAAGGCTGGCTCCAGGCTGTTCAGGCAAAGGACTATCAACAAGAAAAAACCAGATGCCCATACCAACCTCTCTCCGTCTATCCTTCCAGAGACAAGGCCCCTTCCTGGGCTCTTTATTGCATCTATCTCCAGATCCGATATGTCATCCCATATTCGAAGTACGAGCAGGGCCAAAAAAATGGTGGTAAATCCACAGACAGCCGAAAAGAGATTGGGCATCGAAAGGCTTGCAGGGGCACCAAAAAGTACGAAGGACAGAGGTAGCGTGACCTTGAGGGGAAATCTGTCTTCTATAAAGGACTTAAGGGCATGCATCATTTCTGAGGGCCTGCCTGTTCCCCTTCAAGCACCTTTACCGTGCCAGCATTTCCATCCACCTCCACCAATTGTCCATCCTTCAAGATGCGGGTGGCACCTTTCATGTCCACAATGGCTGGTATGCCAAACTCTCGGGCAACGATGGCCCCGTGGGAGAGCATGCCTCCCTTCTCCAACACGAGACCGCCTGCAATAAAAAACAGAGGTGTCCAACCAGGATCGGTAGTACGGGTGACAAGGATATCGCCATCCTTGAGCCCATGACCAGAAGATGGATCGAGGACTATCCTCACCCGACCTATCCTCTTACCCCCTGACACCCCCATGCCTGTCAAGCCCATTGTGGGCCTGCCATCTTGGGCATAGCCATCTGCCATATAATACTCACCTTTTGGTGTGAGAAAAAATTCCGGTGGCTCCAATTCCTCATTCCGGCTCAGGGCCTCTTTTCGTATGTCCACAAGCCTGGGGACAGTTTCCGGGAATTGAAATTTGCCCTCCACCATGTCTCTGATCTCCGAAAGCTGGAGAAAGAAGACATCTTCCTCCTGTCTCAGATGACCTTTTTCCGCCAAATGCCGGCCAAGAAGTAAACTGATGCGCCTCATCTCACCGAAAAGAAGGCTCTGAAACAGCCTCCCCCTCTCCCTGAGCACCGTTGCATCTCTGGCTAAATAAAGGACCTTTCTGAACACCAAGCTCTTCCACCAAGGCAGGGCCTTGGTGTGTTCTTCAAAAGATATGCGCCAGCTTTCTCGTTTGTCCCTGTCCCAGTTGCCAGACGCTCCCTTGGCCCCCACATATCTCCTGACAAGATCCCAGTACAGATCGTGGCGTTCCTCAAAGGTGGGATGAACGAGCATGCAATCATGGTAGCAGCGGGCGCCAAAATCCTTCATGAAGGAATGAAGCAAGACTTGCTGTTGCCTGTTTAGGGCCTTTTCGAGCCCATTATAGTCCCTTGCCTCGAGTAAGCCCAAAAGACCTTCATCCTGTTCGATGAGTTTGGCCATTTGCCATATAAGGCGGGTAGGCTCTGTACTTTTCACCTCGATGCCTTGCATAAGCCTCGCCATTACAGGCACCGTATCCTGGTTGATCCAGTGTCCAATGAGCACTTCCAAGAGCCCGGTCATAACCATGACCTTTAGATCAGCACAAAATGGCCCTTGCCATGCCTCTTTCACTATAGCAAACAAATCCTCCATGATCTCCAGGGCCGCTGGCAGCCCTGACCTGTCTCCATCCCTTGACCTCCATCCTGCCCTCTTGTCATGAAAATGATCTTCCAAGACATCCATATACCGTCCTGCCATGGAGATGGCCAAGATGAGACGAGGCCAGAAAAGAAGCATGTCCATGCCCCTTGCCAAGGGACTGGCCCTCTTCGTGGCCTCTTTGGCAGGGCTAATCGATATGGTTGTCTTCTGGCCGATATAGGTATCCAGAAATCTTGCCAGCCACTTCCCCATGGGAAACAGGTACATGACTTGGTACCAACTATTCAAATTGTAATATATCCTTCCACAGTGGACACCGTTGAGGCTGGTGAGGATGTCCTGGATATCAGAAAGCCTGTCTGCCCAGCCAAAAAACTTCAGCGCACACTCCATGTAACAGGTATAAAAATAGTCCACTGCCGACCAGGCCAGAGGAGCAAGGACCATGGGGAAGTTCTCAGCCATGTTGGCATTGGTCCATGCAACCATGTCCGGGTTGGATATGCCTGTAATGGGCCTTGCCTGAAGAACATAGAGTCTCTTCTCATCACAACACCATTCCATGTCCACAGGCTGAGAAAAGATCCTCTCTGCCTCCAAGGCAAAACGCCTGAGTAAGATCAGATGGCCCTTAAGCCCTTGGGGCACACTCTGGCCAGTGATACCAGAACCTCGATCCAGATAGATGCGCCCAGGGACCACCTGACCTGATACCAACTTCTCTCCTAAGCCCTCAACCCACTCCACAACGAGTTGGTCCGTAGACCTGTTGAGGGGATTCATTGTGAAGAGTACACCAGAAAAGACAGGATTTATCTGTTCCTGTATGATCACCCCCATGGAAGGGACCTGCCTGGACATCCTCTTCTTCATATAGGCGCTCACAGCCTGACCATACCTGCTGGCCCAGCACCTCTTGACCGCATGGCTTATACCCTGTACTGTCACATCCAGAATTGTCTCAAACTGGCCTGCCATAGAGAAATCAAGCCCATCTTCTGCACAAGAAGACGACCTGACAGCAAAGAGCCCTCTTCTCCTGTCTGGACCTCTCAGCCGCTGCCGGATCTCCTTTTCAAGGCCGGCAGGAAACGAACCCTCCATAATGGTCTCCGGTAGAAGATGCACATCCTCCCACGATATATGGTTGTGGATGCAAAAATCCCTGAAGGCCTTTTCAGTCACTACCCAACCATCAGGTACGGGAAATCCCATGTTCATCATCTCGGCAAGCCTTGAGGCCTTGGCCCCAACCTGCTCAAGTGGCAAGCTCATTGACGATGAAAGTGCTACTATGGCAGGTATAGATGAAGTCACAACTATCACTCATCCAGCCTTTGGTTTGGAACCATGCCGACTGTTTTCTATGAAGGCTGTAAGATTTTTGTAGACCCGCTCCAAGAATCCGAGTTTCAATATGTTATGGCCCAAGAGATAGAGGTTCATCCTGACCAGGGCAAAAAACACTGCATTTAGATCCAGGACATCTAAAAAATGCCTCCTGGAGAATTCCTTTCCCAGGATGCCCTGCAGACGTCCCAAATAAAAGTCTGCATAGTTCAGATATTCCTCCCTGGGGCTACCTTCTTTGAGCACAAAGATGAGAAATTCCAGGAGATCATGTTGGGGGTTTTGAAAAAAGGCAAGTTCCCAGTCGTACAGCACCGTGGATGGCTGCCTGTTGCCCTTTCTGAGACATAGGTTTCTCGGATTGAAATCATTGTGTGTCAGGGTCTGGGGGAAAGAGAGCATCCTATCGATATTTTCCTCAAGATCATATAGAAAGGCTTGATATATCTCTTTTATGCGAGGGGAGATAAGCTCGGGATAGCGCATGGCATTAAATTGAGTAAGCTCTTTCAAAAGCTCTGATGCGCTACAGACAAAATCCTTGCCCAGCCTGTATATATTCATCTCCTTCAGGCCCTGGTACCTGTCAAAATAGACAGCATGGAGGGCCGCCATGTCTGAAAGAACAGTTTTTATACTTTCCCTGTTCCAGTTTCCCCCGCGGTGAATAGAGTCATAGTAGCGGCTGCCTGTAAGGTCTTCCATCAAGACTGCATAGATCTCCCGCCTGGGATTGGCCATTGTACCGTAGATCTTGGGACAATATGCAAGCACGCGGGGATCGATATCTTGATATATCTTCAACTCCCTGATGTGGCTGTCATCCAAGCAGAAGATGTGGGACTGGGATTCATACAGCCCTGGCAGCCGGTCTTCTCCTGTGAGCTTTGCAACCTTGAGACCTATCTCAGCAAGCTCTCTGCTGGATGCCTTGAGCTTCAGGAATACCGGTATCCGCCTTTCTCCATCCGATGTCTGTCCGGTCACCAAAAAGCGGTGTAGGCCATGCACACCCGATGACCTACTGGTAATAGTGGAAATTATTCCAGAACAGCTCTTCCGCGGCATCCTTTTAACTCGCTTGACAACTACTTTTGGCTGTTGGAACAGGTCTGAAAAGAATTTTTCATTGATCTCAGACCAAGAAATCCTGTTTGTCGGCCTATTTCTGCCCAGGCGTTCATGGGCACTGACAAAATCGTTCGTCACTATTGCTGCACCTGTGGAGATATCGAGGGCAAGACATGCTGCACCCACGATCTCTGCAAACCTGAAAAGCCTACCTTGTCCGTAGCATCCCATGAGCTCCAGGCACTCCCTCTGGACCGGCAGTTTTGTCCCTCCCCCCACTGTCCCTGCCACGATGGAAGGCAGTATTGCCGAGAACATGAGCCCGTCATCCCTTTTTCTCGCCTTGAAAATGCCACTGGAAGACTCGTGGACACAGGCTATATCCTGACCCGTGGCAGTAAAGATACCTGCAATCACGTTTGCGAAATTTATGTTTGATCCCATCATGCCCGTGTAGTGGGCGCTGAATTCTGCCTCTGACCAGACCCTCACAAACTGCTCTGGGCTAACCCGCAGGATCCTTCTGAGCACCTTACCTGGCACAAAACAGCCAGCAACCACTGCCAGCCCTCGACCTTCTATAAAATTCTGGAAGTTGGCCTTTTTGTCCCCGGACATATTGGCCTCTATGTTGTGCCACTGATAGCCGATAAAAGGATCGTCTCTTATACTGTCTGCTATCCATTCACAGGCAACCCAGGTACAAGCAGAGGTCATATTCTGTCCAGCTGCATCCCCTGTACTGAAGTAGAATCTCAAGTGGAGGGCATTCCCAAGGATCACTGGCAAAATCCGTTCGAGCCTGGCAACAGAAGAGACACTCTCGGCCTTTTCCCTGATCTCTTCCAGGTGTCCAAGAATCCATCTTTCCAGATTTACAGCCCCCTCCAGGTCTTGGCAGAAAAAGACAGGGGCCCTCACCATATGCTGCCTTGATACATGGACATGTATACCACCTGCAAGGCTACAGGCCTTTGCCCCCCTGCTTATAGAACTGACGAGTGCACCTTCAGTGGTTGCTATGGGCAGAGGCACATAGCCATCTATATAGGTACCTTTGACCAACAAAGGCCCTGCCAGCCCTATAGGGATCTGGACGGCCCCTATATAATTTTCGATGTTTCCGGCCAGGGATTCAGGCCGCAAAATGGACATATCGATGTACTCAAGGCGCGAACCCGATACTACTCTTGCCCAATCGAGCCTCTTTTGCACCGCCTTTTGAGTATAGTGCCCCTTTTTTGAAAACCTCGGTATCCTGCTCTGGTCAACCTTCCCATTGGCTGGCTGTGAGGGCGACAGCAGAAACTCCAAGGCCTGGGCAAGATCGGCCCTTTCTTGACTATTTCGGCATTGCACCTGGATTATGGAGGCTGCATCCTTTTGACATAGAGTCTCTATCCACAAGCGACTTACGACAGGACACCCATCCTGATCCCCCAGAGTCAGATTGCAGACCACCATACCAACCTCTGCATGGACGGAAGAATCTAGCTGGATCTCAAGCCCATTGTCCCAGAAGGCGAGGATAGATCCAGTAAATATCTCACTATCTAACATAAACGACACACTTGGTCGCCTCTGTTTATGGAAAAGCCTTTTTTCAGACATTAACATCCTCTCCAGACAACTTCCTGGTCTTCATGGGGATATCATTTTCTGGAATTTCGACACTATGATACAAAAAGACAAAATTGCCCTATTCAATTGTTACTACGGGTTTGAAAAAATCACCTCTTGCCAGGCGGGGGTTTTCTAAAACCTAAAACAAGTATTAAGTACCCAAAAGCAGATGGGCTGACATTAAAATGCCCCAAACCATTATGTCTGAAATCTTATACATATGAGATAATACCCATAAGTTCCCTTTTTATCAAACATCCAATTTTATCTGTTAACAGTAGCAGAATTGGGAGCAGAATTGGGGACAGGCAAATTATGTAATTCAGACAAATTATTCGGCCATCTTCGCAATAATACCCGAATATCCATATTTGAAATCTCTAAACGGTCTACTCTATGGTGGCATGACACCAGTCAAACGCCAAAAGGGGTAGAAATCTATAAGTGTAGAGCTAAATTTTTAGACATTATGACAAGAAGAATGTTTATGTCTGATATCGCGTGATTACGACAGGATATGACAGTTCTCTTTGCTGAGTATGTCAACTATTCTGTCAACCGCTTAAGAGAATAAATCCCGGAAAGGCCAGAAATGGGCACGGGTCTTTTTTCTCTGCGGCAGGTAAAATAATCCCTGAAACGTTGATAACAGGTAGATACAAAGTCCTTGGTGCCTATGACTGCACTATCTGTAAAGTACCTGGTTCGACAAAGAAGACGATTAGAGATACCAAGCCCTTTATTAGAAGTCTCTTTAGAACAGGCCAGCCCTGCCTTTTCATATACATAATTTATGTATCTGGCTAAACGGCCATCTTGATCCAGACCCTCTTGGTCAAGAAGACCAAAATCCAGTGAAAGAAAATCGCCTTTATTGTTGGATTGCATGTGATAGCCAATAGAATTCCACCTGTAGTCCTCAGGCCTTTTGCACAATCCAGCACGTACTGGATTCAGGTCTATATAAGCAAGGCAATTGATAAGGGTATGTCCATCTTCCACTATCACACTCTTGAATCTTTCCCCCCAGAAAAAGCCCTTTCTACCATGTCTTTTATTGTAAAATCTGGAAAACCTTTGCTTAATCTCCCTAACATATTCAGAAAGACTGGACCATTTGTCCCTAAAAAATCCTATCTTTTCTTTTGTGAGTTTTACCTGTACATCAGGTCCATAGTAAATCTGATAACGCCTTAAGACCTCGCTATCGTCGATCATATCCCCTGGAAGCATACGGGCAAGCAGGTGGAAATGGTTACCCATGATGCAAAACCCAAGGACATTTACAAAATAGACCCTGCTAATATGCTTCATAAGTGCCAGGAGGTATTCCTTTTCTACATCCCCCAGAACATATCCATCCAGGGCAGTTTTTGACATCACGTGATATGCGGTTGGCTCCCCTGTAATGAGCATCCTTGGAATGCGCGGCATGGCTTTGTTATCCTTAATTACGTGTCTATCTCCAATATATATAATCGGATGAATAGGGGAATGGACTTGAATTATTTGCCTGTCCCTAATTTATAGATAGGATAGGGTTAAATGCTAATGTGGTAGGCGGTTGCTGAGCCATTTTCATCGAGTTTTACAAGCTCGATACTGGCCTCTTTCAGCATCTGCCTCGAGAGATCATCTGGATAACCGTCTTGATAATAGATCTTTTTGATCCCAGCGTTTATGAGCATCTTGGTGCATATGGAGCAGGGCAGATTGGTACAGTAGAGCACTGCCCCCTGTACAGCAATACCGTGATAGGCGGCCTGGATCAGGACGTTTTGTTCTGCGTGAAGGGCTCGGCACAACTCATGTCTCTGACCACTTTTCACACCGAGCCTCTCCCTGAGACAGCCAATTTCCAGACAATGTTTGAGCCCGGCAGGAGCCCCATTGTACCCGGTACAGAGTATCCTTTTGTCCTTTACCAATATTGCCCCAACCTTGCGCCTGAGACAGGTCGATCTCTGGGCTACGAGCCTTGTAATAGACATGAAATACTGATCCCAGGATGGCCTTCCTTGAGATTCAGGAGCACGATATTGCTCTGTAGGGCTTTTCACTTTTCCAGGCTCATTCACACTCCTCCATGGTAGATTTGTAACGGTTGAGCCGATGCTCATAGAGAGGAAAGGCCTTACATATCTTCTCTATCTCCTTCCTGATCTTCACCACGGTTTGAGCGTCTCCAGGATGCAATAGTAGATCTGCGATAAACTCTCCTACTTTTTCCATCTCTGCCTCCTTGAGCCCCCTGGTGGTCACGGCAGGTGTACCTATCCTGATACCACTGGTTATCCTGGGGGGCTTGGGATCAAAGGGGATGGCGTTCTTATTGACGGTAATGCCAGCACTCTCCAATATATGTTCAGCCTCAGCACCAGTAAGGCCCTTGTCAGACAGGTCAACCAAGATCAGGTGGTTGTCTGTACCTCCAGATACAAGACGAAAACCCCTGGCTGTAAGTACATCTGCAAGCCTTGATGCATTGGCCACTATCTGCTGGCAATAGAATTTGAACTCGTCTCCAAGGGCCTCCTGAAAGGCCACAGCCTTGGCTGCGATCACATGCATCAAAGGGCCTCCCTGAATGCCTGGAAAGATCTGACTGTTTAGTAATCTGGAAAACTTGTCTTTTGCCAGTATGATCCCCCCCCTGGGCCCCCTGAGGGTCTTGTGGGTGGTAGAGGTTATAAAATCTGCAAAAGGCACAGGGGAAGGATGGATCCCCGCTGCAATGAGCCCAGCTATGTGAGCCATATCTACCATGAAATAGGCACCCACTTCTTGGGCGATCATCTGAAAATGGGCAAAATCAATGGTCCTTGGATAGGCACTGGCCCCAGCCACTATCATCTTTGGCAGATGTCTCCTGGCCTGTTCTGCTACCTGATCCATGTCTATGGTCTCGGTATCCGGGTTCACACCATAGTGGACCACGTTGAAGAGCCTACCAGAAAAGCTCACAGGTGAACCATGTGACAGATGCCCCCCGTGGGCAAGATCCATTGACAGGATGGTATCTCCAGGACTGAGGGCAGCAAAGTAGACGGCCATATTTGCCTGGCTACCTGAATGTGGCTGAACATTGGCGTATTCAGAGCCGAAAAGCATATTGAGTCGATTTATGGCCAACTGCTCTACAGTGTCCATATTTTCACAACCACCGTAATAACGCCGACCCGGATAACCCTCAGCGTATTTGTTTATGAATACGCTGCCTTCAGCCTGCATGACTGCTTCACTGACAAAGTTTTCAGAGGCTATCATCTCAAGCTGACTGGTCTGCCGCTGTATCTCAGACCACATGGCCTTAAAAATCTGTGGATCAGTACTGCATAGCTCTTTCACTTCATGCCCCCAAAAAATATATGCAGCCGATTTGACAAGCTGCACTTCCTGGATTTAAAAAATTCGACTAATCAGCCCTAAAATCTAAAACATGGGCTATGTCAATAGCTATTTGGATCTATCAAGTTCAACCTTCTTTCGTGGCGCCCTCCTTCGAAAGGAGTGGTCAACCAGATTTTCACCATTTCCCATGCCAGACCCGGACCTATCACTCTGCCCCCCATACACAGAACATTTGCATCATTGTGACGCCTACTCATCTCGGCTGTAAACAGCTCGTGACAAAGGGCAGCCCGTATCCCAGGCACTCGATTTGCCGCCAAGGACATACCTATACCCGTGCCGCAGATGAGTATTCCCCTGTCTGCCTCTCCTTTTTTCACAAGGCCAGTGACAGCCCTGGCCTGTTCTGGATAATCCACCGATTCCTCAGAAAAACAACCTACGTCCGCAAGCTCATGGCCGAGTTCGAATATCAAAGGCTTGAGATATTCCTTCAGGGCAAAGCCCCCGTGATCTGACCCTATTGCAATCTTCATAGGATAATCCTTTCTTATGGGGAGGCTATCTAAATCTTTTGAATATCAGCACGCCGTTCGTACCCCCAAAACCGAAGGAATTGCTCATTATGCTATCCATTTCCATGGATCTTGCCTCATTTGGCACATAATCCAGATCACATTCAGGATCGGGGGTTTCATAGTTTATCGTAGGGGGTATTGTCCCGTCTTCAAGTGCCTTTACACAAAAAACCGCCTCTATTCCACCTGCACCACCCAACAGATGACCAGTCATGGACTTTGTTGAACTGACTGGGATCTTATAGGCATGATCCCCAAATACATTCTTTATGGCCTGGGTCTCACAACTGTCGTTGAGCGGCGTACTGGTACCATGGGCATTGATATAGTCTATATCCTCAGGACGCATGCCTGCATCCTTGAGGGCCTCTTTCATACATCTTGCTCCGCCTTCTCCATCTGCTGGAGGGGCAGTCATGTGATAGGCATCTGCGGTTACGCCAAAGCCACACACCTCGGCCCGAATATTGGCCCCTCTCTTCTGCGCATGTTCTAGGCTTTCCAGGATGAGCATCCCTGCACCTTCCCCTATGATAAAACCGTCCCTGTCCCGATCGAATGGACGGGAAGCGTGCTCTGGATCATCGTTTCTCGTGGACAAGGCCTTTAGTGAGGAAAAACCAGCAAGGGCCAACTCTGTTATCACAGCCTCTGCCCCCCCACAGAACATCACGTCAGCAGCACCACGTTGTATCTCCTTGAAGGCCTGGCCAATGGCATGGGTACCTGCAGCACAGGCGGTACACACCACGGTATTAGGCCCCTTGGCATTGAAGAGTATAGAGATCTGACCAGAGGCCATATTGGGAATGGCCATGGGGATGAAAAATGGACTTACTCGCCTTGGACCTTTCCTGACAAGGACATCCCTGAAGAATTCTATACTACCAAGCCCCCCTAAACCACAACCCGTGATCACACCTACCCTGTTCGGGTCCTCCCTGTCCATGTCCAGGCCAGAGTCTTTCCATGCCATGTGGGCCGTAGCCAAAGCATACTGGACAAAGGGGTCCAGACGCTTTATCAATTTCATTGGCATGAACTGTCCTGGCTCAAAACCCTTGAGCTCAGCTGCAATACGGCATGCATAGCCATCTGCACGGAACTTGGTCACCGGTCCTACACCAGATCTGCCAGCAATGATATTTGCCCAACTCTCCTCTACTCCTATTCCAACAGGGGTAACCAGACCGAGACCGGTAACCACTACCCTGCCATCGCATGCATCTTTACCCATGAAAAAACTTTCCCCCAAGGGCTCTATCCCATGTGCTGTTTTACGTAATCAATAGTGTCTTTCACGGTCTGGAGTTTCTCTGCATCCTCGTCGGCAATCTCCATCCCGAACTCTTCTTCCATAGCCATCACAAGCTCGACCAGATCCAAGGAGTCTGCACCCAGATCGTCTGTGAAAGAGGCCTGGGGAACCACCTTTTCCTTTGGAACACTCAATTGGCTAGAAATTATCTCTGTTATCTTTTCCTGGATATCCATTCTCTTTTTCCTCCTGAAAATATCGCTACTGGCAGACAAGGCCGCCATTTACATGTAAGCTCTGTCCTGTAATATATGATGCTGCATCCGAACAGAGAAATGCAACAGGACCAGCAATCTCCTCTGGACTACCCATCCTGCCAAGGGGAATCTGGCCCAAAAGGCCTGCCTTTATCTTTTCTGGTAATCCTGACGTCATGTCTGTCTCAATAAAGCCTGGAGCAACAAGGTTGACTGTAATACCCCTGGTGGCCATCTCCCTGGCAACTGTTCTGGTAAGTCCCTGAAGACCTGCCTTGGCAGCGCTGTAATTGGCCTGGCCTACATTACCAATGGTGCCAACTACAGAACCAATGTTTACGATACGGCCCCATCGACTCTTCATCATTGCCATTGCACAGGCCTGGATACAGTTAAAGGCCCCTTTGAGATTCACATTTATCACATGATCCCAGTCTTGCTCCTTCATCCGAGGCAATAGGGCATCCCTTGTAATGCCAGCATTATTGATCAATACCTGGATAGGTCCATATTCCTTTATAATAGCAGAAACCGCATCCTTGACAGCCTTCCTGTCCGATACGTCAAAGGGACAAAGATAAGCCTTGCCCCCTACCGACTCGATTTCACTTCGTACTGCCTTTGCAGCATCTTCATTGCTTGTAAAATTTATGAAGACCCTTGCCCCCATACTGGCAAGCTCTAAGCAGATGGCCTTTCCTATACCTCGGGAGCCTCCAGTTACCAGTGCGTTTTTACCTTCAAGCTCTCTATCAGGCATCCTCTATCCCCCGTTCCTGACATATTCTCTGATAAAGCAGGGGCAAGACCTCTTTTACATCACCTACTATGCCGTAGGTGGCGATATCGAATATGGGTGCATCCGGATCTTTATTGACGGCAACGATGATATCTGCCCCTTGCATACCTACCAGGTGCTGAATTGCCCCACTCACTCCAAAGCCCATATAGAGCTTTGGCGACACGGTAACCCCTGTCTGGCCTATCTGGGCCCTGCCTGGCAGCCACCCCGCATCTGTCACTGCCCTTGTAGCCCCTATACCAGCCTCCATACAATGGGCCAGGCCCTCGAGAAGGGCTATGTACTTCTGATTTTCAACACCCCTACCGGCTGTAATCACTATCTCAGCATCTGTCAGCCCAGGTCCTTCAACCTCTTCGACAACCGATTCCAGTACCTTTATACGACTATTGAATAGGTCCTTTTCAAGTTCCACATCTACTACCCGCCCCTTTCTCGAAGGATCTGGATCAAGGGCCTTTAGCACGTGAGGCCTCACTGTCGCCATCTGGGGCCTCGTCGTGTCACAAACTATGGTGGCCATGAGATTACCACCAAAGGCAGGCCGAGTCTGAAGAAGATTTCTACTGTCCGGACTTATCTCAAGACCAGTACAATCAGCAGTAAGGCCAGTTTCCAGTAATGTTGCAACCTGGGGAATGAAAGAGCGACCCATTGCAGTAGCCCCTGCCAAGATGATCTCTGGCTTCTCATCCCTGGCAAGCCTTGCCAAAATCCTGGCAAAGACATCGTCAACCAGATTCTCCAAGGCTGGATTGTCTACCACCAACACCCTGTCTGCCCCTCGGACGATGAGGGTCTCAGCCTGTGCCTTTATGTCTTTACCCATGAGTACAGCAGTAAGCTCCGTGGACAGGTCTTTGGCCAATTCTCTTCCCTTGCCGAGGAGTTCAAAGGTTACAGGGGCAAAATTCCCATGTCTTGTCTCTGCAACCACCCACACTCCCTTCCAATCCTCAAGGACACGATCTTGCCCAGAAAGGCCTGCCTCGCCCTTTACCTCGATTGCACCTTCTGGGCATGCCTCTGCACAGGCACCACAACGGGTACAAACATCCTGGTCCACCACGGCCTTCTCGTCAACGATCGAGATTGCACCAAAGGTACAAACATCCTCGCACTCACCACAGCCAACACATTTTTCTATGTCTACAGTAACCATTAGATGATTCCTGCTTCCTTGAACTTTTCTATCAAGGCCTCCACCTGCTCTTCGACACTACCCTGAAGCATCTCCCTACGTGCCTCGAACTTGGGGATATGGGTGGAAAAGACCTTGGTAGGAGAACCGACCAGGCCTATTTTTTGTTTGTCAGCACCGATATCGTCAGCGCTCCAAAGCGGGATATCTGCCTTTCTCGCCCTCATTTTTCCCTTGAGAGACGGTACCCTGGGGGTATTGAGAGAGGCCAAAACCGTCAACAGCACAGGAAAGGCAACCTCAATAATGTCATAGCCCTGCTCGCACATTCTCTTGACCCTGAGGGCCTTGCCTCCACCAATTACCTCCATTTCCCCAATACAGGTGACACAGGGAATATCCAGCCGGACTGCCAGACCTGGACCTACCTGGGCAGTGTCCCCGTCTATGGCCTGTTTACCACAAAGGACCGCATCCACTGTCCCTAGTTTTTTTATGGCCATGGAAAGGGTATATGTAGTAGCCAGGGTATCAGCACCGGCAAAGGCACGGTCCGATACTACCACTCCTGCATCCACCCCCATTGACATGGCCTCCCTTATTGCATCCTGTGCCTGAGGAGGGCCCATGGTCACTGCAGTTACCTTCCCACCGAGTTGGTCCTTGAGAGACAGGGCGGCCTCTATTGCATTGTAATCGAAAGGGTTTATTACACTTTGCACTCCATCCCTGATTAGAGTGCCCTTTTCATGATCCCACTTGACACTGGCGGCATCTGGGACCTGTTTTATGCATACTACAATATTCATGGTTCTCTTCTGGCATACTCCTTGTTCAGGGCCTGGCCTATCACATTTCTCTGGATCTGATTGGTACCTTCGTAGATCTGGAGGATCTTGGCATCTCTCATCATCTTCTCCACAGGATAATCCTTCATGTATCCATAGCCACCAAGGATCTGAACGGCATCAGTGGTAACCTTCATTGCTACGTCGGTGGGAAAGAGCTTTGCCATGGCAGAAAGCTTTGAGAAACTCTTTGCCCCAGCATCAATGGTCCTGGCAATGGCATATACAAGGGCCCTCGATGCCTCGATATGGGTTGCCATGTCTGCCAACATATGTTGTATGGCCTGGAAAGAGATGATTGGTTGGCCGAACTGAACCCTTTGACGTGCATAGATGACCGATTCATCTAAGGCTGCCTGAGAAAGACCAACTGCGATGGCCCCGATGCCTGGACGGGCAAGGTCAAGGGTCCTCATGGCAATGATAAAACCCTGCCCCCTCTTGCCGAGGAGCCTATCCTTTGGGATACGGCAGTTGTTGAACACCAGTTCCCTTGTAGAAGAGGCCCTGAGCCCCATCTTCTTTTCCTTCTTACCAAAGCTGAAGCCCTCATCACCCTTTTCCACTATGAAGGCCGAGGCCCCCCTGGCCCCTTTTTCTTTGTCTGTCATGGCGATGATCGTGTAGATTTCAGCCTCTCCTCCGCTAGTGATCCACTGCTTGGTACCATTTAGGACCCAATGATCTCCCTCTTCCACGGCAGTGGTCTTTATTGCAGCAGCATCGCTTCCAGCACCAGCCTCTGTCAGGCCAAAGGCCACCAACCTTTTCCCAGATGCTATGTCTGGCAGGTACTTTGTTTTCTGGTCTTCGGTTCCATAGAGGTATATTGGATAACCACCAAGGGCACTGGCGGCAAACGTGGTGGTAATGGCTATGCAACCATAGGCCATCTGTTCCACAGCAAGACAGTTTTCAAAACAGCCGCCCCCCAGGCCACCATATTCCTCCGGGATATAAAGGCCAAAAAGATCTGCCTGGGCGAGATCCTTCATGATATCCCAGGGGAATTCCTCTGTCTCATCAAGCTTGGCCCTGACCGGAATAATCTTTTCCCGGGTAATCTGACGGGCCAAATCCACGATCATCTGCTGTTCTTCAGTGAGAAAATAATTGACTTCACTCATTAAACGAGTCCCTTCTTCTGCCCTCTATAACGAAAAGCATCAAAATCTCTATTACCAGCGCATTGTAACTCCTGCCCAGGTAAAACCTCCTCCAAAGGATATCATCAGGATATTATCTCCTTTTTTAAGCCTGCCTGAACGGTTGGCCTCGTCAAGCGCAATAGGAATGCTTGCCGCAGAGGTATTACCATACTTATCAATATTGATAAAGACCTTCTCCTTGGGAAGATGCAACCTTTCTCTCAAAAAATCCAAGATCCTGATATTGGCCTGATGGGCAATGAGCAGATCCAGATCCTCATTCGTCCATCCGGCCCTTTCCATTGCCTCGTGAGCCACAGACTCCAGGGCCTTTACAGCATGCTTGAATACATCCCTGCCTTTCATCTCTATATAATGCCAGCCCTTTGAGATGATATCCTGGTCGATGGGATGGGCAGTACCAAGCCCCCTTATGGTCAGAAGCTCCCATACAGAGCCATCGGCATGAAGGCAGGTCGAAAGGATGCCTCCCTCATCGTCTGAACCCGTGACAACTGCTGCACCAGCACCATCAGCAAATATCACACAGGTGGTGCGGTCATTCCAATTCGTGCGTCTGGACAAGACCTCGCTGCCAATAGCCAGTATCTTCATGCTGGGATTGTCCTTGATGAACTTGTCAGCAATGGAAAGGCTATACAAAAAACCAGAACAGGTGGCTGAAACATCAAAGGCCCCAGCATGTCCTGCCCCCAGCCGATCTTGCACAAGACAGGCCACTGATGGCATGGGCATATCACCGGTAAGGGTACCTACGATGATGAGATCCAACTCTGCCGGCTCTATACCAGCCATGGACAGGGCTGCTCGGGATGCCTCTACCGCGAGGTCGGAGTTGTTCTCTCCAGGCCTGGCTATGTGACGTTGCTTTATTCCCGTCCTGGTGGTTATCCACTCGTCTGACGTGTCTATCATGGACTCCAAGTCCCTGTTGGTAAGCACCTGTTCAGGCACGAAAGAGCCCGTACCTACAATTTTTGACCTTGTTGTCATATATTTCTTTTGGATTATCAGACTATCCTCAGGAAGTCACGGCGGCTGTTGATAGATCTCTCAAGCTTGCCTGCCAGGTCAAGATCAGCCAAGTTATGGGCAACTGCAATGGCGTTTCTCACAGCCTTTGGAGTTGAACTGCCATGGCATATGATAGCTACACCCTTGATCCCAAGCAGAGGGGCCCCACCTATCTCAGAGTAGTCCACTCTCTTCCTGAATCTCCGGAATGCCTTTCTTGCCAGGCCATAGCCCATGGAAGCCAGGACACTGCTCTCCAACTCGGTCTTCAACATAGTGAGTATTGCCTCTGCCAACCCTTCACTGAGCTTTAGGCAGATATTCCCCACGAAACCGTCACAGACAACCACATCCACCTCACCCCTGAAGATATCCCTTCCCTCTACATTTCCCACGAAATTGAGATCACTGCCAGCAAGAAGATCAAAGGCCTTCTTGACCTGTTGATTGCCCTTGGAACCCTCCTCACCAATGCTGAGAAGACCAACCGAAGGAGAGTCCTTTTTGTTGACCTCCTTGACGAACAAAGAGCCCATGATGCCAAACTGTAAGAGATGATGGGGTTTGCAATCTACGTTTGCACCAACGTCGATGATGAGAGAAGGCCCTTTGAGCGTAGGAACCAACGTAGCAATAGCTGGCCTGACACCTTTTATCCTGCCCAGGATGAACATGGCGGTAGCCAGAGTGGCACCAGAATTTCCAGCACTCACCACAGCATCTGCCCTGCCTTTCTTGACGAGATCAAAGGCAACTCTTATGGATGAATCCTTCTTCTTTCTCAAGGCCTCGGATGGGGCCTCCTCCATGCTCACCACTTGGGATGCATCCTGGATAGTGATGGGGAGGTCGGTGCCATCAGCACTCCTCAGTTCATTGGCCAGGAGCCCTGACCGCCCCACGAGAATGATCTCTGTCCCCAAGTCCCTGGCAGCAGCGACCGCGCCTTCCACGAGAATGGAGGCGCCATGATCTCCGCCCATGGCGTCAAGAGCAATAGCCATCAAATGCTCTTCCTGTTATTCTTCATCTTCCCCAAGGAAATCCCTCCCCTTGTATGTCCTACAATGGGGACAAATCCTATGAGGGGCCTTTGGTTCTGCACATTGAGGACAGGTAGAAACTGCTATTTTCTTGAGGGCATCGTGGGAACGCCTGTTCCCCCGCCTCGACCTGGATACTTTTCGCTTTGGTACAGCCATAATGTTAAATCCTCCAATATTAAAACTGGTTCTGTTGTCTAAACTGTCTTGAGTCTGGCCAGGACCGCAAATGGACTGTGCTCGTGGACATCTTTACAGTGACACTCCTCCTGGTTGAGATCTGCCCCGCAGCCAGGGCAGAGCCCCTTGCACCCTTCTTGACAAAGCAACCTCATGGGAATCTGGAGCAGGATCTGCTCCCTGAAAAGCTCCTCAGCCCTTATCTCCCCATTTTCATACCAATAAACCTCTACCTCGTCCTGACTCAGCTCATGATCAAGTTCCAGGCCTTGGTGAAACTCAGAGGAAGGCTTGAGCAAGTAGAAAAACGAGGTCTTGACGTCTGCAGGGAAGACCTTAAGGCACCTGTCACAGGTTAGATTCAAGTTGCCACTGACCCATCCAGATATACGAATCTCTTTATCAGACCTATGGAGCTCCAATCTGCCAGAGGCATGAACAATGGAACAATATTCATCCACTTCTGGCATGCTGCCGGCCAGTTCCTCAAAATTCAGGAATAGACCATCTTCTGGAATATCCGATACCTTGATATGTGTATCTACAAACATCTCTGTTAAATTATTAAAGAACTCTCTCTTTTTCTGGATTATGATTCTTGTAATATTCTTTGCCTTTGTCAGGTTAACTGGCGATTCATTGACCTATTTTTCTGGCAACAGCAGAGGCTTACCAGGGAAGGCATCTTAATCCCTACCAAATATGAAGAATCAGTATCCTAATATAAACGAAATTAAACAATATAAATTGCCCTGCGCCCTTGTCAAGTAATGTTAGGGCCAAGATGTTGTCAATCCGGGCTGTTCAGCTTAGCTATCAGGATGCCTATTTCGTAAAGTAGATATAGCGGGATGCCCATGAGGGCCATGTTCACCACATCTGGCGTAGGGGTGAGTATCGCCGCCAATATGGCTATTATCAAAATGGCGTAGCGCCTGACCCGGCTGAAGGTGGAATAATGACATAATCCAAGCCTGCAAAGGATCGTCATCACGAGGGGAAGCTCGAAGATAAGCCCAAAGCCCAAGAGGAACAAGCCAGTAAAATTCACAAATTTCCCAACACTGATGACAGGCTTTATCACCTCTGATTGATAACCCAGCAAAAAATTGATTCCAAAGGGCAATGTCACAAAAAAACAAAAGGAGGCGCCCGCATAAAATAGCACCAGGGCAGAGATGATAAACATTGCCGCAAACCTCTTTGTCAGCCCAAATCCAGACACCAATACCTGGGCTATCCTCCACAATATCCAAGGGGTGAGAACAAGTATTGCAAGCACACTTGCAATCTTGATAAGGGCAAGCACTGGCTCCATGACCCCGAAAAATGCAAGTTTCTGGTCCAGATCCACCTGGAGGAAGAGAAGGATATCCGGGGCATACCAATAGAAAACGAAGGTAAGGACGAAAAAGGCTACAACCAGCTCGAGGACGAACTTCCTGAACCGTATCAGGAAAAGTATGAGTTTCCGTGCTGGATAATCATCGTCTCGAGGCAGATCCTGACCGCCTATCGAATGTTCAAGATTCATGGAGCCCATGGATCACATAAAAGATCAGGCACTGGAATCAGAGTATGTTTTGCCGAATATATGAGACTGCATTTCTAAACACATCTATCCCTGCACCTTCTTCTTTCTCAAAGCTCCGCCTGGTCCATTGGGGATGATTGGTATAGTGATGATAGGCCTCTGGATGAGGCATCAGGCCCATGAGCCTTCCAGTGGGATCGCAGATCCCAGCAATGGCAAGAATGGAACCATTGGGATTGGCAGGATAATCTCCAGTTGGCTCTCCACTCTCTGGATCTATATATTGAAAGGCTATGAGATCTTGGCTCTCGATACGATTGATCACTTCCCGGTTGAGGCCAACAAACTTGCCTTCGCCGTGGCGCACAGGCAGCTCTATTCTGTCCAGTCCCTTGGTGAAGACGCAAGGAGATTCCGGGTTTGCCCTACAGACAACCCACCTGTCTTCGAATCTTCCTGAGTCGTTATAGGTGAGACTTACCACCCGTTCTTCATAGTTACCTTCCATAGCAGGCAGGAGGCCTGTCTTGACCATTAGCTGAAAACCATTACAGACCCCTAGAATCAACCCGCCGTTTTCCACGAACTCAAGAATTTGATCCATGAGCCTTTCGCCTGAGCCTTCTATCCGGGCATGCCTGAGCCTGTGGGCCCCTGCCTGAGCCGCCCCCATGTTGTCACCATCCAGGAATCCACCAGGCAGATTGAGAAAGTGGTAATCGGTTATCCTCACACTACCATCCAGTATGTCACTCAGGTGAACGATATCCACCTGATCCGCCCCTGCCATAGAACAGGCATGGGCCATTTCCATCTCGCAGTTGGTACCATAACCTGTTGTAACTATTACCCTTACCTTACCTGACATTGTCTCATTTACCTCGATCTTTACTTTATGGATGGCCTTTCACAAGAACACAATATGTCATTGATTCACAAAAAACTAATTCATGGATCAAACATGAACAATACCATTCCCTGTCCTGGCAATCAATTTATCATTCATGGAATCAAAAGATGTCTTCCATGCTACCAAGATGTGTGACTGGATCTTTGGCCAGGACAGGGGTTGCGGCAACTGCCCTTGCTACCTAAGTTTTAACTAATAATTCCCGACAAGTAGCCTGCCAAGGCCCTTGTCCACGTCTATTTATTGCAAAAGAAATGGCACAGACAATGTGAAGATGTCTTTATCTAAACGTACCAGGGATGCCAGAAGAGCTGCTTGGGGGGATAAATACATGCACAGGAGGTGTTTATGATGGAGAAAAAAGAGGCTCTCGACAGAATAAGACAGATAATCCAAGAGGGGAAAGAATTAGAAGAAGAATTGATTGCCTTTATAAAAGAGGATCTAAAAAGTATCTTGTCAGAATACTTTGAAAAGATGACCTCCTCTCTGGGCCATTTTATTCATGAGGTCCTGGAAACGATAACAGGGGCCTCTTCCAAGGAAGAGAGGTTTGAGGCCATATTGAAAAGATCTACCGAGGCCATAGTGGACAGTGTAAAAGAGATCTCTGACAAGAGCCTTGAAGAGGCGGAAAAGCTGGCTGAAGAACTCAAAAAAGGTGCTGAAAAACTTGCCAAAGAGTCAAAAGACCTGGCAGAGATGGAAGAAAAGGCGCAAAAGGAGTTGAAGAAGCTCTATGATGAATTTTACGAGATAACCGAGACAGGTAAACAGGGGTTGAAAAATCTGGAAGAGGCGGTAAGGAAATTTGCAGAAAGACATAGTGTGGAACTCGGCCCAGAAAAGGCCAAGGACCTGGAAGAACTGGCGGAAAAGGCCAAAAGATATGTGGCCGAGTTTGAGCAAAGGGCCAAAAAACAATTAGAAAAGCTCCTGAGACATGAGGATGAAAAGATCAGGCATTGGTTGAACACAGTGGAAGAAGAAAATAGAAAAGGAGGACAATCCCATGACTGAAAAGAGTACACCCCAGGATTTCATCAAGGCCTTTGAGAGGTCTATCCTCGTAGTTGCCACCGTCTTGGCCCTTCTCGGCTTTATTGGAATTTTCATGCCCCATGTTGTCTCCTTTACCATAGAGATCTTTCTCGGCCTGATAATGATCATAGGAGGGGTATTCTTTGCATACTATAGCTATCAATACCACACCCGTTCTTTCATAGGCTGGCTCAAGCCCGTGATCCTGATAATGGTTGGTGTGCTTTTCCTCATGAAACCTGGGGCAGGTATTGCTGCTTTTACCCTACTTGTAACCTTTTACCTACTGGTGGATGCATATGCCGGATTTGCCCTTTCTTATCTACGGCATCCTGCTCCTGGCTGGGGATGGTTCCTCTTGAACGGGCTCCTTTCTCTCACCCTCGCAGTCCTGTTGATGGTTGGATGGCCCAGTACATCTCCGGTCTTTCTTGGACTGTACATCAGTATAAGCCTGCTCTTTGACGGTATCTCCCTATTCATGTTGGGTTTGAAGCTGAAAAAGGCAGAAGAAGAGCTGGAGAAGGGAGGCCAGTAGCCCATGGATGTCCAGAATCAGCAAAATGGCCAGAAACAGTTGAGAAAGTTTCGCGTGGGCATGGAGGAAATAGCCCTATTCATAGTGGTTATACTGTCTATCCTGGGGATTGGCATCACCAACTTCAGACCCCTGGAAAGCTATCGTTATTGGGGGGCAATGACTATTGTTCTGGCTGTAACTGGTATAGTTATTGGCTGGAACAGGTCAAAGAGGTTGGGGGAGCAGGTAAAACACATGTTGATCGTTCAACTGGTGCACTGGAGTGCCACCCTGGTGGCGGTAGGTGGGATATTCCTCCTTTTGAAAATGGGCAGGCTGAACTATGAAAATACTGGCCTGGTCATCCTATTGACCTTGGGGTTTTCCACATTTCTCGACGGCTACAGGATAAGCTGGAGTTTTGCCCTGATAGGGATCTTGATGTTTGTGGCCGGGCTTTTTGGTGGCTATCTGGAGCAATACGTGTGGATTACACTAATCGCCATGATCTGCATCTTTGTGGTGGCCTTTCTCTTGGAGAAGTACAAGAAGAGCGCCACCTAAACATGAGAGGTGATGGAAAGGGCTGCGTCGCTTTGGCAACCCTTTCCACTGTTGCCCCTAAAACCTCTTGCAGCCGATATGACCGTCGTTTTCCCTACATATGGCAGAACCGATCCTCTCATACCGCGAGATAGTAACGATGAAGGTCACGTAATGGGGCAATCTCTCTCTCTTCACAGCCGGCCTAAACTCGGGCTTTGCCCATCCTCCAGCTTCACTCTGTCTGTATGAGCGAGGTGTCCATATAGAATATTCCATTGGCACCCTTCCAGGGTGGTATGCAGTGAATATCAACTGTCTTGCAGCCGTATCTGCCTCCACCTTCCCAAGTCCTGGGACATCGAGGATCTTCGTACTGGCAAAGACTGGCGTAGCCATCATTGAAAGCCCAATGAGCAATAGGATAACAAAGATTGTTCTGTTCATGACAAACTACCTCCTTTTTCAGGGCATGATCTTGATTTATATTACCCACAATTAAATCCGGTTCATGCTGCTTCAAATGCCTGAAGACTTATCGAATTGGACTGCATCTTTTTTAGGTGAAAAGACAATGGGGCCAGATACAT